>ERZ1034691.433-NODE-433-length-34006-cov-172.186092_pt1 | contig 34006 bp, 51 predicted proteins | sample MGYA00520638_ERZ1034691 | MGnify/ENA primary metagenome ERZ1034691 (study PRJEB33766, sample SAMN09781763) | gut metagenome | biome: gut microbiome | host: Homo sapiens | place: Madagascar | study: EMG produced TPA metagenomics assembly of the PRJNA485056 data...
GGGCGGCAGCGGAACGGGCGGCAGCGGAACGGGCGGCAGCGGAACGGGCGGCAGCGGAACGGGCGGCAGCCCATATCTGGGAACTGTCCTCGAGAGAAATGGAAATTGTGAAATCTCTTGCTAGTGAGGAGTAAACATGAGTTTTTTAACGGCTTTGTTTGGAACGCCCCGGGCCAGCGCACGAAGCCCCACCAGGGTGGCCGAGGCCCCGGTGGTGGTGAGTACGAACATTCCAACGACGATGACCTTCGGTAAGGACTTTGCCGAAAAGCTGTCCGTGGTGTACGGGTGCATTAACATCCGGTCGGATGATTTGAGCTGCCTGCCCAATTACGTCATCAACGACCACACCAAAGAGCGGGTGCCGCACGACATCCTGTATCTGCTCAACACCCGGCCAAATGAAATGATGTCGCCGTCTATCCGGCGGAAGCTGCTGGAACGGAGCATTTTGACCACCGGCAACGCTTACGACTGGATCATCCGGGACCCTGTGACCCGGCGGCCGGTGCAGCTTATCCCGCTGACCGGCGACCTGGTACGCATCCACACGGACAAGCGGCGCTCCCTCTGGTATGAGATCACGGACCCCATCACCTACGAGGTCTACATGGTCCCGCAGGAGGATATTTGCCACTACCGTGGCCCCACGCTGGACGGTATCACCGGCGTGCCGGTGCTGCGATATGCGGCAGAAGTGGTGGACTCCGGACTGGCGGCGCAGTCCTACAACAAAAATTTTTATGAGAACGGCGGCCGCCCGTCCGGGATCCTAACCGTGGACGCTGACCTTTCCGGCGAGCAGTACGACGAGGCCACCGGCGAACCCACGGGCAAGAGCCTGAAAGACGCCATCCGAGAGGAATGGGAAAAGCGGCAAAGCGGACCGGACAATGCCGGACGCATTGCCATTCTGGACCACGGCCTGAAATACCAGAGCCTGACCATCTCCCAAAAGGATGCCATGTTCATCGAACAGCAGGCCCAGACCGTGGAGGACATTGCCCGATACTTTAACGTTCCGCTTTACAAGTTGCAGCACGGCAAGCAAAGCTACAACTCCAACGAGCAGAACAGCATCGAGTATCAGGGCTCCCTGCGGCCCCGGGTGGTGGCCATGGAGCAGGAACTGACCTACAAGCTCCTGACCCCTACAGAGATCGCCCAGGGCCTAGAAATCCGGACCAATATGATGGCGTTGCTTCGGTCCGACTCCCAAAGCCGGGCCCAGTATTACGAAAAAATGCACAACATGGGCGCTTACTCCATCAACGACATCCTGTCCCTGGAGGATATGCCCAACGTGGACGGCGGCGACGAACACGTTGCCAGCCTTAACTATGTGCCTCTGAAAGACTGGCCCGAACTCAGTAAATCCCGAAATGGAGGTAAATCCGATGACCCTGAAACTCTCCGGTGAGCTTATCCCGGACGACTGGGCGGAAATATACCGGGAATTTAACATCAATTCCGGATATTTCTGCGCCAGCGACATCCGCTCGGCAATAGAATCCCTGCCGGAAGGCGAGGAACTGGTGCTGGAGGTGAACAGCGTGGGCGGCAGCGTGGACTCCGCTGCGGAAATTTACTCCATGCTGGAGGCCTGCAAGAACCCAACCCGGGCCGTTATCCAGAGCCTGGCCGCTTCGGCGGCGAGTTACTGCATTCTGGCCGCTGACCGGGTGGAAATCACCCTCCCGGCCCAGATGATGATCCACTGCGCCAGCCTGGGCAGCTTTGGCAACAAAAACCAGCTCCGACACGATGCGCAGGTCCTGGAGGCCACTGATTCGTCCATTTTGGACGTGTACTGCCGCAAATGCGGCGACAAGGCCAGCCGGGAGCATTTGCAGGAGCTGATGGAGGCTGAGACCTACCTGACGGCCACAGAATGCCTGGAACTGGGACTGGTGGACGCAATCACCGGATCCGGGGAAGAACCCAAGGCGACGCTGCTGGCGGCCTCCGTGATGAACAACACGGTGCGGGCCATGCGGACGCTGCCGGACATCGGCGACCTGATCGCCCGAAAAAATGCCGAAACGGCTCAGCTGGACGACCAGCTGAAAACCGAAAAATCCCGATACAACAACGACTAAGGAGGAACAAAATGCCTAAAGACATCATCGGCACCTCTCGTGCCAAACTAAACGACCTGCTCGGCCAGCGTGCCGACCTGCTGGCGGCCGCAGAGACCGCCAGAGAAAAGAACGACCTGCTGGAGGCAAAGTCCAAACTGGACGCTGCCAAGGCTCTCAACAGCCAGATCGACGACCTGAAGGCTCTGGTTGATGAGGCGGACCGGTATGACATTTCCCACGCCGCCAAGTTTGGCACAAGCAAGAAGGACCTGGAGGAAATGGGACGCAGCCTGATGGCCAGGGAGCGGGTCAGCTTTAACGTCTCTGACGTGCTGAAAACTATCCGCACCAATTCCACTCTGTTCACCGGCGAGCTTGTGACGCCCACCGGCGGTGGCAGCCAGATCAACGACGGCTTTAATGCCCAGATCTCCGAGCTTATCAACCAGGTCCGGTCCGAAAACTTCGAGGGGCTGCTTGCCTGGGAAGAGCCTTATATGCTGACCACCCAGACCGCCAGTGCCGGGAAACCTGCAACGGTGGCCGGCACGGCACGTACCGCCAGCGATCCCAGCTTTGCCAAGGCAAAACTGACGCCGATGGAGGTGCAGACTACGTCCTTTGTGGACCGGAACATTGCACACCTGTCTCCCACTGCCTACGCTGCCAAGTGCCAGACCTACGCTCTGCTGGCCCTTCGCCGGAAGGTCAACGAGCTCATTATCAACGGCGACGGCCAGGTCTCCCCGGACGTTTTCGGCATCACCACCGCCAAAAACACCAAGGGCAATGCCATTTTTGCATCCAGCACCATTGAGGCGATCAACGAAAACACCCTGCATGACTTGGTGTTTGGCTTCGGCGGAAACGAGATGGTGGCCGGCAACGCCCGCCTGATCCTGACCAAGGCCAATCTGGCCGCTCTGGGCAATCTGCGTGGCACTAATGAAAAGCAGCGGCTCTTTGAGATCGCTGCCCAGGGCAACACCGGCACCATCAAGGATGGCGGTCTGGTAGTCCCGTACACCATCTGTAAGGACATCGGCGACACCAAACTGGCCTACGGCGACCCGCAGGCATATCTGCTGGGCCTCTTCTCCAACTACAGCATCCGGGTGGATGAGAGCGTCAAGTCTGTGGAGCGTATGATCGCCATTCTGGGCGACGTGCTGGTTGGCGGCAACCTGACCTACGACAAGGCATTCACCGTCACCACCATTGGCGGCTGAGCCTATGACAAGCGTCACCATTGAGGACCTGCGGCTCTATTGCCGGGTTGACGAGGAAGCCGAGGACCTGCTCCTCTCCCAGCACGCCGACGCCGCAGAGTCCAAACTGACGGCGGCCGGCATCCCGCTCACGGACCGTAATTGTGACCGGTATAAGCTCGCCGTAAAAGCTATGACCTTGCATTTTCTGGACCATCCTGGGGAAGCACTTCCCCAGGGCATCCGGGACATGATAAACGACTTAAAATTTACCAGATGAAGGAGGAAATCAAATGGCAGTAGTACAGGGCCTTGCGTCCATCGGCATTGACGTAAAAATCAATGAAGTATCGATGAATTTTGTTACCAAGATCGGCGACATCGGCGGCACGCCCAGCACGCTGGACGTGACCTGCCTCAAGGACTCCATGAAGCACAGCAAAAACGGTGTCCAGGACGCAGGTGCCTGGGAGATCGATTACCTGTTTGATAACGGCGACCCCAAATCCGACTACCGTGTGCTTCGCGCGCTGAAGGGCCAGCAGAATGTGGCTGTCGAGGTCCATCTCCCGGACGGCACTGTTTTCAAGTCCGCCGGTGAGGTATCCACCTATGTCACCGGCACCGGAACGGACCAGATCATCGCCGCAAAGGCGTCTGTGGCCCTTTCCAAGGACTGGGAAATCACCGATCCCGTCTGATGGAGGCCGAATAAATGCGTAAATTTATCACTGTGCATACCGAGACCGGCGAGGTACAGCTCCGTCTGACACTGGGCGGACAGAAAGCCCTGAAGGCCAAGTATCCCGGTAAGGACACGCTGGACATTATCATGTCCGCTGCAACGGACGCCGAAGCCATGGCGGCCGTGCTGAACGAGAGCCTGCATTTCGTCGGAAACGAAAATCTTAAGAGTCTGACCGGCGAGGAACTCTACGACACACTGGTGGACGAAGGCTATTCCGGCCAGCTGGACTTTGCCACCCTGGCCATGGACATTGCCAAGGGTGCGGGCCTGCTGGATGACAAGCAGAAAACCAAACTGCTGGCCGTCCTGAAACGCAGCGTAGACGGCGTCTTTGACGCCTTGGACAATGCCGAGGATGCGCCGGAGGAAGCCGAAAACCCCACTTGACCCCTGATGAACCGTTAACCGAGGAACGTCTTGAGCTGCTGTCCTGGGCGGCCGGTATCTCCCCCCAGGACAGCGATGACTGGACCTGGGGGGAGCTTTTGCATTCCGTGGAGGGAATGCAGCAGCGCCAGCTGATCGAACAGCGAGGCATGGCGACACTGCTTTACCGGTACGGGCAGGCGTTCTCTTTGGTCAATTCTCAGGGGCTGCCGGACATTTGGGAGATTTTTCCGCTCTGGACCGAAACGGAAATCAACCAAATGCAAGTTGCAAAAATCAAAGCAATCATGATGCGGCACGCCGCAAGAAAGGGGCACCACAATGGAAGCGGCAAAACTTAGACACCGGATCACCATCCAGCGGCCCAAGCAGACCCGCACGCCATCCGGCCAGGTCATCGCCGACGGGTGGGAGGATGTGTGCTCAATTTGGGCACAAGTCAAATGTACCACGGCCCACGCCGTCAACGCTGAGGGCGTGATTGTCTACGAGGGCCTGTACAAGTTCTTCATCCGCTGGCGGTCGGGCCTGGACACCGGAATGCGGGTCAAGTGGGGGAGTCGGATTTTTGAGTTGACTGCCCCGCCTGCGGACTGGGAAAGCGAGCATGTGGGCCTGACGCTTATCACAAGGGAGTTGGTGGACTATGGCAAAAAGGCGTAGATACGGAGCCGTGACGGTGACGCTGCCGGATTGGCAGGACGCCGGTTCCGCCATGCGTTGGGTGGGCACCGAGGGCGCCCAGGCCGTCCAGATCTCCGCCGAGGGCTATCTGGCCCTGGCCCGCAGCGAGGCCCCGAAGAAGACCGGCGACCTGGCCCGGGGCATCATTGTCCGTCCGGGCTTTGAGCGCACTTCCGGGGCCAAGATCGTGGCCGAGGTCTGCATGGACCCGGACAAAAATGACAGGTTTGTAAAGATTTCTAAGACCGGAAAGCGGTATTACTACCCGGCCAGCCAGGAGTACGGGTTCCGCACCCGGCTCTCCTCCGGGCGATACGGCAGCCTTGCCCAAGTCCCCGGAAAGTATTATATGCGGACCAGTGCCGTGGAATACAGCGCAAAGCATGAGCAGAACGTGTCTGCGGCCCTGGACAAGTACCTGGAAGAGGAGGCAAAGCTATGATTATGACGGCCATAAACAAGGCCATCGAAGCGCAGGTCCCATCCCTGGCGGGAAAGATTTTTCCCATTGACGTGGTGCTCAACGAGCAGGAGCCGCCGCTTTGCGTAGCAGTTTCCTCCGGGAAAACGGCTTTCCGGGCCATGTCCGGGAAGGTCCATCATTACAGCGAAAAAATTACCATGGATATTCTGGCCAGGACCCAGGACGAATGCTCCGACCTGTACGACGCCATCGAGGCGACCCTGTACACGCTGCCCCGGCGCCTGGGCATCCTGCGGCTTGCCTGTATGCAGGGGGAGCCGGACGCCAAAATCCTGCCGGAAAATCTCATCCGGCGAACCATGACCATCGAGGCCGACTGGAAGGAGTGAGAACGTGGCCATTGTAAAAAATATGCTGGTCCGTATCGGCCTGGACGCATCTAGTCTGACCGGCGGCATGAAGAAGGCAAAGGAAAAGGTCACGTCGGACCTGTCCGAAGTCGGAAAAAGTACGGAAAAACTGAACGGCCTGGGAACTGCTCTTTCCGGTGCCTTTGACGGCGCTGCTAAAGACTTAGAAAATGCCCAGGCTCAAATGAAGCAGCTGACAGCGTACTCCACGGCGCTGGAAACCAATATGGAGGGCGTATTCCGCAGCGGCGGAGTCGACGCCGCAAATGTGTTTTCCGCCCTGAATGCGGAAAATGATAAAGTAATCAAGAAAATCGAGACGCTGCAAGGCCGAATTGAGGTCCTGAAAGTCCAGGCCCAACTTGCAGCTGAACAGGCGGCTCAGTCTGCCGCCCAGACAACGGACGCCCTCAACAAAACCGAAAAGGCAACGGAAGCGGCGACCAATCCCGAAAAAGTAAATATTTTCCGGCGGGCGTGGGAGCAGCAATTTGGTTCGGTGGAAAACATCATCCCCAGCCTGAAAAATGTCGGAAAAGCGCTTGCTTCGATATCTTGGGCTGGTATAAAGCGCATTCCGGCGTTGACAGGATTAAAAGAGGACCTGCAAGCCGTCGGCTCTCGTTTGAAAACGGTAGGCTCTCACCTGAAAGAGATTGCAAAGCATCCCATCAAGTCGGCGTTTTCCGGTGTCAAAAGCATTGCATCGTCTCTCCTGGGCGTTGGTAAGCACCTCCTGGGTATTGGCAAAAATGCCGCTGCCTCGGATAACGGCATCGGAAAAATCGTTTCCTCTCTAAAAAAGTTTGGCGGATTGGCCATTGGCCTGAAATTGGTAAGCTCCATCTTCGGGCGGCTGCGGTCCATCGTCAGCTCCTACATCTCCGAAAACAGCGCCCTGCAAGCCCAGGTGAATCAGCTGAAAGCAAGTCTCGGCCAGGCTCTGGCCCCGGCCATCAACCTGGTAACAAATGCGTTTGCGCTGTTGATGCCTTATGTGGTTGGCGTCACCAATGCCATCGGGGAGCTTATCACCAATCTTTTCGGCTCCGGATGGACCACTGTGGCAGACGGAGCCAACGCTGCCGCCAGCGCCACCAGCGGCGCAGCGGACGCCCAAAAAGAGTACAACCAGCAACTGATGGGCTTCGACCAAATCACCAAGATCAGCGACAAAAACAGTTCCGGCGGCGGTGGAGGCGGCTCCTCCACAACGACACCGGTGGAGGGCAAATTGCCCAGCTGGCTGACGGATTTGGGGACCAGGGTCAAGGAGGCCATCAGCGCAGGAGACTGGGGCGGCGTTGCTACGGCAATTACCGATAAACTCAACGGGCTAGTCGCCGGTATTTCCTGGGGCGAATGGGGCACGAAGCTGGGCGGCTACCTGAATTCTGCGTTGACCTTTTTGTCTACGGCTATCACTACTTTTGACTGGCATTCCCTGGGGTCCGACCTGGCCGAAAGCGTCAACGGAATCCTGGACAGTGTGGACTGGAGCAACCTAGGCGTTCTGCTGGGGGCCAAATTCAAGATTGCCGTGGATACTCTGGGCGGCTTTTTTGAGAAACTGGACTGGACTGCGGCAGGGAACAGCCTGGCGGATAGTTTTTCTGGCCTCTGGAACTCCATAGACTGGGGACAGGTCGGAACGACGTTTTCTGACGGGGCCGTTGGTATTTTTACCTCCATCAAAACCACGATCCAAACCATCGACTGGTACCAAATGGGCCGGGATATTTCCTCCGCTTTGGCAAATATCGATTGGGGCGGCATCATGAGCAACCTGGCCGAATCGATTGGCTCTGCAATCGGCGGTGCAGTATCTTTGGTAGCAGGCCTTTTCCAAGATGCCTGGGACAATCTAAAATCCTGGTGGTACGATAACGCCTTTGAAAACGGAAGCTTCACGATTGAAGGCTTACTTAACGGCATCTGGGAAGGCGTCAAAAATATAGGAAAATGGATAAAAGAACACATTTTTGACCCGTTTATTGAAGGATTCAAAAAAACGTTTAATATTCATTCTCCGGCTCAGGCACCGGAATTGGTCGAGGCAAGCAAAAATGTCGGCCTCGGCATTCTGGAATCTTTGGCTGCGCCCTTTAAGAAAATTAGAGACTGGGTAAATGAGCATATCCTGGATCCTCTGAAAAAGGCGCTGGGCATCGATGAGGACTCCCCGATTGCGGAGTTTGTCCTGGGTGTAAAAAATACGGCCAGCGAATGGTGGGACAACGTAAAATCCTGGTGGTCCGAAAAGACGAAAAACGGGAAAGAGGCCGTTGGCGACTTTACGGCCAAAGTAAAAAATACAGCTACCACCTGGTGGGGCAATGCAAAGTCCTGGTGGCGCTCCATGACCAACAACGGCACCGCTACGGTGGGCGAATTTACCGCCAACGTCCGCAATTCTGCGGCCACCTGGTGGAGCAACGTCAAGGCCTGGTGGGCCAGCAAGACCAGCAGCGGCGCTGCCTCCGTGGGCGAATTTACCGCCAAACTGAAAAATACCGCCTCCACCTGGTGGAGCAATGCAAAGTCCTGGTGGAGTACCCAGAGCCAGAACGGGCTGTCCGTTTCCGCCGGAGTGAAGCTGTTTAAGGACGGCTGGAATACCCTGAACGACTTTATCGGCTCCGTGACGAAAAACATCAAAATCGGCATCAACTGGAAAACCGAGGGCCTGAACGCCCTGGAATCCGGCATCAGCAAGTATCTGTTCGGCGGCCGGGGCTTTCCCCTGGGCTTGCGCTTTGCTGCCAAGGGTGGCATCGTAAACACGGCAGCGCTGTTTGGCAATACCGTGGTCGGCGAGGCAGGCCGGGAGGCCATCGTCCCGCTGGAACGCAACACCGAGTGGGCCAACATCGTGGCCGGAAAGATCGCCGACGTGCTGGGGAATACGCCCAACGGCGGCGGAAACAACCGGCCCATGAACATCAATCTGCTGCTGGATGGGCAGGTAGTGGGCCGTGCGTCCGTCAACTGGATCAACGGCCAGATTGCTTCCACCGGCGTGATCCCGCTGAACCTGTAAGGAGGCACCCATGGAAATCTATGATCGCTTTTTGCAGGCCAGGGCGGCCTCCGAGACGGTAAATGTGGACACTCTGTACATTGACGGGGTGGAAATGCCCAGCCCGGCCCTGTCCGGAATCGAAATCTCCTATGAAAAGATTTGGAGCAACGACACCGGCAGGGTGGCAGCGCCGCCCTGCAACATGGTGGGCACCATCCTGGCCATCAAGCGGACGCTGACTATCAAATGGCCAACGCTGACCCGTGCAGAGGCCGCAAAAATTCACGCCTCTGTATCCGGCACGACTGCATTCCATGAGCTTCGCTTTGTGGATATGTGCGGCAACGATACCACCTTATCGGTGTATTTTGGCACGCCGAAATACGGAATTTACAGCTATGTGCCCAGCATCGCCTACGTGGAAAACGTAAGCGTTTCGGCCATTGAGAAGTAAGGAGGACTTATGCAAGCTATTTCTGAAGCCGCTGCGGCCCTCCTGGCGAAGTTTACGCCGGTCCAGCTCCGGGTATATGTGGGCGATACGCTCCGAGCCATGAGCATCCTCTCTGCATCCTACACGGCCACCGGCGGCGGCAGTGAGCAATTTACCATTGGGTGCAGCTGTTCCGCCCAGGCCACCCTGCAAATCGCAGGAGCGGCGGATCTGGAGGGCAAGACCCTGAAGGTCTGCTGGGCCATTAACGGGGAGGAGTACCCGCTGATGGTTGGCACCGTCACCGCCGAGACCTACACCGGCGGCGTGTCAGAGCTGCAAATGGCGGACGCTATGTCCCAAAAGGGCAATGAGGTCTACGCCCCGGCGGAGGCCCTGCTGGCGGAATGCACGCTCAAGGCAGCACTGGAAGATTGTGCCGCCCAACTGGGCACGACCCTGAACGCCGACATTGCGACCCTGGCCGAATTAATCACCCTGGAAACCGGCGTGGGCAATCTGCCATCGGACATCACCATCGCCGCAGCGGCGGGCCAAATGGCCGCTCTGCTGGGCGGAAGTGCTGCCATCGACCGCAGCGGTGCGCTGACAGTGCTACGCTTTACGGCCTCCGTCGGCACGTCTGACGCCTACTCCGGCGGGGATAGCCTGCGACTGAAAGCCTACCAGGTAACTGGCCTCATCTTCCGGCGGACGAACACCGTCACTGTGGACGTGCCGGGTGCCGGGGCCCAGACGGTGGACAGCACCGAGGATTTCCCCGCCGGCACCGCTGGGGCGCAGATCGTGGTGGAAAACAACCTGGCCACCCAGGCCCTGACGGACAACGCTTGGGCGCAGATGCAGAATCTGAGCTTTTACTCCGGTAGCTTTGAGATCCCGGGCGGTCTCCTGTACGAACCCTTTGACCAGATCGACATCCGAGCCACCGGTGGGACATACCGGACGCTCATCACGCAGATCTCCCTGAGCATCGACGGCGGCGTCCGTGGCTCCGTGACCTCTGCCGGTGCGCCGGTGTATGGCGGGGCCAAAAACGGCTATATCACCAAGCGTTTGCAGGACATGGCAAAAAAGGTCTACACCCTGCAAACCAGCGTGGAGGGCCTGTCCTCCACGGCGGCCACCCAGGACGGAAAGATCAGCCAGATCGAGCAGACGGCGGAACATATCACGGCCTCCGTGGCCGAGCAGGGCAAGGCCCTGTCCGATTTGCAAATCAAAGCGGGCGAAATCAGCGCCACCGTGACCTCCATCGTGGAGAACGGCGTGGACAAAGTGACGACCTCCTTCGGCCTGACCATCGACGAATCCTACGTCCATATCCAGCGGTCCGGCTCGGAAATGGAAAACCGGCTGGATGAAACCGGTATGTACGTCATGCGAGGTAACGAGACCATGCTACAGGCCAACAAGGACGGCGTGATCGGCACGGATATGACCGTGCGGAATTACCTCATCATCGGCTCTCATGCCCGGCTTGAGGACTACACAGACGATGACGGCGCAGCAGGGACTGCCTGCTTCTACATTTGAGGGGAGGGTAAGATATGCCATCTTTTAATATTCCGTCCGGCGTGTCCAGCCTGTACCTCATTGTAACCTATACCGTGGGCCAGTACGATGTTGTGGCCAATACGACCCCGGTATCTATCTCCCTGTCCCTGCACCATGCGGGGCTATCCGTGGGAGCCGGTACGGATGACTGCGCCCTTACCATCGGGAGCCAAACATACAAATGGACCGGCCCGGACATCTATTCCAGCGGCGGCGGGACCGTCTCCCTGGGGTCCCATCAGTTTACCGTCCCGCATAACGCAGACGGCACCTGGTCCGGGAAGATCGGGGCCAGCTACCGGCTGAACATCAACTACGGCGGGACGTATATTGGCACCATTTCCGGAGACCAGACCATCACGCTGCCCACCATCCCAAGAGCATCCACGGTGTCTGCCACGGATGCCAATATCGGCAGCGTCAGCTCCATCTATATAAACGCCAAGAGCAGCGCCTTTTCCCACGGCCTGCTGGTAACATTCGGGAGCCTTAGTTTTTACCTGGACGGCAACGGCAACCCATCCAGCAGCTACGTCACCTTTATGCAGCGCACGGTTCCGTTCCGGCTGCCGGATAGCTTTTACGCCCAGATACCCAATTCAGCCACCGGCAAGGTGACACTGACCCTCTGGACCCACACGGACAAGGACCACTACTTTGACCCGGAGACCACAACGTTCACGGCGACGGCTGCTGCGGCGCTCTGTGCGCCGACTGTAAGCGCTACCTGCCAGGATGCCAACGAGAAAACCCTTGCGCTGACGGGCAACGCTGACGCTCTGGTGCGGTATGCCTCCACGGCATCCGGAAGCCTGAGCGTTGCAGCCCGGAACAGCGCCAGCATGAAGCGTATCACGGTAGCCGGTAGGGAGGTCCCGCTGAACGCCACATCCTACTCCATCGCCAACGTGGAGACCAACAAGGTGACGGTCACGGCCACGGACAGCCGGGGATACAGCACCTCCCAGACCATTGAAAAGACGCTGGTCCCCTATGTCCAGCTGACCTGTAACATCCTTCGGGCAAACCGGCCCGTGCCGTCCTCCAACGAGGCGCAAATTGAGATTGCAGGTCAGTATTTCGCTGGGAACTTCGGGGCAGCGGACAACACCCTGACTCTGAAATATCAGAATCCCTCCGGGGACTGGGTGGCGGTAACGCCTACCATCGACACGGGAAAGAACACCTACACGGCGAGTATTACCGTGCCTGATCTGGACTACCGTCAGGCGTTCAGCATCCCGGTACAGGCAGAGGACAAACTGTTCACGGCGACCAATACGGCCCAGATAATGGCCGGTGTGCCGTCCTTCTATTGGACAAAAGAGTTTTTCCAGCTGAACGTCCCGCTGCGGCTAAGTAATTCCCTTGGGTATGTGAATATGCCGATCCTGTATATGGAGAATGACACTGCTGATACAGAGGAACGGTTTGAAGCATCTCTTACAGAGAAACTGGCGCAAATGCCGAACGAGTCTATGACGTTTGTATTGTGGAGCTGTCATCCGAAGGTTACAGGGCAAAATGTGTATAGTGCACTTATCAAACATAACGCCAATTACGCAGTTCTTGTGGGTTTCTCTTATGGTTTAAAAGTTGCACAGATGTTTACAAAAACGTTATGGAACGGAATATGGCAGGAAAGCCATCCAACAACTCTTTAAGGAGGTAAACATTATGAAAAATCTTTGGTATCTCAGCCCGTCTGACCAGACGGACAACACCGGAATCAACGGCTACGGCACGGAGGAGGCGCAGATGAACGCCCTGGTAGATGCCATCACGCCCCACCTGGACCGCTGCGGTGTGCGCTATCACCGGGCCAGCCGGGACCTGGGTATTGACTACCGGCCCGCCGAATCTGACCGGCTGGGGGCAGACTACTACCTGGCGCTGCATTCCAACGCCGGGGGCGGCGGGGCGGCTTACGGGCCTATCGCCTTTTACTACGCCGCCGGAAAGGAACTGGCGGAAGAACTGGTGGCGCAGCTGCGGGCAACCGGCCAGAAGAGCAACCGCTATCAGAGTGTGGTTCAGAACCAGAATCTCTATGAGACCCGCATGATGAAGGCCGCCTCCTGCCTGCTGGAAGTGGACTTCCACGATTCCGCCGAGGGCGTAAATTTTATCGTCGGTCGCCGGGCGGATGCGGCCCGTGCCATTGCGAAGGCCATCTGCAAAATCGACGGCACGGCCTGGGTGGAGGAAAGTGCTACTCCTGCCGAGCCGGAAGCGCCGGATATGCCCCCGGAGGCCCCCAGCGAGACCGTCTACGTCGTGAAATACGGCGACACCCTCAGCGGTATTGCCAATGAGTACGGCACGACCTATCAGGCCCTGGCGGCTTACAACGGCATTGCAAACCCCAACCTCATCCACGTTGGGGACAAAATCCGCATCCCCGGAACTGCCGAAGCCCCTGTGAAGTCCATCGAGGACCTGGCCCGTGAGGTCATCCGGGGCGAGTGGGGCAATGGGGCCGAGCGCCGGGACCGGCTGACCGCTGCCGGATATGACTACGATGCAGTCCAGGCCCGTGTAAACACCCTGCTTGGCTGACGTGCCCAATTTGGACACAAACGAAAGGAGGCCCTTATGAATATCCGTGACCATCCCTTTTTGTATCAATGGGACACGAACCGCTATCTGGACATCCCGGAGGCGGATGCGGTGTACGTTGACTTCGCCCGAACCGGCGAAGAACCGCTGCGTATTGCCGTGGCAGATGGCGGAGTCCGCATCCCGGACAGCTGGCTCCAGACCGCCGGAAACCAGAATATCTACGTCTGCTATGTGGACGGCACCCTCCGTGGCTACACCCTGCGTATCGTCCCCAGGCCCGAGCCTCCGGATTATGTGGCAACGCCGGATGAGGCGCTCAGCTACAAGGAGCTGGCGGAAGGATTCCGGGAAGACGTGCTGCGAGTGGAACAAGAATTTTTGAAGGTCACGCCCATCATCCTGACCCAGGAGGAGTACAATGCCCTGTTGGCGGAGGGGAAGATCGACGATGACCGGGTGTATTTCATCAGGAGGGAGGGGCAAACATGATTCCAACACGCCTTTTCAGCGGAAAAATAAAAATCATAAGGGCGTACCTTGGTAAATCCTTAATTTTTCAAAGCGTTGCGTTGCTTTTTGCAAATGCAAAGTTGAAATTACAGAATAATCTCAGCCCAAAGAAAGCGGAAGCCAGAGTCTTATCCTGCGATAAAGAAGATGCCACCAAATCCAATTCAAGCGTTACGACCGCATCCGCAGCAGAAATATCATTTGGAAAAGAGATGAGGGCTAAGATTGCAAGTACTCTGGTCGCTTACCGCAGAGCAGCAATGGAATACGTTAGGCGCACCGGGACCAAATTGCTTGGTAAATTGCGCAGTACTGCTGGAAAGAATGCAACCGCTATCCGAAAAGTGACCTCCCGGCTGCTTGTGCTGCTTGCCTGTGCTTTGGCGAAAGTCCTGCATTTGGGCAACATGATCCACACAGCGGCAGCGTCAAAGCTGGATACTTCCGGCACAAAGGCCGTCACGGCTGCAAGAGCGATGGAGAACGAAACCTGCGTAAATCCCGTCAATGTGACCGGGGTTACGGCGAACGTCTCCCCTGCTGCCGCTGTGGCCCATGTGGCCACACTCACAACGTTTGTAGAGCCGGAACCCGGTGCAGATGATATTTTGCCGGAACAGCAGTTGACATTTGAAAACAGCCACAATGGGTATAACAAAAGTCAAGGAGCATCTGCTACGCTGCCCACTTCTCTAGTTGACGGGGCTACCTATAACGTTGAGTGGGATGGGAAACTGTATAAATGCGTTGCAAGATATATGGGGTTGCGTACAACGTATGCCGTGTACAAGTATGTTGCATTGGGCGATCCCATAAATGTTCCGGAATTCTTTTTCGGAACGGCCACCCCTAAAGATGATAATATCGGAGGAAAAGGTGAACCGTTTTTCGCAACAACGAGTAAGACCGGCACAAAACTCCAAATTGATACGCTTGACACCTCTGCAACCCACACCGTAAGAATTTACGTTGAACAATAAAATTATAGGAGGACATTACTATGCCATTTTCTAACACTTACGCCAATAACATTTTGGGCTGGACTTTCGGTAAGAACAGCCTGACCAACCACAGCAAAGTATGGATTGGACTTTGCTCCAATGACCCCGAAGCCGACAACGGCACGTTTACGGAGTTGACCGGCGGCAATTATGCCCGTGTCCTGGTATCCGTCAGCGGTGCTACGTATCCTGATGTTATCGGCGCAGCAGCATCCCGTGAGATCAAGAACGTCAAGCAGATCACCTGGGCAAAATCTACCGCCGACTGGAAACAGGCAAAGGGATTCGGCCTTTTCATTACTGAAACAGGCGGCACACCGTACTTTTACGGGAAGCTGAAAACCCCTGTCACCTGCGCAAGCGGCGAAGTGGCCCTGTTTGACCCGAACAGCCTGAAAATCAGCATTGCCGCAACGGACACCGAAACAGAATAACACAAGGGAGGACCGGGCCAATGCCTTTGAAACTCGTCGAAATGGCGCTTACCGTGCTGGTGGCAATCATCGGCTCTACCGGACTGTGGAATTTTATCTCCACCCGGAGGGACAAGCACGACGCAAAAACCAAGCTGCTTGTGGGCCTCGCCCACGACCGTATCGTCTACCTGGGCATGAAGTACATCGAGCGGGGATATATCACCCGTGACGAGTATGAAAACCTGAACGATTACCTGTATGTGCCGTATGCCGCCGCTGGCGGCAACGGCTCCGCCAAACGTGTGATGGAGGAGGTCAAACGACTGCCTCTGCACAATATTTAATTACAAAATCATTACAAGGAGGAAACAACTATGAAACTCTCTAACCGTGTGTATGACATCCTCAAGTGGATCGCCACCATCCTGCTGCCCGCCCTGGGCACTCTGTATTTTGCCCTCTGCTCTATCTGGGGCTTTCCCTATGGGGAGCAGGTGGTAGGCACCATCACCGCTGTGGATACCTTCCTGGGCGTTCTTCTGGGCATCTCCAGCGCCGCCTACAACAAGGAGGTTGGCAAGGGTTAAATGGATTCCGTCCCGTGGAACCGGGTGATTTTGGAGGAATTTATCTCTTTGGCGATACTCACGCCGGAGGAGGAAAAGATACTCCGCACCCGTGCCGCAGGATGGAGCCAAGTCAGGCAGTGCCACGCCTGTAATATGTCCCTTGCTACCTTAAACCGGAGAATCCGAAAGTTGAAAAAAGAGTATGATTTCTGCCGGAAATACAGTAAACTGCTCCCGGAAAATCTGAAATTTTGACTTTCGGTGAGAAGAAAACGAGAAAAACCCGACTTGCAGACGATAATCTGCGGGCCGGGTTTTTTGCTATGATAATAACACAAGAAAATAAACAGCGGAAGGAGTGGCAGCTATGGCGTGGACAAATCCCCAGTGGCCGCAGCAACCGAATTACGGAATGAACGGGGGCGGTTACACCTCCCAAATGCAAACGTCTCCCTACCGGCCGCCAGTGGGCCCACAAGGGCAGATGAACAGCATGGATTGGATAAGGGTGCCGAACGTCCCGGACGTGGAACAGGTCAGCGTCCAGCCAGGTCAGACGGCCTGGATCATGGTGCAGAACAACAGTGTTTTCGCCGTCCGGATGGCCGACCCAATGGGCATGGTAACTACCAAATATTTCCAGTTCGCCGAGTTCGACCCCCGGCAGGCGGACCAGCAGAAGCAGAACAGCATTGAGCAACGCTTGAGCAGATTGGAGGCTATCGTCAATGGCACAGCAGAACCCACTGATGGGCATTTTAAGCCCGCAGACCAGGCCCAATAATCCCCTGGCCATGCTCTCAGAATTCCGAAAATTTGCCGCCGGGATGACACCGCAGCGGGCAAAACAACAGGTGGAGCAACTGCTTAAATCCGGCACAATGAGCCAGCAGCAGTTTCAGCAGCTCCAGGAGCAGGCCAAGGAATTTATGCAGTTTTTGAGATAAAACCGGTGCGCAACGGGTTTATCATAAAATTTTTAAGAAAGGATGGATTACGATATGGAAAACATGAGTCTTTCCGACATTGCCGCCGTGACCCGTGGCAATGATTGTGACGGCTGGGGCGGTGGTTCCTGGTGGATCATCGTGCTGTTCCTTTTTGCCTTCATGGGCGGCGGCTTCGGCTGGAACCGTCAGGGCGAATTCGGCCAGTACGCCACGGCCGCCTCTCAGCAGGAGATCCTCTTCGGCCAGCAGTTCGGCCAGTTGAACGACCGGCTGACCAACATCGGCAACGGCATCTGTAACCTGGGTTACGACATGCAGGGCAACATCGGCCAGCTTGGCAAGGAGATGGCCCTGGCTCAGGGTGCGACCAACACCACCGTCATGCAGACGGCCAACGACCTCCAGCGGCAGCTGGCGGATTGCTGCTGCACCACGCAGCGGGCAATCGATGGGGTCAACGCCAACCTGGAAGCCAAGTTTGCGGCTCTGACGAAGTCCCAGCTTGAGCAGCGCATCGCCGAGCAGTCCGCCCGCATCGCCTCTCTGGAAATGGACAACCGGATGTATGGCGTGGTGCGGTATCCTAACGGGTACAGCTACAACGCCGGTCCGAGTCCCTTCTGCGGCGGGTGCTGCGGCTGATCTGGCTGCATAGCCCCAACATTACGCTTTAACAGCGTCGGCCCCCACGGCAAACGCTGTGGGGGCCTTAACTTATCTTAAAATTACGAAAGGAGTAAAAGACTATGGCTTGTAACTGCAATTACCGCAAATCTGCGGCTCAAAAGTACAACTACGCAACCCAAGACCTGACTACCACGCCCGCCCCGCTGAATATGGGGGCCAGCGCAGGACTGCCCACCGGCCCCTCCATTGTGGACCGGAGCAACAACATCGGCATCCGGAAGACCGGCCTCTACCGGGTGACGGCTCAGGTGACGGCGGCTGTGACCACCGCCGGGACCCTGAACGTGCAAGTGTACTACAACGGTGTCCCCGTAGCTGCCTCCCTCAAGACCATTCCTGTTGCCGTGGGAAGCACTCAGGTGACGCTGGATAATCTGCTCTACCTGGCCGTGCCGAATGGCTGCAACTGCGCCGACGTTGTGTATCCCGTTGACGTGTACGCATGGGTGTCCGGCGCTGCTGTGGCCAGCGTGACCGCTCTCTCCGTCAACGCCCTCAAGGAGGCGTAAGCCATGACGGAGATCAAGCTGCTCATGGAGCACATCGAGGATGAGCTGGAGGACGCTCACACCTACGCCAAGCTGGCCCTGGAATACAAGGCCAGCGATCCGGAGATGGCCGAACTGTTTTACAAACTGTCCGGCGAGGAGATGACCCATATGAACCTCCTGCACAAGGATGTCGTGCGGCACATCGAGGCGTACAAACGACAAAAAGGGGAGCCGCCCGAAGGGATGAAGGCCCTCTACGAATACCTCCACAAGCGGGCAATCGGCGACGCAGAAGAAGTCGGGGTCCTGCAAGGGATGTACAAAAAGTAAAGCAATAGGCCCTCCCCAAAATGGGAAGGGCCTATTGTCATCGCCGCACCTGAATCTTGAGCATCCCGAATGCGGTGATAAAAACTAATGGTACGCCAGAAGGGACACCATGAGTTATTAGCACGTCCTCCTTGGAGTCAAAGTCAATGTGGCCGTTGGGGTCGGCATCAAAGATAGTCCAGATGGTTATATCATCCGGGCCAACCTCGACCCGTGCAACAATAGCAAAGAGTGCGGCGCTCTCGGAATCGGACGAAATAATATAATCCAGCATCTGGGTAAGATTTTCCTCCGGAATCCTTGAAGCATCTACTTGGCGTTTCAGCGCCGTGATTTTTTTCTCGATGTCGGATTTTCTTGTTTCCAACTCTGCGATTTTGGCTTTGAGTTGATCGCTCATAAGGCCCGCCAAGACTGCGTTGATGGCGTTATTTAGCTGGGCGGTAGTATTTCGCTCCTCGTCAATCAACGCCAGCAGGGAGGAGGCAGCGGTCCCCTGGATGGCTTCCGACTGCTCCCGCAGAATCCGAATTAAAAACTGTTTGTTTTCCGGCGTGCCAAGGGCGGCACGAACAGCATCCGCAACACGCTGCTCCAGATAGTCGCAGCGGATCGGCCTGGCCGTGCATTGATGCTGCCGTTTCTGGGCGGCGCAAACATAATAAAACAAATTACCTTTTGATATTCTCACGGTCATGGAGGACTTACATTCAGCACAAAATATTTTTCCCTTGAGCGGGTATTCTCTTCGGGTGGCCGGACGGCCACCCTGATTTTTTTTATTCTCTTTCATACGCTGCTGCACCGTATCAAATGTTTTCCGGTCAATGATTGCAAGGTCAGGTATTTCTACTCGTATCACGTTTTCGTCCACGCTCCCGTGCGTATTCCGTCGGCCACTTTCAGAGTACGGATGCGCACCGTACTCGACAATCCCGATATACTTTTTGTTTTTCAGCAGGTCGTGGAGGCTATTGACACCATAAGCGCTGCCACGTTTGGTTTTGATCCCGTCTCGGTTCAGCCCGGCGATGATTTCCCGGTAACTCTGGCCGCTGGCATAAGCATCAAATATCCGATGGACGATTTGCGCCTCTGCCTCATCAATGGCCAGCCGCTTTTTGTCTCCGTCCAAGACTACCTTATAGCCAAGGGCGGGCTTCCCTCCGGTGTGCTGCTGTGTAGCGGCCATGTAGCGCATTTTTTCCATCACTTTCTGGCGTGTTTGCAGGACCCACATTTGGTTAAAAACCGCCATGTTACTTTCCACCAAAAAGTTGGCAGGGTCCCGGAGGTCTTTGCCGATCATCGGCTGTGTGATGGATATTACCTTGATTCCCATTTCGGTGAGCTCATCCCGAAAGGCGAACCAGGCTGTCATTTTTCGGAACATCCGGCTCTGATCGTAGATCACCACTGTGTCCGCTTCGCCGGCACGCAGGTTCTGCATCATTTGGTTATACTGCGGCCGGGTATCTTTCATGCCGCTGACGGCGTAGTCGGCATAGACGTTGACGATGGCATACCCGTGCTGCTTGCACCATTCTGTGCACTTTTCAACCTGGACCTCGATGCTGTCTGCATTTTGATTATCCGTGGAGTATCGGGCGAGGATGTCAGCTTTGCTCATGGTTTTGCTCCTCTCTCAATCTTTTATTTCGGCGCTTGACCATGCTGTGACCAATGTACAGGCAGACTCCGATGATGGCCATAGCCATGAGATACACGCCAATATTGGTCCCGGTCTGCCGGATCAGGCCCATGGCGGGGTTGAGCGCATCCAGGATCACGTAAGCCGCCAGGGCTGCCGCCAGCAGAATGCACAAACCGGTGAGGCTGCAAATAAGCGTCCGCCTGCTTTGGAGCCCCTTCTGCATCATTTTGATTCGCTTGTCTTTCTCGGCCAGCAGTGCGTCCCTGTGCTCGATTTCCGTTCGGAGGATGGCGATGGCGTCCTCCTGTCCTGGATCCTCCTGCTTGGGCAGGCCCATCAGATCATCCATTGAGAGACCAAGGACCTCACAAATACTAGCCAAATAAAACGCATTGGCGCTGCCGGAAGTTCCGGAGGCCAACAGTTTATTGACAAATGACTGCGGCACATTCGCAGCGGTGGATAGCTGCTGGTTCGTGAGATTTCTTTCGTGCTTGGCCTGACGAATAATCTGGGACATTTCGTCGTATTCTGTTTTATTCCCCATTTTCCTGTCCCCTTTGCAAACTTTTGAAAACGATTTACGAATTTAGAAAGCACAAAACAATGGACTTTCCTGTTTTACGTGTTGAGATTTCCAACTTTTTGCGTTATGCTGCCGGTGCAGTCGGTAGCAAGGGATTGACTCCATCGACGGCAAAGCCCGGCCACCAGTGGCACGGTGGTCGGGCAATTAAACTTTGGCGTATAATAAAAGCTCCAAGCGCACGTGATTTCCGCTGGTGTCCTGCCGCCGGTGCCGTGCTGCATTTGATACGGCTGGCGGCCTATATCTCCCCCCCATCCCATATAAGGGGCCGGGAGGTCAGGGTTCCACTTTGTTTCTGTCCTGCATTTTCTCTTTGATCTTTTTCCCCACCGAGAGTTCCTTCTTCTGGGCGGGCGGCGCAGGAGGGAACGCCTGCTCAATCATCCGGTTTAACTCGGTGCGGTCCCAGAGTCGGACGCCGGTCTTGCTGGCCAGGTCCTGAGCCCCATCGGTAAAATAGTTGTTGGTCAGCACCACAGCCACGTCGCAGCCGTAATATTGCTTCCCAGCGAAAATCTCTTGCACCGGTGTGTTGTCCAGTTTGGAGGTGTAGCGCTTGCACTGGATGGCGTATTTGATGCCGTCCTTCTCGGCCACGATGTCCACACCCTGATCGCCGGAGGCGGCAGTGCCGTGGACGCTGGTGTAACCGATGCGCTGCAAAATTGCGATGCAATAATTTTCAAAATCAATTCCGGCCATCTCATCGACACCGGCCAGCTCCACCCGGCGGGCCCGACCGCTGGCACCCCGGCCCCCGTGGCCGACCACGCCCAGTTCGTGCAGGGCGCCGATGCAGCCGCCGCCGAAGGCCAAGACGAGCAGGACCATAAGCACCGTGACCCCAATATCCTCATCGATGAGCTGTCCGCTGATGAGTCCAGAGACCCCGGAGACAAACATCAGACCGCATCCACCGGCAAGCAGGATCAATCTGATTGCCCGGAATACTACGAGGGCAATCAGGAAGATGCCTCCAATGAGCGCACCCCAACGCTCTCGGCTCGTCTGGAAAGTCTCCGGTGCTGCAAGGGCGGCGAGAATCAACCCCGCCCCGCAGAAAATGACGAAGCCTCGGATAAACTTGCAAAAGCGCTCATACGTCAGGCCATGCAGCCAGTTGCGCATGATAACCTCCCCCTTAATCCTTAAAATCGTTATAATCATACATAGTTCGGCCGCCGAAAGCAATCGGCGAAATCACCAAACATACGGAGGAAAAACCATGAACGAAGAGATCATAGCCCAAATCAAGACGCTGCTGGATACATACGGCTACTCGCTGGCGGTGCTGGAAACCGTGCGGGCAATCCTGCGGTCCTCGGTGCCCGATTTGGGCACCGACGTCAGCCGCTGACCTTGACATCCAGCAGCCCGAGGGACTGCTGGACGAGAAGCCGAAGGTACAGAGGGCAGGTGCGATTGCCCAGTAGCCAATCCTGGAACGTCCGGCGTGGGATCACATAGCGCTGGGCAAAACTTGCCTGACTTAACCCGGTCAGGTCCAGGATTTCCCGGGGCGTCCGGTGCACGGCGGCGAAGATCGCCGTCAGATCATCCAGCTGCTGCTGCGGGATGGGGACATCTGGGTCGTTGCCCCATACTGTGGACATGGCCACGTCGGACAGATATGCGTCCAAGTCCGAATACTCTGCGGCCTCAGTCACCGCAAAATAATACTGCTCTTGTGTCATTTTTTATCCTCCTCTTTCTCGTCCTCAAGCACGGTTGCCCGGAAAACCATTTTCTCACGGGGCATAGCATTTTCTCCTTTTGCCCTCGTAACCTCCGGGGCGGGCGAGAAGTGTTTAGGCCCAGCCGCCCAGGTCAAACCAGTCGGTGGGGAGGGCCAGCCGGTACAGGACACCCTGATCGTAGCCGTGGCGCTTGGCCTCCATGGCGATGTGCTGGCCAAGATTGGTGGCCGCCAGGGCCTCCAGCTCCGGGATCGCTGCGTCAGCGTCCACATACAGGCCCCATGCCTCTCTGGTAATCGGGTTCCGCAGGATCTCCATCCCGTAGGTCCTCTGCAAGTTCTGCGCCTCAAGTTTCGTCATTTTGATTAGCCTCCATTTTGATTTTATTCGCCAGAGGCCTTGGCCTCCCAGCTCTTATAGTATAGCACGCAATGCGTGCATTGTCAATAGATAAATGCGATTTTTTGGAAAAATTATCAGGCACGCAGGAAGTTGAGGGCAGTGGCCTTGCTGTCGGTGAACCACTGGCGGGCCTCGCAGTCCCAGCGGAAACCGGCGGCCTTGATGTCCTTGCGGGCGTAGTAGGTCTGGCCGTCCAGGTAGTAACCGGCGCAGCCGGTCATGGCGATGGTGGCCTTGCGGATGAATACCATGCAGCCGTTGATGATCCGGCCAGCGCCGGTCCGGCACAGCCGGTCCAGCTCGGTGTTGTCAGCGACCTGAGCCTTGGCCTCGGCCCAAGCCTGACGGAGGCACTGGGCGAAGGTCTTCTGGCCGACACAACGCTTGGCTGCCTTGAAAAGGTTCCATGCTCTGCTCATGATCTGCTGCTTGTTGTACATTGTAATTTCCTCCTGTGGGGTGTCCCTTTGTCTTTGTGCCTATAGTATAGCACGCAATGCGTGCATTGTCAAGTGTAAATTGCAAAAAAATCTTAAAAAAATCCGGTGCCCGAATTGGACACCGGAAGAAAAATAGGGTTACTCCTGCGGCGGGATGTATTTGAGGCCCTGGCCGGATTGGAGGCGGCGCTTGATCCAGTCTCTATCCCAGAGGAGGGTTCCGGTCTGGGCGGCCAGTGCCTTGGCGCTGGCCGTGAAGTATCGGTTGGTGAGCACCACGCCAACGTGGCAGTGGTAGTAGTCCTTACCTGCGTGTACCTCCTGGATAGGGGTGTTGCCCAGGTCGGCGGTGTAGCGCTTGCACTGGACGGCGTAGCGGATGCCGTCCTTTTCGGCCAGCACGTCCACGCCCTGATCGCCGCTGGCCTGCGTCACCTGCACCCGGCGGAAACCCATCTCCCGGAGGACTTCGGCGGCCCACGCCTCAAAGTCGTGGCCCTCCATCAAGTCGATGGAGGATAGCTGATACTCCACCTTTGCCCACTTGGCAAGGCCATCGGTGGGGTCCGCCTTCGGCGTTTTTGGGGGCGCTGCCGGGGCCGGAGGGGGAGCCACGGGGACCGTGGGTGCCGGAGCCGGGGCAGGCGGGGCCTGGACGAGGACCACCCGTGGGGTATGCCGGCGGGTGTAGCGCCGGCTGAATCCGGTGGCAGCCAAAACACCCAGCGTCAGGGCCGCCAGGAAAACTGTGGCCACATAGCTTACCGGCACCAGATCGGATGGGCCGGGGTACAGCTGCAAGGCCAGCAGCACCCCGCCGAAGCTGACGGCCAGAAACACGGCCACGCACACCAGCACGGCCCCCAAAGCCCGCAAAAAGCAACTACCACCGCTCATAATATCTACCCCTATCTGTTGTTTTGGGGCTATGATACCACGCCCGGCGGCGGAATGCAAGGGTTTTCGCAAACAGTCCGCAGGATGTTACTCCTGCGGACTGTTTGTCTCTTGTTTGTCTCTTGCTTGTCTCTCCACATCCCGGCGGGCCAGGTAGCGGCGGAGGACCTCGCCCATGAGCAGGATCTCGGCACCGGTAAGGCCGTCCAGGAGCCGGTGGAAGTACTCCCGTGTTTCCTCCGGCTGGCCTTTGAGGGCATCAGTAATGATCTGCCCGACCTCGTCGTTGACGGTGGTCTGCGGCTTTGGCTCGCCCTTGCCGGAGAGCAGCCAGCCCTCATAGTAGCCGTACCTCGATGCAATCAGCCGGGCCAGCGTTGCGTCCATGGCGACACGGCCGGACTCTATGTTGGCGATGGTATCACGAGATTTGCCGACCTCCTTGCCGAACTCTGCCTGTGTGAGGCCCAGCTCCTTGCGTACAATGCGTATTGGGTTATCCAATCTCTCACCTCCTTGAAGACAGTATATCACCCTGGAACGTGTATGTCAACACAAAAAACGAAAATAATTGTGAAATTACCCCTTGACAATCTGCATGGCGTGTGCTACTATACACATAGCAACGTGAGACACAACACAAGGAGGTGAGAGCATGGAGATCAGGATTACCGGAACCCCGAAAGAAATTGCCGCCCTTGCATTGCGACTGCAAGAGCGGCAGGGCGAAGGGTTAGCCACTTTTTACCGGCGGCTCATTGATGATCTTTTGGATCCGCACATTGTTCCGCTGCGGCCGAAGCCCAGCGGTGATACTCCTCCAAGTACATCATGACGCTGTACTTGCTCCATGCCTCTTGGTAGGCTTTGGATGCCTCATCCGCACTCAAAAACTCCATCCCTTGCATGGCACGGATCACCGCAGAGCAAACACGCTGGTGCATTTCGGCATCTTTGGCAGCCATCAGAGTCCAAAACTCGGAAAACTCTTTCATACAATCACCTCCTTCCGGGGGTGATTGTACCACACAACAATCATCACCGTCAAGGAGGCGTTAATCATGGATGAGATCAAGGCAGCCGTCCAGGCGATCCTGGAGGAGAGCAAGGACGACGCAGAGGTCCGGGCATACCTGGCAGGCTTCGCCGCTTGCCTGCGCCTGCGGGGAGACCCGCAGACGCCGAAGAGCGGGGAGGTGGCCTAAATGCCCATCACCATCCCCAGAGATCCGGACAAGGCCGGGGCCGTGCCCCAGCTTCCGCCGGAGGTGGCCGCCAAGGCCTGGGAGGTCATCCTCCGGGCCTGGGTGGACCAAAATCGGGACCAATTCGCCGCAATGGTGCGAGGGGGCGAAAAAGTTTGAAAAAGATCGTATATCACGGGGTAATGGCTGGTTTATGGCTGGCTCTGCTGGCGTATTGTACGTTTTACCTGTCGTTTTGTGCAAAATGACAAGAACACACCGAAAAAATTTGCTTTTCCGCCGAAAAATTTTGGCGGATATGGGCAGGCTCCGGCGAGGCCGGGGGTAAGCACAAGCCCCCGGCGGCGGTCCGACTCCGTCTCTGCCCTCCAGCCCCCTTTCGGGGGCTCCCTGCTCCTGTGGGAATCTCCCCTATGCCGACGGCGTAAGGATCGGCAGCGCTGCTCTGCATGGCGTCCCCGGTGCAATTCCGGCAGCCGACTTGGGTATGCGGGCCGGGCCCGGTCCCGGCTCAATCCCGGGCATACCCCATTGGTATCTTTACCCCCCTATCCCCTTTTTCTTGGCGCCCCGGAAAGACGGGGCTGCGCCCGGCAGTCTCCGGGCAATCTGCGGGCGACCAGTGTGCGCCGGTGCAACTCCGGCGGCCCGCACCTCCAACTGTATAGGCATGTGATCGCAGGCACCCCGGAAAGACGGGGCCGTCCGGGGCGGAATCCCCGGATAATCCAACTTAACAGGAGGCAAAATCTATGATCGAGGCAAAAATTCAGAAAGCGGACAACAAAAAAGCTACGACATCGACATCACCGCCAGCGGAAACCCCGTCGAGCTGGCCAAGGAGATCACGTATCTGGTCCTTGGCATCCACGACAGCATGGCAGGGACGTATGGCCAGCGGGCGTATCGCCATGCGATCCAGCTGGCGCTGGCGGAAGACTCCAATCTGTGGACCAAGGGGCCGGACGATGAGTAAGGCACGGATGTTGGGAGCGTTCGCTCCCATCCAGCGCCCCCGGCCGGACCGCCGGTGGCAGCAAAAGCAAGGTCTCGGCCCCAAGTTTGGGCCGAGACCGAAGAAAGAGAGTGGTAAAAATGGAAAAGGTTAAATCTGCCGTGTGCATCTGCTGCGGCGGGCCGCTGCCTGCTGGCCGGAAGGCCTGGTGCTGCACCTGCCGGCCCCTGCGCCGCCGGGCGGAATTGCGGAAGCCCCCGAAAAAGGAGCCGCCCAAGTACACCCTGGATGAGTGGCAGGCCATGGCCGAGGCTTATGACATGAGCTATGGCCAGTATCACCTGTATGTAAGCGAGGGCTGGATGCTCCCGCCGAAAAAGCACCCAATCAAGTGGCCGGAGGGAAGCAAATATGCGGAAAAGGCGAAATAAAATGCCCCGCTGCGAGTGGCTCACAGTGGGGCGGCCAAAAGAGGCTAATCTTTTGAGGCATTTATATCTTAGCACACCTGAGCCAGATTGTCAAGGGGAAGGTGGGAAAAATGTCTGAACGCAAACCGGCCTACTGGGCCGTGCTGCCCGCCTCCGTGCGATATGATAAGAGCATCCGGCCCAACGGCAAACTGCTCTACGCCGAAATCCAGGCCCTCGCAGATCGGGACGGGTATTGCTTTGCCCAAAACGCCTACTTTGCGGAGCTCTATGAGATCGCCCCCCGAACAGTGTCGGACCTGATCTCTCAGCTCTGCGATAAGGGGTACGTCACGGTCGAGATTGTCCGTGACCCAAAGACAAACGAGATACAACAGCGCCGCATCCGAGTCGATCAGCCCCCCGCCGAAGACTGCGACCCTCACGCAAAAAATGGCGTGAGGGGTATAGCAAAAAATGGCGTGAGGGGTATAGCAGAAAATGGCGCAGAGAACAATCTAGATAATATTAATAATATACCCCCTAAAGCCCCCCAAGGGGGGCGGTCACGCAGAACGGTAAAAACGGCACCCGATTGGATGCCGGAACGCTTTGATAAGTTTTGGACGTTTTACCGCCAGCGTGTCCGTGGGGAGGACAAGCAGGCAGCGATCCGAGCATGGGACCGGCTCAAGCCGGACGAGGCCCTGATCGCCGAGATGGGCAAAGCGCTCCTGGCCCAGCTGGACAGCCCCGATTGGCGGGCGGGCATCGGTATCCCGTATGCCAGCACCTGGCTCAATCACCGGCGCTGGGAGGATTCCCCCCGGCAAGCGCCGGAGGGGAGCGAAGCTGAAGACGACGGCCTGACGGTGGAGACCCAGGAGGTGCCGGTATGGTAGACGTGGACATCATGGGGCCGCAGGTGAGCGTCCTGGGATGCCTGCTTATCGAGCCGAGCCTGATGGGCGAGGCCATGAGCCAGCTTCGGCCGGAGCATTTTACCAGCGCTCCTTGCCGGCTGGTATATCAAGCCATGTGCCGCCTGTTTTCCGGCGGCCAGGCCGTGGACCCGGTACTGGTGCGAGACCAGCTGCAAGGGTTTGACGATGCCACTGCTTTCTTGGTCCAGGTGATGGATGCGACGCCTTCGGCGGCAAATTTTCCGGCCTACGTCAAGGCCCTCCGGCGTCAGGCGGCGCTGCTGGCCCTGCGGGACATCGGCCAGCAACTGGCGGATACCACATCGCTGGAGGATGCCATCGCCCTGGTGGGCAAGGCCAACACCGCCTCGGCGGACAAGCCGGGGCTGGCCAGAGTCAGCGCTCAGGCCATGGTGGAGGATTTCATCCGGCGGCACGATAAGGCCCAGCCGCAGGAGTATATCAGCTTCGGGCTGGGCAAACTGGACGCCGGTACATACGCCGAGCGAGGGGACTTCGTGATCCTGGGCGGGTATTCCAGCGCCGGCAAGACGGCGCTGAGCCTCCGGTACGCCTGGCACATGGCCCGCAAATACCGGGTTGGGTATTACTCCCTGGAGACGCACCCCCGCAAATTGGGGGACCGGTCCATGGCAGCCCTGGCGGGGCTGGACATGGGGGCCATCAAGCGCAGCGCCCTGGCCAAGGAGGACTGGGATGCAGTAGCCAAGACGTACACGCAAGTTCTCCCGCTGACGCTGGATTTCATCCCGGCCTCCGGGATGACGGTGCAGGATATTCGGGCAGACGCCCTGGCCAACCGGTACGAGGTGATCTACATCGACTACTTGCAGCTCATCCAGCGGAGCAACCCCAAGGATACCAACCGGGTGAGCATCATCACGGATATATCCATCCAGCTGCACCAACTGAGCCAGATGCACGGGATCCTGGTGGTGGCGCTATCCCAGCTGAGCCGCCCGGACAAATCGGCGGGCGGCAAGAACTCGGCCCCCGATATGCACGCCCTGCGGGAGTCCGGCCAGCTGGAGCAGGATGCGGATATTATCCAGCTGCTATACCTGGAGCGGCCCGACGACTCCAAGAGCCGCCGGGTGCTGAAGGTGGCAAAAAACAAGGAGGGCGAGCAGGGACTTATCTACCTGGACTTCGATGGCCAGCACCAGACGTTCCGGGAGAGCAGCGTTCCCCCGGAAGGGGAACGGGTAGACTACCGACTCAAAAAAACGCATCCAACCCCGGTTTTGAGCCGAGATTTTAAGGAAATCACCGGAAAAGACGAGAATTTACCATTTTAGGAGGCTAATTTGTTATGAGAGTGACCGCAGTAATCAACCTCAAGGGCGGGGTGGGGAAGACCACCACCGTCCTGAACATGGCAGCGATCCTGGCCAAGGACTACAAGGCCCGGGTACTGCTGATCGATGCCGACAGCCAGTGCAACGCCACGGAGTTTTGCAGGGCGGACCCGGAAGCGGGCAACCTGGCAACGCTTCTCCGGGCGGCCAAAGCCGCCCAGGAACCCGCCGAATTGGCCATCAACGCCATTCAGCCGTCCTCCGTCCTGGAGGGGGTGGACGTGCTTGCCGGGTCCGACGAGCTGATGGATCTGGACCTCACCAAGGCGGGCAGCGGGGACGTGGCCCTGGACATCATCCGGACGCTGGCCGAGGAGCTGGCCGTCCGGGACAGCTACGACTACATCCTCATCGACTGTCCCCCGGCGTTCAACGCCGCTTCGGCGGCGGCTCTGATCGCCGCCGATGATGCCGTTATCCCCATCAAGCTGGATGCGTTCGCCCTGCGGGGCATGGCTAACGTCCGCCGGCAAATTGATAATATGCGGCGCATCAATCCCCGGCTCCGGGTATCCGGATTTTTGCCCACGATGTGGTATCGCAGCAGCCAGATCACCGCTGCAGAAGAAACGCTCCAGGCCAGCGGCCTGCCTATCTACCGGCATATCCGGCGCTCCGCAAAGGTGGATGATACCACGTTTGCGCAGGAGGCTCTGATCTTCTACTCCCGCAGCAGCGGGGCGGCCATCGATTACCGGCGGTTTATGGGCCAGTATGTTGAGGGAGGTGCCCGATAATGGCTTTTGACTTGGCTTCCGTCCTCAAGGACGTGCCCAATTCGGGCACCGGCCGGGACCAGATCACCTATCTTCCGTTGGCCGATCTGGAGGCCGACCCGGATAATTTTTACAATGTGAGCAGCGTGGACAATCTGGCGGATGCCATTGCCACCGTTGGCCTTCAGCAGCCGCTCCGGGTGCGGCGGCACCCGGACAATAACGGCAAGTATATGATCGTCTCCGGCCACCGGCGGCGGGCCGCCATCACCAGACTGGTGGAGGAGGGGCGCAAGGACCTGGATCCTGTCCCCTGCATCATCGAGCAGGTGGGCGGTTCTGCTGCCCTGGATGAGCTGCGGCTTATCTACGGCAACTCGGCTACCCGGGATCTGACGGCGCCGGAAATCAGTCGGCAGGCGGTGCGAGTGCAAGAGCTGCTGTACAAGCTCAAGGAGGAGGGCTACGAGTTCCCTGGCCGGATGCGGGATCATGTGGCCGAGGCCTGCAATATCAGCCGCTCCAAACTGGCCCGGCTCAAGGTTATCCGGGAGCAGCTTCTTCCCGCCCTGCTCCCGCTGTGGGAGCAGGGGGAGCTAAACGAAGACGTTGCCTATAAACTGGCACAGTGCCCCCAGGATTTGCAGCAGACGCTGGCCGAGGTCCGTGGGAATGAATTTAGGCACATGTATGGTTGGTGGGCGGAAACTCTCCGCAAGGCGGTGGAGGCCCTGGATGAGATCAAGACCTGCCCAGCGACCGACGGCGGTACCGTTTGCACCAACCGGGAGCGGATGGTGCGAAGGATGTGCAAGGCCCAGCCTTATACGGATCTATGCAGCGCCAAGTGTTGCCTCAAGTGCAGCAGCATAGATACCTGCAAGGCCGCTTGCGCCCACTGCGCCGACCTCAAGGCCAAGCACAAGGCCGAGGCCAAAGCCAAGGCGGCCGAGGACCAGGCAGCAGTTGCCGCCCGGCAGCAACCGGTGAAGGATTATCACGATGCCGTGTTGCAGCGGGTGGATAACCTGATGCGCTGCAAGGAGATTGCAGCGGATACGCTGGATCAGGCAGCAGATGCGCCGGGGCAGTATTATCGCAGCACAACCAACATTGATTATCTACCTATTGGTAATTGGCTGCGCACCGAGAATGTCATGGGCCTGGTCCAGGCCGCAGACCTGCTGGGCGTCACGCTGGACTATCTGCTTACCGGCAAGGCCCCCGCCGACCGTTGGCACACGGAGCCGCCAACCAAGCCCTGCGAGGTCTTGGCGTATGTGAGCATCGCCGGTGCGGGCAAACTGAGCTGCACACTGCGATGGGACGGCGAGCAATGGCTCAATGCCTCGGAGCCTATTGACAAGAGCGTCAAGGTGACGGCGTGGATCACGCCGCCGGGAGGAGCTGATAAATCTGGAAAGGATGCTGGATAAATGACCAGGGAACGATTTGTGAAGCTGCTCATGTCGAAAGGCATTGATCGGAACAATGCAAACAGGATTGCGCAAGAGTTCCGGAAAGGGCATTGGCCATATGAATTTGCATGGATCGCTTTGGAATGGAGGCTGGAAAATGGTTGAGTACATAAGTCGGGAGGCGGCGGAAAACCTGTTTTATACCGTTGACCCGGAAAACGACGGCTCCGACGGAGGAACGATTATCCTGATGCCGGGGACATATAACAGCGCAGAGATTGAGGCAATGCTTGAGAACCTACCAGCCGCCGACGTTGAGCCGGTGCGGCATGGGGAGTGGATTGAGGATCATGATTATCTCAAATGTCCAGAGTGTAGCGTGATGGTTAAGCGGGATTTTACATTTTTCGACATTGGCAATTGGAATTACTGCCCCAACTGTGGGGCCAAAATGGACGGAGGCGCTGACAATGGCTGATTTTATCGAAGTGCATCAGCAGGGCCAGCCCCGGCTGGTCAACCTGGACTGGGTGGAAGATATATGGCCAACGGAGAACGGGACGCAGATTTATTTTGCGTTTACCCGCCCTGATGCTACCGCACAGGATTTTACAACAACAGACGAAAGCTACGACAAGATCAAACGCATTATAGCCTATCAGCGGAGCGAAAGAGGGTAAATCAATGAAAGGCATTACATATTGTGGGGAGTGTGCTGATTACGACCGTAAAAAGCACCGCTGCCGGAGGGGTGCAAGCCTGGAAAGCAGACCTCAAGACAAGTTTTACGATGAATGCCCACTTGCTGATGTCGTGCCGGTCGTAAGATGCCGGGATTGCAAGTACAGTTACGAGGATATTTCCGGTAGGTTCTGTTCGCACGGCCCTTGTGCGGGCTGGGCCGTTCTGGACGATTCCTTTTGCGGCCAGGGAGAGAGGAGGGGGCGATAATGGCAGCGCTAGTATGTCGGACAATTAACCGAGATTATTCCTTTTACGGTCGGCCCTGCATGGTGCAGGGCCGGAAGGCCACCTTCCACCGATGGGCGGACCGGGCTTGGGTTGTGGGGCCGTCCCTTTTGGTCGGCGGTGACAATGGCGGCCAAATGTGGGAGGTCGTGGCCATCGTCGAGCTTGACGACGGCCGGGTGGTGGAAATGCCGCCGAAAGAGATTACATTTTGCGATAACTTGGAGGCCTCTCATGGCAAAAATCAAAAAGATAATTGTGGCCGGTCCGCTGGTGATTGAGGCTGTGTATCCGGCCCTATCACCCCGGGATCCCGAAGCAGTCCGGCAAGGCAAAAAACACCTATCTACCCAGGCCCAGCAGCGGCTCAACCTCAAAAATGCCTACCGCAAACTAGAGCTTCTGTTGGCCGCCAATTTCATCCATGGCGACCTCTGGCTGACGCTTACCTATGATGATGCCCACCTCCCGGCCTCCCGTGGGGAGGCCATGGCTCAAGTCCGCAAGTTTTTTCGCAAGCTCCGGGCCAGGCGCAAGGATGGCTCGGTGCGGTATATCTACTGCACCGAGCACCGGCACGGGGATGGCCGGTGGCATCATCACATGGTGCTCAACTACGGCGGCGAAAATTATGCGGAGCTTCAGGCCCTCTGGGGCCAGGGGTTTGTGATTGGATCTCCCATCAAGATCGATCGAGAGCACACCTATGAGGCCCTGGCCCGGTATATGTGTAAGGAGCAGCGGGATAAGGTAGGGCAGCGGTTATGGTCCTGCGCCCGGGGACTCAACAAGCCGGAGATAGATACCCAACGAGTCCCCAACGACTGGGAGTTGTCCGCCCCAGATGGGGCGGCGATACTGGAAGACACCGGCGACGTAGTAACGGTCTACGGTCACTACCGTTACCTTAAGTATATGGCGCAGGGATTCTGCGAGGCCCAACCCCGCCGCCGGAGGCACCGTCCCCGGCGTTCACGGCGCTTTTTATAATTTTTTGGCCTTGAGTTACTATATTATCTTATGGACAGGAGGCAAAAGCCCTTGATTTCAGCCGCAAAGCGTGATATAATTTACACCGTAAGGGACGGCTATCTGGTATGCCCACATTGCCGTACCAATCGCAAACTTCTTCGGGTGCGGCCAGATACCGAGGCCGTGAGGCTGCCGCTGTACTGCCGCACCTGCAAGACAGAGATCCTGGTGGATATAACCGGAGGCCAGTGCTTTCAGAGCCGGAGCCAGTGACCCGCACCGTGTGTGTGGGCGCTGACTTCGGCTTTTTGTTTTCGCCGGGACTGCCCATATTGCCATAGGCCAGAGCTTACAGAGCCGGAGCCGACGTGTTATGCCATGCGTGCATAGCCGTCTGCTCCGGCTCTTTTCGCATTTCGGGGGTGATTATCATGCTCAAGCCGCTGCGTCGGTGCGCTCATCCTGGGTGCCGGATGCTGGTGCCTGGGCGCTACTGCCCGGCCCATGAGCCCCAGTACCAGCGTGGGGACAGCGAGGCCTGGCATTACCTGTACACGGATCCACGCTACGGCTGGCGCAGGCGCAGAGCCGAGCAGCTGGCCAAGGAGCCGTTCTGCCGGGCCTGTGCAGCCAAGGGCCTGCGGGTGCAAGCCACGGAGGTGGATCACGTTGTGCCGCACAAGGGCAACGTGGATCTGTTCCTCCACGGTGAGCTCCAGAGCCTGTGCCACCGCTGCCACAGCCGGAAAACGGCGGCGGAAAACGGGGGCAAATTCGGCGGCCGGTAGGCCGATGGGCCTGGTGGCTTGGGCGTGGGCGTGCGTGCCTGTCCTGCGCCCGTGCGCCTGGGCGTGATTTCCCCCTGCCCCCGGGTCGTAATCCCTGACCC
>ERZ1034691.435-NODE-435-length-33854-cov-8.779993_pt1 | contig 33854 bp, 30 predicted proteins | sample MGYA00520638_ERZ1034691 | MGnify/ENA primary metagenome ERZ1034691 (study PRJEB33766, sample SAMN09781763) | gut metagenome | biome: gut microbiome | host: Homo sapiens | place: Madagascar | study: EMG produced TPA metagenomics assembly of the PRJNA485056 data set...
ACCATCTTCTAAAAAAAGGCGGCGAAGCCGCCACGAGAGCCCTGAACCCTGAACCAAATGAAAGCAAAGTAAAAAGGGGCTGTGAAGAAATGAATCCTCATTTCTTCGCAGCTCCTTTTTTCGCGCTTTTGACGAGTTCTATTTCTTACCTTCGACAAAGAGCATATTGTTGTTGCGCTTTACCAGATTGTACATCAGTGCATTGACGCAGGAGGCGACGATGGAGCTGCCGCCCTTGGTGCCACGGACAGTGATGAAGGGACAGGGCGCACGGCGGACAAGCTGCTCCTTCGAGTCAGCGGCGCCGACGAAGCCGACAGGGATGCCGATGATAAGTGCCGGTTTGATGCCGTCTTCTTCGACCATACGGATGGCTTCATAGAGAGCGGTCGGAGCGTTTCCGACGGCGATGATCGAGCCATTGAGGTCTGTGCCAAAGGAGTTCATCGCTGCCATGGAGCGGGCGATGCCTTTCTCTTTGGCAATGGCTGCGATTTCCGGATCAGATACGCGGCAGAATACCTCACTGCCGAGCGCATGCAGGGCATTCTTATTGATCCCTGCTTTGACCATATTCACATCGGTATAGATGTTGCAGCCCTTGGCAAGCGCTTCGATACCGGCAGCGACAGCGCCTTTGCTGGTTTGGATGAGATGCCCGTAGTCTACGTCGCCGGAGGCGTGAATCATACGGGAATAGACCGTCACTTCTTCCGGTGTGAGGTCGATGTCCATGATGAATGGATTGATGAGATCCATGCTTTTATCTTCGATGGCCTTAGGGCTCTTGATGAAATCCATAGTGTTCCTCCATATAGTTGAGGACGCCTTCTACGGTCGAGAAGACCACAGCGCCGTCCAGTTTTGCTTTCGGTTTATCGATAACGATGACGGAAATCCCGGCGTCCATCGCGGCTTTGAGCTTTGTATCGCTGCCGCCGATGAGACCGCTGTTCTTGGTGACCATCACATCGGCGTGATAGTCATGAATCATGGCAAGATTCATTTCATAGGAGAAGGGTCCCTGCAGGGCGAGAATGTACTTGGCTCTCATGCCGAGGTCTTCACACATTTTGATCACATTCGATGTCGGCAGCACACGCGCCCAGATCTCCTTGCCTTCCAGTGCTTTCGCCCCTACGAAGGTGGCAAGCGTCTTGGAGCCGGTCGTCAAAAGGATGCTCTTTCCGAGCTGACCAGCAAGGTCCGCCGCTTCGAATTCATCTTTTGCGTGATAGAGCTTGTCATAGTCAGGAAGCGGGATCTCCGCGCGCTCGTAGCGCACGTAGTCGATCCCTGCCTTGGTACAGGCCGCGCGGGCCGTCTCAGAAACGATCGCTGCATAGGGATGGCTCGCATCAAGGATGAGCGAGATCCCCTTTTCCCTGATGACACGGAGCATGTCTTCTTCCCGGAAGCGCCCTACTTCGATGTCGAGCCCTTTATGTGCGGCGAGCACTTTACCGTACTGGCTGACAACGGTCATAAGGATCTCACGGCGTTCCCCTTCCGGCTTGGACTGTTCTCGGTCTGCGAGTGCAGCACCGATTTCTCGGCCGTCCTGTGTTCCGGAAATGATCCAGATCATGCTTTGTATCCTCTTGGTGTGATCATTTTTCCGTCAGCAACGAAGGTGGTGCTCTTGCCGATGATGACGGTGGACTGCATGTCTACATGTTCTTCCGGCAGTTTTTCCAGTGTGGAGATCGTCCAGTTCATGCCCGGACGTCCTGCTTTTCTGACGATGCCTACCGGAGTTTCCGGCTTTCTATACTGGAGCACGATGTCGCGGATCTCATCGAGGTAGGTCGCGCGGCCGCGGCTCTTTGGATTGTAGATGGCGATGACGAAGTCCCCTTCCGCGGCGAGCTTCGCTCTGTTTTTGATCTGTTCCCACGGGGTCATCAGATCAGAAAGACTGATGACGGCATAGTCATGCATGAGCGGAGCGCCGAGCGCCGCAGCAGAGGTATTTGCTGCCGTGAGTCCCGGGATGACCTCACACTCCGGACGCGCTTCCTTCGGAAGCTTCTGGATGAGCTCGAGCACAAGACCGGCCATGCCATAGACGCCCGGGTCTCCGGAGGAGATCACGGCCACCTGATGGCCTTCTGCCGCCAGATCGACAGCCTTCTGGCAGCGGTCGACTTCCTGGCGCATGCCATTTCCGACGACCTCTTTGTCCTTGATGAGGTCTTTCACGAGAGCAATGTAGGTGTTATATCCCACGATGATATCGGAATCTTCCATGGCCTTGATGGCCTTCGGCGTCATTTCTTCTTCATGGCCCGGTCCAATGCCGATGACCCGGATAGTCCCAGGGCGATCGCCACCGTGGCACTGACAAACTTCGTTTTCGGCAGAAGCGTTTTTCCCTTCATTGATTCCATTAACGCTGCTGATTGACATACGTTTCCCACTCCTATCGTTTTCTCTACAAATTTTGAACTTTCTAAATGATACTCTTCCGCGATTTTTCTAAGCTCCTCAGCCTTGTAAAAATGGATCGGAAGATGCATGGAACTGGCAAAATCAAGCAAGCCCTTTTCATCTGCTTTCGCATCGACGCTCGCAAGCGCTGCTACCTGATACGGGTAAGCCCCTGCCTGAGCAAGTGCTGCGGTGAATGCGCTCTGCACCAGCTCTTCGGAGGTGCCGCGCTTGCATCCGATGCCGACGAAAAGATTCTTCGGCCGAAGACAGACGAAAGGCTTCTTCACAGTGATCGTTTTTTCGGTAATGACAGCGCATGCGTCAAACGCATTGGCATCCAGTCGGTCTAAGGGCTCCGTGCGGATCCCTTTCTCTTTGAGGCGCGTCGCTATGGATGCGCTCCCTTCGACGCTCTCATCCAGAAACCATCGGAATGTGCGCCCTGCCGCGATGACGGTATTCACAGGCTTCAAGGCCGCCAGCGGCTCGACACGCATCATCAGCTCGCGGGCGATATCATCCGGCGCGCGGCGATTATGGACATCGGTCGCCGTCGTGATGACAGGATCGGCTCCCACTGCCGCCGAGACTTCTCTTGCCCAGGCATTCGCCCCGCCCAGGTGTCCGGAGAGAAGGGAAATACAATGTTTCCCGCACTCATCCATGACGAGTACTGCAGGGTCGGACGCCTTGCTCACCACATGAGGTGCGATGGCGCGGACCGCGATGCCGGAAGCCATGATGAAAAGGATCCCATCATAGCAGGAGAAGATATCCGCTGTGAGCGCGAGCGTGCGGGTAAAATACACGGCTTCTTTGCCGCTCGCACCGTCTTTTCTTTCATACAGAGTCCCCTCACCGGAAATGCCCGCCTTCACGCGCACCCCCAGCTGGGCTCCTTCTTTGGATACAGAAACAATAGCGTACTTCATGTGATACTCTCCAGGGGATAAGGGTTCAAGGTTCAAGGTTCAGGGTTAGCCCCTGAGACGGCTCGCCTCTTGATTACGTTTGAAAGCCTCGATTGAATGAGAAATTAGAAATGAGAAATGCGAAATGGTGGTGCCATGAGCTGGCATTCCAGTCACTAGTCACCAGTCACCAGTCACTTGAGCCTCCTAATCCCTAGTCACCAGAAGACTCTAATCCCTAATCTCTAGGGAAACGCTGATTTTCGCAAAGCCTCATCCGAATACACGGAAATCACCCCTATTCCCCCCGATTTCCTTACTCCCCATCTGTTCCTTTGCGGAACATGGTGGTGAACTTGCTGTCGTAAAGCTTGGAGAGCTCATAATCGGTATCAAGGACCTTGCCGACGACGATCATGGCCTGACGGACGACGCCTGCCTGATGGAGAATGTCTGCGATGGTATCAATGGTGCCGCGGAAAATACGCTGGTCAGGCCAGGTCGCTCTGGCTACGATAGCGACCGGGGTATCGCCCGGATAGCCGCCCTCTTTCAGTGTCGCCATGACCTGATCGATCGCCTGGACAGAGAGGAAAATGCACATGGTTGCCTGATGTGCGGCAAGAAGCGCCAGCTTTTCCTTCGGCGGGACCGGTGTGCGGCCTTCCATACGGGTGATGATGACGGTCTGAGAAATGCTCGGCAGGGTATATTCCTGTTTCAACGCAGCTGCTGTCGCAAGGAAGGAGCTGACGCCCGGGACGACACAAAACTGATCTTCTTTGATCCCTGCTGCACGCAGACCGTCCATCTGTTCCTGGATCGCACCGTAAATGGCTGGATCGCCGGTGTGCACACGAGCCACCATTTTGCCTGCTTTGAGCGCATCGATCTCCACCTTCAGCACTTCATCCAGATTCATGGTCGCACTGTTGTAGATCTCTGCATCTTTTCTGCCGTATTTCAGGATCTCCGGATTCACAAGAGAGCCGGCGTAGATGATGACATCCGCCTCTGCGATGAGACGTTGTCCCTTCACCGTGATGAGCTCAGGATCTCCAGGGCCTGCGCCAATGAAATACAATTTTCCCATAATAACTTCCTCCTCAATGTTTGATTGCTGTAAATATGAAAATGGGGCTCATCGGATCATAGAGATGATACCGCCCCAGTTTTCTCAGTCGATTGATCTGCATTTCGAAGCCTTCCAGCTCGAAAGGACGATCCGCGAATTCCTTCACCACTTCCCCCGTCGTTTCCACGGTGACAGCGGTAAGGATGATGCGTCCGCCCGGAGCGAGCAGCGCTTCACATCGATCCAGGATCTCATGCATATTTCCGGAAGACCCGCCGATGATGATCACATCCATCTTCGGCAGCCCTTCCATCGCCTCCGGCGCTGTGCCGGCTATGGTATGGATATTCCGGCAGCCGAACTTTTCCGCATTTTTCCGGATCAGCTCGATCCCCTCCGGATTTCTTTCTATCGAATACACAGCCCCCTTGGGGCAGCAGAGCGCTGCCTCGATGGATAGAGAGCCTGTCCCTGCACCGATGTCAGCCACTATATCGCCAGGCTGAATGGCGGCCTTCACCATGACCATCGCACGGATCTCAGCCTTCGTCATCGGTACCTTTCCCCGAATAAACTCCTCATCTTTGATGCCAAACTGCATTTATCCCATCACCACCATGACTGATTCACCATAGCCTTCCAGATGCGACAATTCCTCAAGAGTCGAATCCGAAAGATGCTGATTCTCATATGAAATATGCTCGGCCGCGGCAGCGCGCGTCTCCTTCGGCCAGCCCTTGTCCATCAGGTATCTCGCGATATAGGCCGGATCATGCTCATGATCCGTCAGAAAGGCGAGCTTTCGTCCGGGCATATAAGACGTATCCTTCTCTTCCGGCACGCGGCCATGGAAAGACAGCCACAACGCTCCCTGCCAAGGTTCTTTGACAAGAGCGAAGCAGGCCTGCACAGAAGAAATCCCCGGGATGACTTCGATCGGATGCTCCGGAAACCGCTTCTTGAGCCACGGAAGCAGACTGTAATAGCCCGGATCCCCGCTCACCATGACGACGACATCATCCTTGTTAAGCGCCTCCTCCAGCCAGTCTGCGAGCAAAGAGAGCTTGCCTGTCACCGGATATGTTTCCTGAGAAGGCTTCGCATAGTCAGAAAGCGCGCGACGGCCGCCCACGAGGTAGTGCGCCCCCTCGATGGCTTTCTGCGCCTTCGGCAGGATATAGTCCGGATCTCCCGGCCCGATCCCCGCTACGATCAATGTATGCTCCATTGTTCCTCCTCCAGAATCTCCTTCGCATGGCTGCTGACTGCCTGCACCGTGCCATCCATCGCCGCAAAAATCACGCCGACCCTGGCCTTACCGAAAATATAGCGTTCCGAGCGCACCTGCGCCCTCTCCGCCATCTGCTGGTAAATCATATCCAGCCCTTCCCGATGCACGACCGCTGCCGCGCCATCCGTCGTCGTACAGCACATGATCTCACGCACCGTATCTGTCGATGCCCCATTCATGGCGGCATACGCCGCCATCGTCTCCATACGACCGTCACTATTGCGATTGTACGTATGGAAGCTGCCTGACGCCACCTTGACCAGCTTTCCCATATGGCCGATGAGCAGCATCTTTTGGAAACCGCCTGCGATGCACTGCTCCATCATGAAGCCGATGTAATTGCTCGTCTCGATGATCGCATCCGCTGGAATACCCATGATCTTCGCCGCCGTCTCACCGATACGACCGGGACAAAGGACCGCCGTGCGGATCCCACTCGCATAGACCACCGGCACCTGCGGCGCCAGCGATTTCTTGTACGCCTCCTCACTCATCGGTTTCACGATCCCCGTCGTTCCCAGGACCGAGATCCCGCCGACGATGCCGAGAGAAGGATTCAGCGTCTGCTTTGCCAGCTCCTCCCCCTTCGGGATAGAAACCGTCACGATACAGCCATGATCCTTACCGATGAGCTCTTCATACACATAACGCAGCATGATCTGCGGACCCGGATTGATGGCGGGCCGTCCCACCTTCACCTGCAGCCCCGGCTTCGTCACCGTACCGACGCCCTTCCCCGCACGGAGCGTAAGACCTGGCGTATCCACCAGCTCTACGGTCACGACGATCGGCGTCCCATGTGTACAGTCCAGGTCATCGCCCGCATCCTTAAGGCAAGTCGCGATACCCGTCCGCCCATGTGCCTCGGCCGACTCCACCGGGATTGTGAGCTCCGTCCTTTGCGGCGAAAGGACCGTCACCTGCTTTGGAAATTCTCCTCGCATAGCCAGGATCGCTGCCTTCATTGCCCCCGTCGCCGTTGCGCCGGTGGTATGCCCTTCCCGGAGCGTCTTCGCCATCATTTCCTCTGCGTTCATAACTCCTCCCATACATAAAGGTTCAACGGGTTCATTCGGTTCTCGATGTAACGAAAATGCTGCACCACACCATTCAAAGCTGAGCCTCGTTACACCTGTGATAGCCCCTGCCCCCGCAGAGCCTTCTTATCTGTAATTCACAAACTGCAGATCCGCCGGAATGTCCTGCTGCTTCAGGAACTGGATGCACTCCTGCAGGCAATCCTTATCCTTGCTCGATACACGCACCTCATCCCCATTGATCTTGGCAGCGACCTTGATCTTCGAAGCCTTCACACGCTTCACGATATCCTTCGCCATATCCGAAGATATCCCGTTCTGCAGCGAGAGTACCTGACGGACCGTCCCGCCGGCTGCCGCTTCCTTCTTCTCTTCCTTCAGATTCTTGAGGGAGATCCCGCGCTTCACGAGCTTCCCATGAATGATATCCTTCACCAGCTTCAGCTTGAAATCATCATCGCCGATCAGCGTGATCTTATCCTCATCGAGAGTGACCGAGCTCTTGCTGCCTTTGAAATCATAGCGTGTGCCGATCTCCTTGGACGCCTGATTCACAGCATTTGCCGCTTCCTGCAGATCCGTGCGGCATACCACGTCGAATGAATAATCTTTTGCCATTATAGACCTCCTTGGGGGTTGTAGTGACTTTGTGACTAGTAACTGATGACCGGGGATCGGGGATCCAATAGGAACCTTCCCCGATGAGCAATATATAAATACCGCTTCCTCATCCTTCTTTTTTACATACCCTATTATTGTACCATACTTTCCTATGAAATTTGAAAATTTCTGAAAATTTCAATTCATTCCGGATGCTCCACGGCAGCAGAACTTATAGGTCACGCTGATGTTGCCCCGCATAGTTACTCACACTCAGAGACATGCGCCCGCGCACGCAAAAAAGGCGATGTGAAATAACGATCATCTCATTTTCGCGTTCAATCTGCCGCGGGGGACTTGCAGCTCTCATAGGAGTGACCGGGAAACCTTATCCCAGCTGTCTTTCATGCCATAGTCACCCTATCCGCCCCTGCGGGGCACCTTCCCCTAGAGGGGAAGGCTGCGATACGAGAATACCATCTTCTAAAAAAAAGGCGGCGAAGCCGCCACGAGAGCCTTGAACCCTGAACCAAATGAAAGCAAAAAAGGGGCTGTGAAGAAATGAGGATTCATTTCTTCACAGCCCCTTTGTATCAGCTATGATAAGATGCTGATTTACTTTTCTTCTTTCTCAGCGAGCTGTTTTTCCAGACGGCGGATCTTTTTCATCAGCTCCGGCAGATGCGAGAGTGCAGCCTCGACTCTCCCCCACTGGGCGTGGGTTCTTGCCGGATAGCCCAGATAGGTGCCTGGTTTTTTGATGGTGCCGATGATGCCTGTCTTGCCTCCGAAGACAGCGTTGTCACAGATAGTGATATGGCCATTCACGCCGGTCTGTCCGGCCATGATGACGTGATCGCCGACCTTGGTGCTTCCGGCGATGCCGACCTGCGCGCAGAGGAAATTGTCTTGGCCGACCTCGACATTGTGTCCCAGATGGCAAAGGTTATCGATCTTGGTGCCGCTGCCGACGATGGTGTTATTCATCGCACCGTTGTCGACGGTGGAGCAGGCACCGATCTCGACGTCATCTCTGATGACAGCGCGGCCGAGCTGGCGAATGTGATGGTGGTGGCCTGCCTCGTCAGTGGAGAAGCCGAAGCCCTGACCGCCGACGACGGCATGCGCACGAAGGACGACGCGGTCGCCTAAGATGCTGTTTTCATGTACGACGGCGCCCGGATTCAGTTCGCAGTCTTTGCCGAGCTTCGCATACTTTCCGATGTAGCAGTACGGGTAGATGACACAGCCGTCTCCGATCTCGGCACCTTCTTCGATGACGGCATACGCCATGATGGTGACGTCTTTGCCGATCAGGGCTTTTTCACTGATGACGGCAGTCTCATGGATGCCCGGTTCCCATTTGTTTTCCGGACGGAAAACTTCGATGAGTTCGCCAAAGGAGCGGCGGGCATCGGGGACGACGATGAGATTCTTCGTGTAGTGGGCAGGGAGTTCATCGACCAGGATGACACCTGCCTGCATTTCTTCGATGTGCTCGGCGTAGACACCGCGAGCAAAGGTCACCTGCGACGGGCCAGCGCTTTCTGCGCTGGCGACGTCGTCGATCAAGACCGTGCTGTCTCCATAGAGAGTGCCGCCGATCAGGGCAGCGATTTCACCTGCTGTTTTTTTCATGATGGACCTCACTTGGATGCGGACGAAGCAGCGCCGGATGCCGCTTTCGATGTGCCATCGATCTTGGCCATCACTTCATCGGTGATGTCGACGGCACCGCCGGGTACGGCTCTCTTATGCATGACGATACCGATGCCCTTTTCTTTCGCGATCTGGGCTGCCTGAGACTCGACCATGGACTGGATCTGTTTCTGTTTGCTCTGGATGAAGATCATGCGCTCCTGCTGAGCGGACTGGACTTTCTTCTGCATATCTTCATCGGAGAGTCCGCTCTGGGAGTCCTGATCCAGGCGGTCTCTGATCTCCTTATCCTTATCAGTGATCTCTTTTTCGATAGACTGGATCTTCGGAGAGGAAGCTTCCAGCTTCTGGTAGTCAATGACTGCCACTTTATGTTCACTGCCGCAGCCGGCAAAGGCGAGTGCTGCGCCAATGAGTCCTACGCAGGCCAGTTTTTTCCACATAGCCATTCGATTTCCTCCTACTTGGTGATATTGACTATACGATTCACCATATCCCCCGTCACGTCTTCGGCGTGGATATTGGCTTTGTATTTCGAGAAGATCATGGAAAGGTGCTTGTCAGAGGCCTCACGGGCAGCTTCTTTCCGGATGTCTTCCATAATTTCTTTCTTGACGGCGGCCATCTCTTTCTGCTTGGCATCGATCTTCTGTTGCCAGTCTTCGTTCCAGGATGGGTCGATGGGGTCTTCTGAAAGAGGCTCATCGACGTTCGTATCCTCCGCGAGGCTCTGCTTGATGTCTTTCGCGGTCTTCTCTGAAAAGTCAGAAAGCTCCTTCGATGCTTTTTCTTTTGCCTCTTTCATCGTTTTCACTTCGTCCTCTGTCCAGCCGATGGTATCCATCTGGCGACGCTCGTTGCGAAGGTCCATCAGATCATGGAGGCGCTGCTTGACGTCTTCCTTTTCGGAGCCGGTGACACCGAGTACGGTGAGCTTCATTTGGAGATTCGCCATCTCGGCGCGCTCTTCGTCAGTGAGGCCATCGGGCGTGAAGGTTCTGTCCTTCTTGTGCGCTTCGCTGATGGTCTTGTAGAGTTTTGCAAGGCCGTCATTCAATTCGTCTTCTTTTGCCTTGACCTTTGTCTTCCACTCATTTTCGGCAGCCATGCGCCGGCTCTGATCGGAGAGCGCGGCCTTGATGTGCTGCTGCTGAGATGCGATGTGAATGAGCTTGTTTCGTTCATTCTGGTACTGATCAAGGAGATGGTTGTACTCAGTCTCGAGGCGGAAATATGTACTGTATTTCGGATGGGCTTTCACAAGGGTCTCCAAGTCGACCACGCCGTAGGAAACGGCAGGTGGCGCCGGCTCCTCGGTTTTTTTATCGCTGCATCCGCTTACCGCCAGGGAGCACGCCACGAGGAGGGCAGCCGCCATGGTGTATACACAGTTTCTATATTTCATGAGACGTCCTTATTTTTTGCTTTCTGAGGAAGCTGCGGATGCTGCGGAAGAGGAGGCAGCGGAAGAAAGAGACTTCGAAAGGGAATCGGTGACTTCCTTGGTGATGTCTGTGCCGCCGTAAATGACAGCAGATTTATCGACTACAAGAGCAAGGCCCTTCTTGGATGCGACGGACTTCACAGCGCCGGTCACCTGATCATCCATGTCCTTCTCGATGGCCTGTCTCTTCTGATTGAACTGCTGCTGCATGTCAGCGAAGAGTTTTTCTTTTTCCGCATCACTCATGCCTTCCGACTTCGCATCGAAGTCTTTCTGCATTTCATCTGCCGTTTCTTTCATCTTCTGCTGGTAGTTCGCTGCGAGGGTGCTGTTCGCGGAGATCACTTCTCTCTGGTCAACGACGCCGATGTCAGAGGTCGGAGCGGCATTCGCTGTATCACCCATGGATACCACCGCCATCGCTGCCACGGAGGCGATGAATACGCCAGCCAAAGCGAAGGAAAAAATCTTTACGTTTTTCTTGTTACCAAGAGTTGTCATCATGATAGGTTACTCTCCTCTTTTATAAATTGGCAATCAGCCGGAGCCATTTGCCTTCTTCATCATTATACACATATTCGATCGTCATGTAATTATGGATCTTATAGGAAAATCCATATTCATTCTCTTTTTTCTTACAATCACGGTCATAGCGCAGGGCGAAGTTCTCGCCGAAGGGGATCTGACCAAAGGCATGGTGGCTGTTTTCTACGAAATCATACTTATAGCCGAGATCCATGACGCGTCCGAAGTGATGGTACCAGCCGCCATAGACATTCCAGTCGACGGGGCCGGGGTAGAAGCGGGCCTCGCCGAAGATCACATTGTTCCTGCCCACGAAATGCCCGAGCATGCCTTCGATCGCCGTATTGCGATTTCCATCGCGCCCGGCATCCATCCACGCTTCCGTACGAATGATCCAGTGATCGGTCAGCGCATCGACTTTGAGTTCTGTGATCTCTCCCGGGTAAAGATAGGCCTTTGTCTCTATGCCATACTTTTCAATGAAGGGGTCCTTGGCGAGGATGTCATTCATCGAGGCAGCCAGATCCTTCTGATGGCGGGCGACAAAAGCGAGCGGAAGCCCTTCAAGACTTCGAAGGGCATGTTCCGTCTCATTCACCGCGCGCAGCATCAGGAGGCGCGGGATGGTGGTCTTGTGCAGGGTGAGCTTTCCGGTACGAACGATCGTCCCCTGCGGAATGAGGGAGATCCGCACTTTTGTCTTCTCCCCCGAGGTCACCTCGAAGTTGGCGGTAAATTCTGGGAGTATCTCCTTAAGAAGCTCTCGCCCGGCAGACTCAGAGACGCTCTCCGCCCAGCCGACCGAATCGACGGGAAGCCCCGAGAGGAGCTGACTCATAAGGAGCGGTACGCCGGCGCTGTCCTTCTTCACCAGCGCTGCCGCTTCCGGAGACAGATTCCCGTAGTCGATCTCGGTCTCCACCTCGCGGATCATCTGCCCGACCGGAGTGAGCGATACGTGAAGCGCTGTCTTTTCTCCATAAGAGGCAGATATATCATCCACCACATAGCCCACGACCACGCGGTTCACGATGTCTGCAAGGACCTTATCGTACTCGCTCTCGTGCGAACGAAAGAGGCTCTCATCCTTGCCGACAAGGATGCGGTTTCCTATGGCAGAAATACTCGCCGTGATCCGCTTCTCCACAGCGGGCGGCATACCGCCCGCTCCCGTCACGGAGACGTTCACTTCGCGGATCGGCGCTGCATCTGCCCAAGCAGGAAGCAGGAATGACGAAACGAGCAGGGCAAGACCTGCTCGAGTCATCGAATGAAATAAGGAAGAATGCATGGCTCCTCCTTTGGAAAATCAGTGGATAGCTAGGGAAACGCTGATTAAATCGCAGAGTCGAATTTCATATGTTTTTTATACATAGCTTCGTCATCATCCTCCTTAAATAGCTCGCTATTCGCGTCAGATGATTCCTTGCTCTGTATAAAAATCCAAGAATGAAATCTGACAACGATTGAATCAGTGTTTCCCTAGCAGAATGCGGGACAGGTTAAGAGTTGCAATGGATTCAGCAGGTGCCACGGAGAACATTCCCGAACCCGCCTGCGCCCCTGCGGGCACCTCCTTCCACAGGAAAGCGGGAAAAATCGGAGCTGCGGCGCTTGATGTATGTTGCGCCGCACCACCATTTCTCATTTCGCACTCAAATCAGAACTGTGTGCCGAAGCTGAAGTGGAATTTATTCTTATCCCCGTGGCCATAGTCAAGACGGATCGGTCCGATCGGGGTCTGGAGACGCAGGCCTACGCCGCAAGACCACTGGAAGCCATCATCATCTTCATACCACGGGATCTGTCCGTTATCGATGCCCCAGGTGCTGCCGCCATCGGTGAAGAGGACACCCTGGACTTTCTTGGCGATCGGGAAACGATATTCCAGTGTCGCCGCGTACATTTTCTTGCCCTTGAACTGGTCATCCTCATAGCCGCGAAGCGTATTCGAGCCGCCGAGGTCAAAGAGGTTGCCGTAGGAAACGTCACCGTCGATGTAGCCGCCCTGCAGACGGAGTGCAAGGATGTGACCATTGCCGAGACCTTTGTAGAAGCGGCCTTCTGTCGTAAACTTGTAGAAATCATAGTCACCGCCAAGGCCATGTCCGCCCCACTGGGTAGAGAAGGAGATGCGGCGGCCCTTGCTGGCATTGAAGTAATTGTCGCGGTTATCGAAGACATGCGAGAAGGTGAAGCTGTTCGTGGTACCGAAATTATCATCGATAGCACCACGCCAAGCTTTTTTCATTTCATCCTCGCTACTATAACCTTCCTTCTTATAATTCTTAAAGCGGTCAGTTGCTGCGCTGCCCCATTCGAAACCGTCATGGTCATCATATTTTTCCTTCGCACTTTCGAAGGTAAAGTAGTTCGTGCGATATTCGCCATTCTGACGTCCCCAGGTGAGGTTCCAGCCGCTTCTTCTCTTATCGTATTCTGCGACGGTATTGCCGTTCGAATCATAGTCATCGTATTCATAGATGCGGTTGAAGATGGAAGCACCAAGGGAGTCACCGTTGGAATTGATCCATGGGCGGGTGTAGGAGATGGTATAGTTCTTACCGTTACCGGCGCCGCCGAATTCCCAGTGGAAATTGACCTTATCACCTGTGCCGCGGAAGTTCGTATCACCGAGCTCGATGATGCCGACTGTACCGTCAGAGTCCGAGTAGCCGGCGCCGACAGTGATGACACCGGTCTTCTGCTCAACGACGTCGATCTCGATGACGACATTGTGTTCATTTTCTTTGCCAGGGAGCAGCTTCATATTGACATCTTCGAAGTAGCCCAGATTATAGAGTCTTTCCATGGAGCGGCTTGCCTGGAATTTATTGAAGGGCTTGCCCTTCTTCATCTTGAGTTCGCGGAGGATGACTTTGTCCTTCGTCTTATCATTGCCGACGAGCTGGATATCTTCGATGACACCTTCGGAAATATGGACTTTCAGGATGCCCTTCGGCGTCACTTCCACATTCGGGATGGAGACGAGCATGTAGCCCTGCTTGAGGTAGGCATCTTCGATCTCCTTGAGCTTCTGATTCACGAGGACGAAGTTCAGGACGCTGCCCTCCGGCACCTGCAGGATGGACTTCAGGTAGTCAGAGGTGAAGATCGTATTGCCGGTGAATTCCACATCACGAACGATGGGATTTGCCACAAGACCATAGGTGAGGTCCACGCCTTCGGGGATTTCCTTGAAATTCGGACGGATCTGAGAGAAAACACCTGTCGAGCCAAGAGATGCCACATCATTGCGGATGCCCTCAGCCGTGACGGTGCTGCCCGGTTTGCTCTGCAGAAGAGGGGACAGCTTCGTCTTGACTTCTTCCGGGATCCCATCGAAGTCGACATGCGCGATGGTCTTGCCTGTATGTGCTTCGATGGCTGCGTCATCGTCCGCCGAAAGATAGAGCGAGGCATCGCCCACTGCAACGGTCTGGTGGGATTCCTTCACTTCCATGGATGGTTCCGCTTTTTCCGTCTGGTCAGAGATCTCACCGGTCTTGCCCGCTTCCTTACCACTCTTCACGTCGATCATGGAGCTCTGGGACATGCCGTTCTGGGAGCCGGTCATCTGCGGTGCTTCCGCAAAGACGTCCGCGCCGGAAAGCGCAAGCAGGATCGCAGAGGCAAGCAGTGCTTTCTTATATGTTGCTGTCATCGTAAATTCCTCCTCATGTATTGGATGGTGAATTTCTATATATTTATGGAAATACAGACGGGTATCTGGCATACTTGCCAAAACGTGTGATTTCCTTAAATAACATTGGGATCAATGGATTCGGTGCAGGACGGAAGCTCCTAAAGGGGGCCCCTTCGAACCTCTGGAATCCTTCTTATCATTAATTTCCTCTGAGCGCCCTTCCCGCTTCGCCTACGACACGCTGAATCTCCTGATCCGAGAGAGCGGGGGCGGCAGGCTTCGGAGCAGCAACCTTTATGGGAGCCGGCGCGGGCGTCATGACGACGGGCGCTGCTTTAGCAGGCGCCGCCACCTCGGGATCTGGCTTTGGCGGATCCATTTCCACCGGTTCTGTCGTGACAGTCTCTGCAGATACAGGAAGGATCTCTTCTGTTTTCTTATCCGCTTCCTCGACTGGTACAACCGCCGCATCCGGTGTCGTGACTGCTGTTTCCACCGGTCTTACCGGAGTAGGCGCAGGTGCAAAAAAACTGTCCTTCAAAAAAGAGGCGCCGAGGAAAAGCGCTCCCGCCACAGCCAGCGCGCCGCCGCGAAGCAGCCACTTCCGCCGCGGCGAAGTCCCTCTCACCTCTTTCAGGCGCTGCATCTCTGCCTGCGCCATGATGAGATTCATCTCGCCCGTCAGTTCTTTATGATTGGAATAGGAATTCTCTGCCTTTTCCAGCCACCTCTTCACTGACTTCACTCTCTTCAGCGTATCTCCTGACATACTGCCTCCTGCGCAGGAAATCGAAGTCTTTCCGTTTTCCTGTCAACCACTGGTTACATGACTCTTACTATATAATCAGTGTTTTAGAAGAACAAGTGAACATCCAAAATTATTATTTATTTCACATTTTCTTGTATTTTCAAGCATTCTTGCAGAAATGCGCGTGTTTTTAGGCTGGAATGATATGTTTGACAGGGTCCGAGGAGCAGAGATCCGATTTCTGTTCCATCTTACTCTTTCCGATAGGTTCAGCGGGGCAGCGAGACGATGCCGAAAATGGGACCGCAAGAAGCGCTATGCTCCGTCATCCCCTACTTTCTCTCATGGATCAGCTTCGAGAGCATCCCTCGGAGGCGACGGATGCCGCGTTTCTCGAGGCGGTAGACGTAGGCCTGACTGACGCCCATGGCATCAGCGGTCTCCGCGGCGGTCTGCTCCGCAAGGTAGACCGAGCGAATGACATCCTGCTCTTTGGCAGAGAGTCGCTGCACTGCCAGGTCGACTGCCGCATGCAGCGATTCACGGTCGGCACTTTCGAAAGCCATATCGGGAATGGCCTGTGCGAGGAAGACCTTCTCTTCCTCCCCGTCCTTAAGAAGGATCTCCTTTTTATTGGCATTCAGGAAATTCAGCATGCGTCCGCGGATGCGATGGATGGCATACAGGGAGAAGGCGACACCGGTCGAAGGATCATAGCGCTCGACGGCCTCCATGAGCCCTACCGTGCCTTCCTGAATAAGGTCCATCGTCACCGCCTCCTGCAGGCCATACTTGACGGCCTCCTTGAAGACAAGCGGCTGATAATTCTCGATCAGACGCTGGCGCGCGTCGATCTCCTCTTCCTCTTTGTATTCTTTCCAAAGTGCCTGCTCTTCCTCCCGGCTGAGCAAGGTCACACGGGACAGGCAGGCTTTGTATTCTTCGAGCATAAGTAACTCCATTGAAACAGCATCTATCAAAAGCCCTTTTAAGGCAAGGGATTAGGTTCAAGAGGTTCTAAAGGTTGAACGGGTTCAACAGGGAATGAGCGGCGCATAAAAAGGAGAGGCGCCGCAAGTTGCTAAAAGTGATGGGGGGCGACGCACCGGTCAGGGCATCGCTCTTCTATAGAGCGGCGAAGCCGAACCAACCCCTTTGAACCTTTTGAACCTTTTGAACCCATTAAACCTGTTTTTCTAAAATTTAAAGCTCCAATCGCTGCCGATGTAACTGTCGTGATTACTATTATACCACGATGAGAGACCGACGCGCGAATTCAAATCATAATGGAAGCCCAGACTCTTTTCCTCATTATTCACTCCCATGGTCGCAGTCAGCATGAAGTCATTGAAGAGGTACTTCCCGATCTTGATGTAGTAGTAGCTGTCATTGTTGTCATCGATGTTGTCATAGTAGTCTGTCAGGTTCGACGTGATGCTGATGAGGTCAAGGCCGATCTTATCTGCGAGGAAGTCCTGCATCGTATTCCCGAAGAGCATGGTGAGGCCGGCATTAAAGAGCGCCCCCTGCATCGAGCCATCCTTATCCTTGGTCGGATCCTGATGGAGCGTCAGCAGCATGATGATCTGCGAATCATTCAGCGCGGGATCACTGTGGAAGGTCGTCTTCATATCACCGGGCAGTCCATCCAGCTCGGCTTTGATATTGTAATGACCGACCTTGGTATCGGCACGCGCATGGATGACAGGCAGGAAGGAGCCGGGGGTACCGCCCCAGACAGCATTGGCCTGATCGATCTTGAATTCCGTGGTATTGATCTTGACCGTTCCTTTTTCTACATTCACGCGGCCCGTCATGATCGGTTCACGGAAATGGCCCATCATCGAAATATTTCCTTTGATCATGAGGTCATAGAGCGAGCTGCTGTAGAGCCGTACATTGTCTCCGATGGCTATGTCGATCTTCGTCAGGAAATTGGCCGACGACTCACCGCTCTCCGCAAGGAGAGCGAGCGGCACTTCGCAAGTCGCATTGTGGATAGAGATCTTGCCCGTGACACCGAGCTGATCCATGAATTCACCCAGTGAAAGGTCAGCATCGACGGCTCCTTTGTAATAGGCAGAGTCGATGGAAGGAGTATGCATATGCACTTCCCCATCATAATGCGTGATCGCCTTTTCTTTCCAGTCAGCAGAGCCCTTCGCAGTGACGCCGCCGCCACCGAAGGAGGCACTGCCCTCAAATGTCACGCGATGTCCATCAAATCGTAAGGACAGATCGATCGGCTGAATGACTTCATTCATGGTTATAAGACCGAGCGCCCCATTCTTTGCTGTGATGCTGCCCTTAAGCTCCGGGTCACGATAGTCACCGACAAGCTGTACATGCCCCTTGATCGGGCCGCTCGCACTCGTCACGGCTTTACCGAAGAGAGCCAGAATATTCATATCTGCCTGATCGAGATTGAAATCAACAGAAAGCGGCACTGCCTCATCTGTGGTGCTGCCGGTGAAAAGATTACCGGGGAGTATGCCCTTGGCACTCGCACGATAGTTTCCCTTCAATACCAGTGCATTTTGCAGCGTCACGACATTGCTCTTGGCATTCGCCATCAGAGAGAAGCTGTCAAAGCTGATTTCTCCGTAGCTCGGATGCTCGATACCGATCGAGATGTCTGCTTCCGGCGATGTCTTATTTCCGCTGAGAACGACTCCGGCCGTCAGACGACCGCCCATCCGTATATCGTTTCGTCCCAATACCTGCGGCAGCCAGGATATCTCCATGTCTTTGGCTGCGAGCTGGATGGCGAGCTCCCCATCGCTATTCATAGAGCCTTCTGCTGCGAGCAGTCCATCTCCTACAGGGAGATGAAACTTACGGATCGAGAGCGCCCCATTCAGGTAGGAAAAATCGATCGCTCCCTGACCGACAGGTGTATCCCCCAGATGCCCTCCCAGGAAATCTGCTTTGAAGTCGATGCTGGGGTTTTCCAGTGTCCCTCCGATCTGCATGCCGCCATTGACAGCACCATCCGCAGCGGACTCAGGCAGCTTGAAAAGACGCATGATCTCCTTGATATTCCATTCCTTAAATCGAAGGAAGCCCTGCAGCGCATGGGAATCCATGTGATAGCTGCCTCTCCATTCGAAATGGCCATTCTTCTGATTGAATATACCGTCATCAAGGCTTACGACATGGTTCTGATAATAGATGCCGGCAGACGCCATATAAATGGCAGTGCCGCCGACAGAGATCTGCCTAGAGGAGACCGTCCCTTCAAAGACCGGATCTTCCATCGTTCCGGATACATGCCCGCGCATATTGACCTTGCCGTCTGCTCCGCGTCCCGGAAGCATCCGCGAAAGGCTGATATCATTCAGCGCCACATCCATATCGATCATGTCTGGCTTCACCGTACCGCTCACGATGGCTGTACCATCGTAGATATAGGCAAGGCCGTTTTTTAGGGTGATGTCATTTCCATCATAGGTATATTCGCCCGAGACGCTCTGGAAAAGCTCACCCATGACCGAACCGTCGAAGGCCAGAAAATCGCCTTTCACCTGTGGCGCTTCCATCGTGCCAGTGACGGTCATGGTATTTTCGACCCATCCCGTCACCGGGTAGTCCTCTCCGGCAAGCGCAAGCAATTTCTCGATGCGTGTCTTGTCGGTATCGATGGTGAGTGAGAGAGGGTGCGGCGCAAAGAGACCGACGGTCCCCTTCACGGTATGCTTGCCGTCCGGCCCTTCCCAGCGAAGCGAGGTGATGGTCGCCAGCTGATCTCCGAGTGATACATGTCCTTCGATACGGTCAAAGGAAATGCCACGGATCTCCCCATCCCGCGCTGTGAAATCTGCCGCGCCGTATGGATCCTCCCTGCTCCCGCTGGCTACGAACCGGCCAGAGAGACGTCCGGCCATATCCATTCCCGAAAGGCCGGAAAGCTCAGAAAGGTCGATGGACGATACCTCGCCCGAGAGCGAGAGAGACGGCCCATATGTCCCCTTCACGGTGAATGCGCCTTCGCCAGATGTGCCAGTCAGATACGCGATATCCATCACGCCGCCACGCGAAGTCGCCTCCCCCGAGAGGGTATCCATGGACATCCCATCATACGAAAGATCCATGCCATAGAAAACGCTATGCCAGTCACCATCACGGTAACTACCAAAGCCGGAAACCTTTCCGGCTGCCATATTCTCATACGAAAGACCCGCGCCATCCATTTCTCCGGAAGCCATTTCCAGAGACAGTGCGCCTTCCTTATAGGTACCCTTCGCCTTCCCCGATCCGCTCACAATGCCGGAAGCGGAAATCCCGACCGGAAGAGAAGAAAGGTCGATATGCTCTCCGGCTGCTTCGCCTTCGAAGGCCCCGCTTGTCATAGTATATGAGCCTTCGCCGATCAGAAGACCGCCCGCCATCTGTGCCTTCAGATAAGGGATCGAGATCCGATCCTCTCCATAGACAAAGCGCACATTCGCCTCTTTGACAGAAAGATCCTCATATTCCCCATCCTTCACATGGGCTTCGCCGGACACGAAAGGATCTCCCAACGTACCCGAAATATCTACGCTGCCGGAAACGACTCCGGTGACGCCTTTCTCTGGCAGCAGCTCTTCCGCCTTGATATCCTTCAGAGTCACATGTCCCATCAGGATCGGATCGTCCACGTCAAAAAGGACCTTAGCATCCCCGGTGAAAGTCTGCCCATTGACCTTTACAGCTGCTTCGGTGATGACAGCTTCACCATTTTCAATATCAAAAAAGGCTGCTCCGTCAGCCAGAATAAAATGATCATAGCGAAGAGCAGCATCTTTGATAGAGCCTTGGACATGATAAGCGACAGCGCCATCACTTTTCCAGATCTTGGCGCTGGTCACCTGTCCTGTCCCTTTGTCTATATCAAGTTTTGAAGAAATCTGTGGGAACTGCTCTAAGAGCGGCTTCAACGAGGTCAGGGAAACCGGATCCGTTTCCAGACTGATTTCCATGTTATTCGTATTCGTATACTTCACGTCTCCCTTGAAATGGCTGTCAAATGCCTCTCCCGCAAAAGAGCCTGTGATCGTACCCTTGCTGTCCCAGCCGAGCGTGCCTCCCAGCGAAGTGAAATCATACGAACCAATATCCGGTGCAGAGATGGAAGCCTTCCCGTCCTTCACGATGACCTGTCCTGTGAAAGTACCGTTGTCCGAAGAGTCCGATGGTTTTAGAATCTTCTCTACATTCCACAGTCCATCTTCCGTCTTGGCGAGATGGACCTCCGGACCCTCAATAGTCACCGTCTTTACGACATCAGCGATGCCGCCGTCTTTGAAAGCATAGTTGTACAGCGCAGAAGCAGACCATCCGATCGCCAAAGAGGGCGACTTGAACACAACCTCTCCTTTCGCGTCCTTCAGCTCCAGATCGGTGAAGGAAAGGTCATAGTTCGGATCCAGATCCATCATGGTCCACGTCAGGGTGCCATTGATGCGCTCCCCTGCCGCGTCTTTGATGACAGGTTCCAGATTCTGTGTGATGATCGGACGGATCAGCAGATAAATGATACAGAGCATGATGAAAATAAATGCTGCGATACCATTGATCCACCATTTGATTCTGCTAGCCAAGGTATTATCTCCAAAGAAAAATATATAAAAACAGATTCAGGCTGCCCTCATACAGCTGAAAGGCAACCGTCTCTATAGAACAAAATGGAAAGCGATGGCCGGATCACAAATCGCTTCTGATCCCGGCTACTGATCCCCACCCCGAGATCAGGCTTTTGCAAATTCCGGGTGAATGACAGCCGGTACGCCCATCGCATGTTCCAGCGTAGCGAGACCGATGTTGTAGTTGTAGAGCGCAGTGATGTAGTTCGTTCTCGCAGTATTGAGGGCGAGTTCTGCATCGAGGACATCCAGGTTGATGCCGACGCCGCTGCTGTAGCGGACGGTCGCGATCTTATATGCTTCTTCTGCCTGAGCGACCGATGCTTCGGCAGCGCGGATCTGTTCTTTATAAGAGAGGACGTTCAGGTAATCCTGACGGACTTCCAGCTCGATCTTTTCTCTCGCCTGCAGGAGTGTTTCCTGTGCTGTTTTGACCGCGGCATCCGCTTTCTTCACCGATGCCTGGGTAGCGCCGCCATCCCAAAGTGACCAGGAAAGTCCGCCCTGAACAGTCCAGTCATCTTTATCGACCGCCGTCACGCTGGCTTCCTTCCAGCTGTATCCGCCGCCGACGCTGACTGTCGGGAGATAGCCTGCCTTTGCAGAGCGAAGAGAGGCCTCAGCTGCCCTTACACCATAGTCTGCTTCGACGAGTTCCCAGCGGTATTTCTGCGCCATCAGAATGGCCTGTTCCATGGTGAGGTCAAATTCCGGTTCCGGGAAATTCTTATCCAGCGGGTTCAGCGTCGTATTCATCGGGACACGCATGATATTGTTCAGGTTCGCCTCTGCAACATCACGGGTGTTGTCCGCTGCGATGCTCTTCTGCTTCGCATTGGCGAGCGATACATTGGAAGACAGTACGTCCAGCTTAGCCACGATGCCGGCATCGAACTGCTGCTGTACGTTATTCAGATGACTTGCATAGTCAGTGACAGACTGCGCCTGCACTTCAGCGAGCTTGACCGCTTCGAGGTACTGGTAGTACGCCTGCACGGCCGCGAGCTTCGTATCCGCTTCTGTCTTGTAGACAGTAAGATCTGCGATGTTCTTCTGGTAGCGTGCGGCATCGATCGCACCTTCTACCTTGCCGAAGGTCCAGATCGGCCAGGAAACATTGATCCCCTGGCTATAGCCATGGTTGGAGCTCTGCGTGCCTAAGGCAGTAGTGACTACCTGTGTCGGATACTGATTTCTTTGCCAAGAGTAGCTGACGGACGGATTCTTCTTGGCTGCCGCTGCGCTGACATCGGCTTCCGCTTCTCTGCGCTTCAACTCTGCGATGGTGATGTCACGGTTATTCTGAATGGCAGTCGTAACCGCACCTTTGAGGTCGATATCCATAGCCGCTGCTTCCGGAGCTGCCGCTTCTGTGATGGAAGACGCCAGATTCTTCTGGAGCAGCATGTTATTGAAGTTCACATCTTTATTCGCTACCGTCTGATTCATCTGTGCCTCGATGGCTTTCTGTGTAATCGACGGATCCGTCATGATCTTCGTCTGAGATCCTTTTGCTTCTGCACCGAGCCCGCAGGAAAGGGCAAGCACGATAGAAGCAGTCAGAATTTTGCAGGTCATTGTATTCATTCAACATTCATCCCTTCTAGACAGATGTCTTTGTTGTCATTGTATCCAGACCGCCCTTCTTGGGTGGCGCTGTTTTCATTTAATAAGTGTATCCCACACCGATGTACTCTCCGCCGCCGCGGTTGCTATGCGGGAAAATGGACTGTCCGGTCAGGAACAGATTCGGCGTAAGAGCATACTGCCCGCGCAGGCGGACAGAGAGATCATTGGGGTCATACACATCTGCGGAGAATTTCCACCGCCCGGACGCATAGTCCGCGCCAGCGCCGATCTTGTTTCGAATGATGCCGGCATGTACGCCATAGTCCCCTCTCATACGACCATAGAGCGCATCATAGACCGGATCATTTCCCATGGATTCTATCCCCAGAAGGCCATAGGAGTCTTTCCCCACGCGGAGGAAGAGATTCGGCGAGAAATCGTCCTTCTTAGTATTATATAACAATTCGCCGGAAACAGATACATCAAAATCACCATTTCCCTGCATAAATCCATTTATTTTCCCGGAAATCTCTTTGGCATTCTGAGAGATCTCCTTCGCATTCTCCGATGCCACGACCATATTGTCCATGATCCTGCGCACATCGCCGGTGGCTTTGCCGTCTCCATTCAGCTGATACAGCATCTGATTCACCTGCGAGGTGATGCTCTGGATCTCATTCGCTGTCTGTATCCCCTGCGCGGTCAGGATGGCGAGATTTTCGGAAATCGCATCAAAATTATTGATGCTGTTCTTCACATGCTTCTGCGAAGAGGGGTCTGCGACGACGCTATTGATCCCATCGAGCATGGTCTGCGCGGACGTGATGAGCTTGTCCATCTTATCCATCGCCTGATCGATCCCCGGTGCTGACTTGCCCTCGACCTTCATCCCCTCTGCCAGATAGCCGCGTTCCTGATGACCGCCGGAGGCCTTCACGAAGCGTCCGCCCATGACACTGCTGGTCTGGATGGAGAAGTCCGCATCCTTCGGCACCTTGGCATCGTGATAAAAACGCAGCTTCACGACGGCTTCCCCGTTCTCCACCGTGATGCCATCGACCATGCCTACTTCGACGCCGGCATAGTGGATCGGATTTCCCGGTTCTATGCCTTCCGCTTCCTTGAAATAGCCGGTCACATGAAATCCGCTCTTTCCAAAGATCACAAGGCTGGAAAGCTCGATCAGGATCCCGGCAAAGAGGAGTATCCCCGCAAGGGCAAAGGCTCCGACCTTTGCTTCCGTCGACCATTTCATCAGGCATCACCTTCTTTCAAAAAATCAGGATTCGATGGCAGACCGTTCATGAACTGCCGTACTCTTTCATCCTTCGATGCATATAATTCTTTAGCTGTCCCTACAGCAAGGAACGAGCCCTTATACAAAAAAGCCATGCGGTCCGCGATCATTTCCGCAGACTTCAGGTCGTGCGTCACGACGACGCTCGTCGCATGCAGGGCCTTTTGCGTCTCTTTGATCAAAAGACTGATATCGGTCGAACGGATCGGATCCAGCCCCGCTGTCGGTTCATCATAGAGAATGATCTTCGGCTCAAGCGCGATCGCTCTGGCAAGGCTCACGCGTTTCTTCATGCCGCCGGACAGATTCGCCGGCATGAGGTCTTCGATCCCGTCAAGCCCGACCAGATGCAGCTTCTCCTTCACGATGGCATCAATCTTTTCTTCAGAAAGCCGCGTGTGCATACGCAGACCTAAGGCTACATTCTCTTTCACATTGAGAGAGTCAAAGAGCGCGGAATACTGAAAGACCATCCCCATCGAGCGGCGCTCCTCATTCAGCTCCTCTTCGCTGAGCTGTCCCATATCCTTTCCGTTCACAAGGACTTTTCCGGATGTAGGGCGCAAAAGACCGATGATGAGCTTTAGGAGCGTTGATTTCCCGGAGCCGGACGCTCCCAGGATGACCATCGTCTCTCCCTCCTTGATGGAAAGACTGACATCTTTCAAGATATGACGATCGCCAAAAGTCTGGTATACATGCCTGATATCAATCATAGGACGCCTCAAAACAGAATGGACGAGAGAAGGTAATTCGCCGCAAAAAGCATAATAATCGAATATACTACGGACTGGGTGGTCGCCTTGCCGACACCTTCTGCCCCTGCCGTACAGGTCATCCCGCGGTCACAGCCGACAAGCGCGACGATCATACCGAAAATGACCGACTTGAAAACGCCGATGTACAGGTCAGAAGGGACGCAGTACACGTGGATGGAGTGCATGAAGGTATAGGAGGAGACGCCATGCGTGAGCGAAGCGACGATCATCCCGCCGCCAACGCCGATGGTGACACCAAAGACCGTCAGAAGCGGCAGCATCGTCATACAGGCAACGAGCCGCGGCACCACGAGATATCCCACCGGACTCACCGCAAGGCACCTTAGCGCATCGATCTGCTCGGTCACCCGCATCGTACCGATCTCAGCCGTGATGGCTGCCCCGACGCGGCCTGCAAGGACGACACCGCAGAGCACCGGTCCCAGTTCACGCCCCATGCCGATGGCTACGATCGCACCGACGGTGAAGTCTGCGCCATACTTTGTTAGCTCGCCCGCGATCTGTACAGAAAGCACCATGCCGGTAAAGAGCAGTGTCAATGCCACGATGGGAAAGGACAGCACGCCCAATGCCAGGCACTGCTTCATCGTCTCCCGCCCGCGGAATGCGCCGATCTCTTTCACCGCTGCCACAAGGAGCAGGATCACCGCTCCCAGCTGATGAAAGATGCCGATGGTATAGCGGCCAAGCGTTTCTAAGAATGACGACATGGGATGGGCCTCCTTTCTGTGAAAAATAGTACCAGCGGCTTCGCTGTGAATATATGGGAAATATCAGAGAGCAGATATCAGTCACAAGTCTGCCAATTCCTTGTCACGACTTGCTACAACGCTATCATCACCGATGCTTTTTCTGCCGGCTTTTCATCATCTGCGGATTTCTCGCCCTTCTTTTCCAGCGTCTCTTTTTCCTTATTGCTCATCTCGATGGTGGCCTGCTGTTTGCTCTTTGCGAGCTTCTTCAGGGCTTTATCGCGTTCCGCTTGCGGCAAAACTTTGAAGGTGAATTGTCCGTCACCATAGATGACATAGTCCGTATCGACGGCGCTCTTGGGAGTCTCTTTTTCTCCGTCTTCTTTGAGCCCGTCCTTATTCTTCAGATAGTCTGGATTTTCCGGTGCCTTTTTCTCCTGTATTTCTGCCTTTTTGCCGCTGTTTTCACCTTTGGAGATCATGCTGACCTCCGGATCCAGGATCTCCACGACGACCTGATTGTTCTGGTCTTCCTTCATCAAGCGGCTGTGCAGGTTATTGAAATCCTTGTACGTGCGGATGCGGTCTAAGATCTCATCCGTCAAATTGAATTTCTGCTGCTGGATGAGGTAAGGAAGCGGCACGACACCGCCGCCGCGGACTTCGAGGATCATATCTCCGTACGGCTGATCTTTCGGCACGGTGAATGTCAGGTCCTTATAGAAGACTTCTCCCCTGTAGGGAGAAAGACGCGCGCGTACATAGATGGTATCGCCCGGGCTCACGATGATCGGAGACGCCGAGGCATCGAGAAGCTGCGCGGTCTTTCGTTCACTCGTCACATGCATGTCGACCATAATGCTGCGGAGAGGATATTTTTCAAAACGGTTCTGCTCGAGAAGCCGTACCACATTGTAGAGCTCATCTACGCTTCGCTCCGCGATGTCTTTGGACGACCAGTACATATTGCTTCGGGTGAAAGGCTTCTGCTTCATATCCTCCGGGTAAAGCGTATAGGTGAAATCGACCGTCCCCTGTCCTTTGCGATCCATGGCATTACTGATCGCATGGTACACCGAAGTAACGGATAAGGTCGGCAGCAGCGCTTCATTCGGGATCATGCGTACATGGAGATCTTCCTTCTTCTTCGTATCTTCATCGGTCACGGACGCATGAAGCGAGACAGCGTGTGGAAGCTTCCCCATCATTCCGCCGATACCGGCTCCCCGGTCCTGATTGACCGTGCCGATTTCCGCACCGACGGACCCCAGCTTGAAGGGGATATTCTTGCTCGGGATGACGGTGAAGATATAGGAATTGTGCATGAAATAATCAGTATTTCCGCGATCCATGAACGGATGCCCGAAAGCCACCATGCGATCGCCGTCGACATAGGTGACCGTCCCGACAGCACCGAGCTTGAGATCGCCTGTCACCATGGTTGCCGAGACGGCACTTCCCGGTTCAAGCGGCTGCGGCACATCATCCTGCGAAGCAGATGCGGAAGCAAATGGGACCATGTGGAAATCCTGCATTTTCCCTGCGAGGAAATCCATCGCATCCGGGGTGTATCCGCTCGCCATGAGAGGCGTCGTAAGCGGGATCAGCCCTTTGGAGGATGGCGGCGTAAGACCGGTGTCCTTTCCGTCATCAATGGTCCAGAGCTTCAGCATGTCACCGATCGGCGTCACCATGCCGATGCGCCCGCCGGACTGTGGAAATCCATACGCCACTGCGCCGAGCAGCTTCCCATCGATGTAGACCGGACTGCCGCTCATCCCCTGCGCGATGCCTTCTGTCTGATCGATCAGGGGCCCGGATACCTTCACCAGCACCAGATCTCCGCCGGTCGCGCCCTTGCCTTTCATGATGCCCAGCACATCGACATCGAAGGTCTCGATCTTCGTACCGTGTACGACGGTCTTGGCATAGCCATGCATACCCTCCTGTACCTCTGACACAGGAAGAAATTCCTGTGCTGCACAAGGCATCACGCAGGAAAGCGTGAGGCAGACAGCCGCTGCCAGATGCTTCATTGACTTTTTAAACCGATTGGGCATAAGATCCCCCTTACCGAAATATAAGTTTGAAATCAGAAATGGCGATTTCATCGGATACATCCGCATAGGTGCAGCAGGATTCCAATGAAAGGCAAAGGACAGGCCGTCTGGGGAGCGAATAATACGTGCCAGACTGCCGGCTTCTTTATTTGCTCTCCAGCACCGCTACGACGTCCTGTTTGGCGATCGTCTGGCCCTTCTGGACACGGACCTCTTTGACCACGCCATCCCGATCGGCTCTCGCCGCCGGTACACCGCCGACCAGTGAGTCCACAGAGACCAGTACATCGCCTTCCTTGACAGGTGTGCCTGCCTCTATGACAGAAACGACCGTCCCATTCAGTACAGCCTGCTGCGAGACGTCCTCCGCAGACACGCTATATACACCGGCAGCCATAAGTGCTGCCAGCGCCAAGCCGATTTTCATCGCGTTTCTCATGATGTACCTCCCTGTGTTGTAAAATTCACATATAGGTATATTATATTTTACCATTTTATCTGCCTCTTGGCATGAAGAAAATAAAAAGGGACATAACAAATGAATGTTATATCCCCATGTATGTGTCGATGGAATGCAATCTCTCCGCTTTTGCTCAGTGCAGATCCTGCAGTGAGTCTCTGAATGCATTGATATAGTTGAGCGAAGCCCCGGCACCGATAGCATTCACATAGGAAGGTCTCTCCGCTACCTTCGCTGCGATCCCGGTGATACGGGTGATCAGCTCATCGATGCCCTTTAGCTGAGACACCCCGCCGACAAGCATGATGCCCTGCTCTCGGATCGCTGCCAGAAGCGCCGGCGGCGTCCTCTGCAGCACATCCTGAATGTTTTTGAAAATCCTGTACAGGATCGGATTGATGGCATGCGCCACATCTTCAGCCGTTACGGCGATCTTGACCGGCGATCCCGATACGATGGAAAGGCCATACGTTTCAGCCACGCGCGGCGCCTGATCCAGATCCCAGTATGCGCCCAGCGAGATCTTGAGGCTTTCCGCCTCTTTGCGGCCGATGCGGATATGATACTTGTCGCGGATAGCCGCCATGATGGCCTGATCCATTTCCAGTCCGGACTCCGGTGAGAAATGGCTGACCACGATCCCGTGTTTCGAAAGCACGGAAACCTTCGTCGAACCGCCGCCCATATCCACGATCATCGCGCCCTGACAGTTATCCCCCGTGAGCCCGAGACCCATCATCGCCGCGATAGGCTGATCGATGAGGACTGTCTTCCGCGCGCCCATAGCCACAGCCGCTTCCAAAAGCGCCCTTCTCTGTACGCTGCCCATTCCCCGAGACACGCACATCATGAGACGCGGATGAAAGAACATCCCTTTCAAATACGACTGATTCACGATGGAATTCAAAAGATAAGCCGCCCCGTTATAGTCGATGATCGCACTTCGCTTCATCGGATGGACGATCTCTATGTCTCGCGGCGCCTTGCCCTCCATTTCCTCTGCCTTCGTACCGTAAGCGAAGAATTCCTTCGTCACGGCGTGGCGGGCGATCACAGAGGCTTCCGGAAATACGACGCCCTTATGCTTGACGTAAATCACCACATTCGACGTCCCGATATCGACGCCGATGTCTTCTGAACCGAAAGAGCCGATCCAGTCCAGAAGGGTCTTCTGCCCCGCCAGACGCTCCGCCTTCTCCGCCAGTGCTTTAGTCTCGATCGACACGGACAATGTCTGCTCCTAACCCCTGCAGCTTTTCTACAAGATGGTCATAACCACGATCAATATGATGAAGCTCGCCCACTTCTGTCTCTCCGTGCGCAGCGAGTCCGGCCAGTGTCAGTGCTGCCCCTGCACGAAGATCCGTCGCTCTGACGAAGGCACCTGTCAGGAAGGGGACGCCCTCAACGATCGCACAGCGTCCTTCGACCTGAATGGAAGCCCCCATCCGCTGCAGCTCGCCGGCATGCATGAAACGATTTTCAAATACCGTCTCTGTGATACGGCTGACGCCGCTGCCCACGGTCATGAGTGCCATGAACTGCGCCTGCAGATCCGTAGGGAAGCCCGGATAAGGCAGCGTCTTGATATCCGTAGAGCGGATATGCCCATCACTGATGACACGGACACTGTCGACATCCTTGATCACCTTGACGCCTGCTTCTCCCAGCTTTGCGAGGAGCGGCTTCAGATGTTCATTCAATACATTTTCGATCACGACATCGCCGCCGGCCATAGCCGCTGCGATCATGAAGGTCCCCGCTTCGATACGATCCGGAATGACTGTATGAGCGACGCCTTCCAGCTTCTTGACACCTTCGACACGGATGATATTCGTCCCTGCGCCTTTGATGTTTGCACCCATGGAATTCAGGAACGTCACAAGATCCACGATCTCCGGCTCTTCCGCCGCATTTTCAATGATGGTACGGCCTTCTGCCGTAGCAGCTGCCATGAGGATATTCTCTGTCGCGCCGACACTCGGGAAATCGAGATAAATGGTCGTGCCCTTCAGCCCCTTCGGTGCATATCCTTCGACATAGCCGTTGCCTACATTGATCTCTGCCCCCATGGCTTCAAAGGCTTTCAGGTGCAGATCGATCGGACGGCTGCCGATCATGCAGCCCCCGGGAAGCGCGATCTTCGCATGCCCCATCTTGGCCAGAAGCGGTCCCATGATCAGGAAAGAGGCTCTCATGCGGCTCATAAGCTCATAAGAAGCTTCGGTCTTATTCACCCCGGATGCATCAAAAGTCAGGACATTGTCCTCTCTTTGGACTTTGACGCCCAAAGACTCCAGTACGCTGCAAATGGTCACCACATCATCGAGATTCGGTGTATCGACAATGGATGCCGGTGTCTCAGGCAAAAGTGTCGCTACAATGATAGGAAGAACGGCATTCTTTGCGCTGGAAACACGGACGTGTCCACGCAGGGGATGTCCACCATGAATTACTAATTTTTCCAAAAGGAATCACTCCTGTACTGATGAAATACTGAAAGCAAAGATCTATCTGATGCCGCAGCCAAAAGGGGCGGCGGCGCTATCCTACAAACGTCAATTATATGTATGATACCATAAAAAAACAAGGGATTTCAATGTGAAAATTGGATTAAGCCTCTGGGGGAAAGTCTGCCCATGGATTCGGGAGGAAAGAGGTCCGAAGCCATGGGAGGAGCCTGCCGGCTGCCCATCCTCTTTTACTGTTCCAGCGACTCGGTGACACGCTTGACACTTTCCGAGTCTCCCAAAATGATGAGCATATCCTGTTCCTTCATGTTCATATCCGGTCTCGGATTGACGAACATATCTCCTCCGCGCTTGATCGCAACAACGGTGATGTTATATTTTCTTCTGACGTCGGTATCGATCAGGCTCTTGTTCACCCACTCCTGCGGCACACGAATGGAAAGGATGGTGATGTTGTTTTCCATCTCGATATAGTCAACGATGCCTGGGGAGATCAGATTGTGCGCGACGCGGACACCCATTTCCTTCTCTGAGTAAATGATCTTGTCTGCGCCGATCTTCTGCAGCATTTTTCCATGAATGGGATCCAAGGCTTTGACGACGATCTTCTTGACACCCATTTCCTTTAAAAGCAGTGTCGTCATCAGGCTGGCCGACAGATCTCCGACAGAAACGACAGCGATGTCCGCATTGCCGGCACCGATGGCTGCCAGGTTCTTCTCATCGGAACAGTCCGCACAGACCACGTAGCCCAGTGTATCTGAAAGATCCTGCACTACCTCTTCATCGATATCCATGGCCATGACGTCATAGCCCATCTTTTCCAATGTGACGGCGACACTGATGCCGAAGCGGCCCAGACCTGCCACGAAAAACTGTAATTTCTTTGCCATAGAGAGTACCTCGTGATGGATGATTCTATGCAATAATAAATGGTTCGATCGGATATAGAGGAGAGCTGCCCGAAGGCAGCGTTTCAGCCCCTCTCCTTTTATCCGATGACTATATTTTCCTTCGGATACTTGATCTGACTCTTCGGACGGCCGGCAAAGGTGACGGCGAGCGTCATGACGCCGATACGCCCGATGAACATAGCGATCATGATGACGATTTTACAGGGGATATTCCACTCCGTCGTGAGTCCCATCGAGAAGCCGACGGTGCTGAAGGCGGAGACAGCTTCGAAGAGGGCATCCTCAAAATCGAAGTGGGATGCAGGCTCTAAGAGGAAGACCATCATCGCAGTGAGGAAGGTCAGTACCGTCGCCAGTGTAAAAACGTTCGATGCTTTCACCAGACATTCCGGATCGACCCGTTTATGGAAGATGACCACATCTTTTCTCCCACGGATCCATGACCAGAGCGAGAGCAGAAGAAGTCCGATGGTGGTCGTGCGGATGCCGCCTGCGGTCGAAACAGGCGCCGCTCCGATGAACATGAAGAGCATGATGATAAGCCCAGTCGCATTGTTCATGGCGTGGATATCAAAGAGAGTGAAGCCTGCCATGCGGGAAGAGATCGACATGAAGAAGGCACTCTGCCACTTTTCGGCCGTACTGAGATGTCCCAGCGTCGCCGGATTGTTGCCCTCCAGAAGAAAATAGACGATCACGCCTAGCGGGATCAGTATCATTTCCATGACCAGAATGAATTTGCTGTTCAGAGTCAGTGCGCTCCAGCTATGGTGCCTCAAAAGATCATCCAGCGCGATGAAGCCTACGCCTCCCAGAAACATCGAGATACAGACAACGGTACTGACCAGCGGATTGGCTGCCATTCCGGCGAATCCGACATCATTTCCCATGATATCCATACCGCAATTCGTAAAGGCAGAGACCGCATGCCAGTAGCCCTGATAAATGCCGATCCATCCATTCTGTGTGAAGAAATAGGCCGCAAGGATGCTGCCGGCACAAAACTCTATAGAGAGCGTCATCAGGATGATCTTCCGCACCAGCATCACCATACCAGACGGTGTCTGCAGATTGAAGGAATCCCGGATAAGGAGCCTCTCCTGCAGGCGGATCTTCCGCCCCCGAGAGATGCCGACCATGGCCATCATCGTCATGATCCCCAGACCGCCCACCTGCATCAGAAAGAGCACGACCAGCTGCCCGAAGATGGTAAAGTCAGTCTTCAGATCAAACATGCTCATCCCCGTCACGCTAACGATACTGACAGACATGAAGAGCGCATCCAGGAAGGAGACTTCCTTCGTTCCTGTCTGCGAGATGGGCAGCATGAGGAGGAGCGCCCCAAACAGCATGAAGGCTGCAAAGCCACCACAGATGAGGACGCCTCGATGAAGCTGGCTCAGCGCGTTAAATAATTTTCTCATCATGAAGTGCCTCTCCCATTGTAAAAGCGAATCACGCAAGGATCCGCAGCTATCTGTCACCAGTGACGATCCACCGGCCGCTCATAAATACATTCTCCTTATTATACTATGCCCACAAAAGAATTGACAGGGAACGCACACAAGTAAAAAGAGAAGTCCCATCGGCCTTCTCTTTTACCCGCAAGGAAAGCAGCACGCTATTCCCTGTTTTTCATATGCTCTTCGACCTGCGTTGCTGCGATAGCCCCCAAGATATCATGACGCGTGATGATCCCGACGAGGCGCGCCGGCGGCTCATCCCCCTCACGCTCCACGCTAAGCTTCGCCTTTTGTACGACAGGCACCGTCTTCAGATGCTGATCCACCATGAGTGTCGTGATAGCCTCCATGTCCGTCTCCGGCGTGACACAGCGCACATCCGTCGTCATGATATCCTTCGCAGTCGTGGCGAGCAGCTTCCTGAAGGATTTCTCATACCGACCAAAGCCGCAGTAGTACACTGTGCCGCCCAGCACATCGACATGCGGCGGGATCTTCGGCTGCACCTTCTTGTACAGAAGATCTCCCTCGGAAACAATGCCAAGAAGCTCATTATCATCTCCCACGACCGGGATCGCAGACACGGGGTGCGTCACGAAAAGTCCCACCAGCTCCTGTACGGTCGTATCCGGTGATACCGTGAACACATACTTCGTCATAAAGTCTTTCGCTTTCAGAGATTTCATGATAAGACCTCCTTGCAGGACATACGAAAAATCGGTTCATGCTGAGACAAATGAGGAAAACACTTTCTCTATTTATATTTTAATTCTTTCGAGCCGGAACTGCAATAGGAGAGCTGGCGAAGAAGGCATCGGTTCTTGAGAAATGATTTTCCTAGGAAACCTCTTTATAGATGGTACGGTTCATGCCGTATGATCTTCATCGCGCGATAGAGCTGCTCGGAGAGGATCAGGCGTGCCATCTGGTGCGTAAAAGTCATGGCACTGATAGAGATCTTGAGATCCGCCCGATGCCGGATGTTCTTCCCATTCCCACAGGGACCGCCGATCATGAAGTAGAAATGGCTGGTCCCAGTGACCATACGCCGTGAGATCCAGTCTGCCAATCCTTCCGAGGACATGGGATTCCCTCTGAGATCAAGCAGCACCAGGCAGTCATCTCCGGAGAGATACTTCAGCATCTTCTCTCCTTCTTT
>ERZ1034691.438-NODE-438-length-33708-cov-18.379877_pt1 | contig 33708 bp, 26 predicted proteins | sample MGYA00520638_ERZ1034691 | MGnify/ENA primary metagenome ERZ1034691 (study PRJEB33766, sample SAMN09781763) | gut metagenome | biome: gut microbiome | host: Homo sapiens | place: Madagascar | study: EMG produced TPA metagenomics assembly of the PRJNA485056 data...
AACGGTTGAATGATAGTTATCCATACAGTTCGATATTCTAGCAGCTCGGCTCATTCATATTATGCAAACGATGACCGTATACGGCGGTTTCTGAATTACACAGTCCAAAGTGCGCATGTCATGGGGGCCCAACGCGACGTTTGCCTCTGGGCGGGCTCGTTTTGGTTCAACTTATTGTGAATGCGATTCGGCGCGATACGTTCAAGTGGGGTAGGCTTGAAGGCAAAAAACTGTGTGCGCTGTGCGCGAAGGGAGTTCATATGATTGTCGAGAGCCATGCGCTGTGGGGCGAGGAACAAACCGAGGAGCATCCGGCGACATTTACGTATTTGGGTGCCGAGCCGCTGCCCGACAAGCCCAATGGCCGCCGTCCCGCCGTGGTCATTTGCGGCGGAGGCGCGTTTACGCATATCGCGCCGCACGAGCAGGATCCCGTGGCGTTTGCGTTCTTGGATCATGGGTACCAAGCCTTTGTGCTCAACTATGTAACGAGCGCGACGGGCGATGTGAGTTTTCCGCACCCGCAGGCCGATTTGGCCAAGATGGTCGCCACGGTGCGCGCGAACGCCGACGAGTGGCATGTCGATCCCAAGCGCGTGTGCGTCGTGGGCTTTTCGGCTGGTGGCATGATCTGCGCCTCGTTGGCGACGCAGTGGAAGACCGGTCCCTTTGCGGCGCTCGCGGGGGCGCGTCCGGAGGATATCCGTCCCGACGCGGTGGTGCTGGGCTATCCGCTGCTCGACCTTTCCTATGTGCGCGATATGCAGACGCGCGACCCTCGCATTGACTTGCGCGTGCCCAAGACGGGCGGCAAGACGGGGCGCGATCTGCTCAACGACTACCTGTCGATGGTGACTGGTGGCGAGGCGACCGACGAACACTTGGCGGACATCTGCCCCACCACGCATGTTTCACGCCAGATGCCGCCGACTTTTGTGTGGGGCGTGTCCGACGACAAGACCGCGCCGATCGCACAGGTCTATCCGTTTGCACAGCGCATGGCCGAGGAGGGCGTCGCATGCGAGATGCACGTCTTTGATCAGGGCGGCCACGGCCTTTCGCTCGGCAACGCCAACACAGCGGTCGATAACGAGGATAAGCAGGTGGCGGTCCGTCCCTGGATTCGTCTGGCCTTTAGGTTCCTAGGCCGTCACGGTTTTTAGGCCGCGCAGCACGAGGGTGGATAATCTCCCGTTTTTGGTCTGCTTTTCGGCCGAAAGGGGGAGATTATCCACCCTCATTGCTTTCCTACCAAACGGTGAACTGGGCGTTTTCCGTGTTCCAATGGACATCGCGAACGTAGTCTCGCACGCCTGCCGCATCCCGCGCTTCGAAGAGCTCAAGAATATGGGCGTGCTCGGCATTGGCAATACCCAGCAGCTTGCACGCCGTCTCCTGATCTACAGTCTCGTAATCGCGCTTGATAAAGCAGCGCTCGAGTTGAGAAATCATGTCGCGCAGACGGTCGTTGCCGCAGCGGTTGAAGTACGTAAGGTGAAAGTCTCGCTGAATGTCGTCGTACTTTCGGATAAGACCTCCTTGGATCGCAAGGTCCATGGACCCAACCAAAAACTTCAGCTGCATGATGTCCTCTTCGGTCAGGAAGGGACAGGCGAGGTATGCTGCCTGCCCGTCGAGCGGCCCCATAATCTCAAAGACCTCAATGGCGTTTTGCTGGTCGAACCCGCGGACACGGAAGCCGCGACGAGGGAGATTGTCCAGATAGCCGTCGCTTGCCAGCTGAATGAGCGCTTCGCGAACCGGCGTGCGCGATACACCCATGGCATCGCAGATCGCTTGCTCGCTCACGCGGTCGCCAGCCGAAAGCTCACCGGCGTCTATGCGACTCGAAATATAGTCGTATACATGATCTTTCAGGGGTCTTCTGAGTGTTTCCATGAGCTTATATTCCTTAACTGTATATTTTCGAAAATAAATACGGTTCGGTTAAATAGGCTATTTGAATTATAGAACTACCAGCTAAAACGCGCTACTTAACCAGAAGAAGTGAAAATACGCTTACCGAAAATTACCTACCGTTCAGGATTGTATACAATATACAAAACAGTAAAGACACCTTAAGATAGAGCCATCGAAAGGGAGGCGGGTGCAAAGAAGTCCCGCTCTCTGCTACGAGATCCAAGGAGGATCATCATGACCAAGTTCAGCCACGTCATCATCCGCCGCCCCGGCAAGTCCCTGAGCAATGGCATCACGAGTGCCCCCGAGCTTGGCCAGCCCATCTACGAGCGCGCCATCGAGGAGCACTACGATTACGAGCATGCGCTCGAGCAGTGCGGCGTGGATGTCTCGGTGCTGCCCGCCCTCGAGCAGTATCCCGACAGCTGCTTCGTCGAAGATCCGGCCGTTATCACCCGCTGCGGCGCCATCATTACCAACCCCGGTGCCGATAGCCGCAACGGCGAGAAGGACGAGATCGAGCCGGCCGTCCGTCGCTTCTTTGACGACGAGCATGTCAAGCACATCGTTTCTCCGGGCACGCTCGACGGCGGCGACGTCATGATGGTCGGCGACCATTTCTATGTCGGTCGCTCCGCTCGCACCAACGAAGAGGGCATCCGCCAGTTCTGCGAGATTCTCGAGGGCTGGGGTCTCGAGGGCTCCGAGGTTCCGCTGGAGGAGGTCCTGCACCTCAAGACGGGTGTCAACTACATCGAGGACAACAACATGCTCGTCTCTGGTGAGTTCATCGATAAGCCCGACTTTGCCCAGTACAACAAGATCGTTGTGCCCGAGGACGAGGCTTACGGCGCCAACTGCATCTGGGTCAACGGTACGGTTATCGTTGCCGAGGGCTATCCGACCGTGCTCAAGGCCGTGCAGGATCTGGGCTACAAGACGCTCGTCGTCGATACCTCCGAGTATCGCAAGGTCGACGGCGGCCTTTCTTGCCTGTCGCTGCGCTTCTAACACGATGGCTGTAACAGTCTGATGATCGCTTGACCGATGGCCCGGCACCCGATTCGGGACGTCCGGGCCATCTTTCGTTCGATCACATGATGAAGGGGGTGCACATACAATGGCCTCTAAAACTTCTAACGACGAGATTATCGATCCCAATGGTCTGGATCTCTTCCGTCTGACCATGATGGTCATCACTGCGAGCATCTGCGGCGGTATCTTCTCTCTTGCCGGCGATATGGCTGCGGGCGGAGCAAATACCGGTGCGGTTATCGTCTCGTGGGGCATCTGCTTTATTGGCGTCTTTGCGCTGATGATGGTGTTCAACGGTTTGTCTCAGGCTCGTCCCGACCTGACCGGCGGCATCTATGCGTACGCCGCGGCTGGTTTTGGCGATTACATTGGATTCAACTCCGCCTGGGGCTACTGGATCAGCGCATGCCTTTCCAACGTGAGCTTTGCACTTTTGCTGTTTAGCGCGCTGGGCTATTTCTTCCCTGCGTTTGGTGCGGGCAACAACCTGCTTTCTATCGTCTGCGCCAGCGTGTTTTTGTGGTTCCTTACCGCGCTTGTGCTTCGTGGCGTTAAGGAAGCTGCGGGCATCAACACGATTGTCACTTTGGCGAAGCTGGTGCCGTTGGGGCTCTTTGTGCTGAGCATTGTGCTCCTGGGCAAGTTCAACGTCGATATCTTTATGGACAACTTCTGGGGAGAGCCGGCTGGTCCCGGCTTTGGCGAGCAGGTCGTCTCGACCATGATTGCCCTTGTTTGGGTCTTCACGGGCATCGAGGGCGCCGTTGTCATCTCGGGCCGTGCAAAGTACGTGCGTGACGTCGGTCGCTCGACGGCGCTTGGATTTGCGGCGGTCTTTGTCCTGTATTTGATTATTTCTATGCTGTCGCTCGGCATTATGCCGCGAGAGGAGATGGCGCAGCTTGCAACGCCCTCCATGGCAGGAATTCTCGAATGCGCAATCGGTCCGGTTGGTGCGGCTATTGTCAACCTCGGCGTTATCTTGTCGCTGGTCGGCGCTATGCTCGGCTATGTCATCATTGCGTCCGAGACGCCGTTTGAAGCAGCGCGTCAGGGGTCGTTCCCGTTGGCGTTTGCCAAGACAAACGAGCGCGGTGCTCCGGTGGTGACGGTTCTGGTGAGCTCGGGTATCACGCAACTCTTCTTGATTGTGTCGTATGTGGCGGCAAGCACCTACCAGTTCTTCTATAGCTGCGCGGTTAATACGATTCTGGTCCCGTATGTCTGCTCGGCTGCCTATTACATGGTGATCGGATGGAAGAACGAGCATCTGGATGGGCCTTATGCGCCAAGCGTCGGTAAGGCACGCTTCTTCGGTACACTCGGCTTTATTTACACGTTGTTCTTGGTGTGGTCAACGGGCCTCCAGGGCGTCATGATCACGACGATTCTTTTTGCTCCGGCAATTCCCGTGTATATTGCGGGCGAGCGAGGCCGTGGCAAGCAGGTGCTTCCGCATCTGCATGACAAACTGATCGCAGCAGTGGTCATTGTCGTGGCAGTCATCTCGCTGTATCTGCACTTTACTGGCATTGCGCCGATTGTCTAAGACCACGGCGAGCCTTATTGCTTGGTAAGCCGACGGGCATCGTGTATCGGTGCTGCTCGGTATTCCATAACTTATGTGGGACTCTATAACGTGCCTTTGTGAGTGCCCACTAAACCCGCGCAGGTGACATTTGTTGCCAGCGCGGGTTTTGCTGTTGCGGTGAAATAGTTCCTGTTTTTGCTGGTTAAAACATCAAACAGGAACTATTCCACCGCAACTTGTTTTGATTCGCTGGGGGATGGAGGAAGCGACGACCCGGAATTCACCTGCACGGTCGTCGCTCCGCATCCCGTCCGTTGGCGCAAATGGTGCCAAATGTAACCTGTCCCCCTTGCACGCTTGTCCCCCTTGCACCAATCTGTTGATTGAACGTCGTTGCGTGTTCACGGTTTCTGGGCAAGTCGTCTCGCAGCAAAGTAGACTACTTGCCCGTTTCAAAAAGTCTGCTTAGAGGAGGAGCCATGCTTGAGGGTACGTATGTGGTTTCGGCCCAGACGCCGGTGGGGAGTAAACGCGGCGAGGTGACGTTTTCACATGGGGTGAACGGCGTGCTCAGGGCAGTACTAAACGTCAGGGGTCTCAATATCGCTCTCTCGAGTGCCCGCGCCGAGGGCGATTTCTTTGAACTCTCGGGTACTATCTCCCGCGTCTTGATGGGCAAGGCGCCCTTTACATGCACGGGGTCAGTCGAGGGTGATCGACTCACTGCTACCGCGCGGTCGGGTTCCGTTTCGATCTCGCTGAGCGGTATGCGCAAAGAGCTTTCAGGGCGCACCGCATAAAGTTTGCGCAGGTAAACATCGGTATTTGACTTTATAAAATGGTTCAGAGCGCTATCATTTGTCGTTACGAGTTGGTTAGCCCCGGTAAACGGTTAACCGCGTCTAACGAAAGGATGAGCGCGTGAAGCTCGATACACTCGAGATTGGAAAGGACGCCGTTGTCGCATCGGTGGCATCGGACGACCAGGCACTCCGACAGCATATTTTGGACATGGGCCTAACGCCGGGCACCGAAGTTACCATGATGAAGTACGCCCCCATGGGCGACCCGCTCGAGATTCGCCTGCGTGGCTACGAGTTGACGCTGCGCAAGGATGATGCCGCACGCATTGAGCTCGTCGATGTGCACGACACCGATACCGGTCCGCGCGTCAACGCCGCGATTGGCACGACGGAGCACCCGGCCCTGGGCGAGGGGGCGTATTCGCCCCGTGCGGCAAAAACGGCCGTGCCCGAGGGCGCACCGCTGCACTTTGCCCTCGCCGGCAACCAAAACTGCGGTAAGACCACGCTGTTCAACCAGCTTACGGGCTCCAACCAGCACGTCGGCAACTTTCCCGGCGTGACGGTCGACCGCAAAGATGGCACCATCCGCAACCACCCCGAGGCGAGCGTTACCGACCTGCCCGGCATCTATTCGCTCTCGCCGTACACGGGCGAAGAGATCGTCAGCCGCCAGTTTATCCTTGACGAGCATCCCGATGCCATCATTGACATCATCGATGCCACCAACATCGAGCGCAACCTGTACCTGACGCTGCAGCTTATGGAGCTCGATCGCCCCATGGTCATCGCACTCAACATGATGGACGAGGTGACGGCCAACGGTGGCGCTGTGGACGTCAACCTGCTCGAGAGCCTGCTGGGCGTGCCTGTTGTCCCCATCAGCGCTGCCCGCAACGAGGGTATTGGCGAGCTGGTGGATCACGCTCTGCATGTGGCGCGGTTTCGCGAACGTCCCGGCCGTCTGGACTTCTGCGCGCCCGATGGCCCGGATGGCGGCGCGTTGCACCGCTGTATCCACGGTATCGCCAACCTAGTCGAGGACCATGCCGTGACAGCGCACATCCCGGTACGCTTTGCGGCGACCAAGTTGGTGGAAGGCGATGAGCTGGTGACCGAGGCACTTCACCTGGATCGCAACGAACTTGACGCCATCGAGCACATCATCACCCAGATGGAGGGCGAGGCGGGCACCGACCGTCTATCTGCACTGGCCGACATGCGCTTTACCTTTATCGGCGACGTGTGCGGGCGTTGCGTCGTCAAGCCGCACGAGAGCCGCGAGCACGTGCGCTCCGTCAAGATCGACCGCATCCTGACGGGTCGCTATACGGCCATTCCGGCGTTCCTGGTGATCATGGGTCTCGTTTTTTGGCTGACGTTTGGCGTGATCGGCGCGGCGTTGCAGGGACTCATGGAGGACGGCATCGCTGCCATCATCGCCTCGGCCGATGCGGGCCTCAAGGCGTTCGGCACCAACGACGTGGTGCGCTCGATGGCTGTCGACGGCGTGCTTACGGGCGTGGGCAGCGTGCTGACCTTCCTGCCGATTATCGTCGTGCTCTTTTTGTTCCTTTCCATTTTGGAGGACTCGGGCTACATGGCGCGCGTGGCCTTTGTCATGGATAAAGTGCTGCGCCGCTTTGGCCTGTCGGGCCGCAGCTTTGTGCCCATGCTCGTCGGTTTTGGCTGCACCGTGCCGGCTATCATGTCGACCCGTACGCTCCCATCCGAGCACGACCGCAAGATGACGGTCATGCTCACGCCGTTCATGAGCTGCTCGGCCAAGTTGCCGGTCTACGGTCTGCTGTGCGGGGCGTTTTTCCCACAGGCGACGGTTCCCGCCATGGTATCGCTCTATCTGATTGGCATTGCGGTTGGTTGCATTGCGGCTTTGGCGCTCAACCGTACGGCCTTTAAGGGCGACCCGGTGCCGTTTATCATGGAGCTCCCCAACTACCGCCTGCCGAGCGTCAAGACGACGGTGATGCTGGCATGGGATAAGGCCAAGGACTTTATTACCAAGGCCTTTACCATTATCTTTGCCGCTACCGTGGTCATCTGGTTCCTTCAGACGTTCGATATCCGCTTTAATGTGGTCGCCGATCAGTCGCAGAGTCTGCTTGCCGGTCTGGGTAGCATCATCGCGCCGGTGTTGGCCCCGCTCGGTTTTGGCGACTGGCGCGCCTCGACGGCGCTCGTCACCGGACTTATCGCCAAGGAGAGCGTCATCTCGACCCTCACGGTGCTTTTGGGCGCAACGTCGCCCGCGGTGCTGTCAACCATGTTTTCGCCGTTTACCGCTTACGTGTTCCTGGTCTTTACGCTGCTGTACCCGCCCTGCGTGGCGTCCATCGGCGCCGTCAAGAGCGAGCTGGGCGCGCGCTATGCCGTTGCCGTGTTCGCGTTTCAGGTGACGGTCGCCTGGATCGTGGCGTTTGTCGTGCATTCGGCGGGCATATTGCTGGGGTTGGCTTAGCTATTTATTGACGGCGCAACCCCTGTGTATTGAGTTGATTGCGGTCCCGCATCTGTTGCTGACGGATGCGGGACCGTTGCTATATAATCGCCCTCCGCTCAAGACAATCGGAGAGGTTTTCCTATATGGCTCAGGCAAGACAAGATGGCATCTCGCTCAAGCAGTGGCTCCCGCTTATCGGGCTCGCCTGCTGTTCGTTCGTGTTCAACACATCAGAGTTCATGCCCATCGGCCTTCTGACTGATATTGCCGCATCGTTCTCGCTCACCGAGGCCCAGGCAGGCATCATGATTTCGGTCTACGCCTGGGGCGTCATGCTGCTGTCACTGCCGCTTATGGTGTTTGCCTCGCGCTTTGAGTTCAAGCGGATGCTGCTGGGCGTTTTGGCCGTGTTTTCGCTCGGCCAGTTCCTGTCCGCCGTGGCGCCCACCTATCCTATTTTGGTTTGCGCGCGTCTGGTGGTCGCCTGCGCGCATGCCGTGTTCTGGTCGGTCGCCTCGATTATGGCCTCGCGCCTGGTCGACACTCGCCACGGGGCGCTCGCCATCAGCATGATCGCCACGGGCTCGTCCATCGCGCAGATCTTTGGCCTGCCGATCGGCCGCGCCATCGGGCTGGCCGTGGGCTGGCGCATGACATTTGCCGTGGTCGGGGCCCTCTCGGCTGTCGCGGTTGTCTACCAGGCCGCGGTGTTCCCGGCCATGCCGGCGGGCGAGCGCTTTACCGTCAAACAGCTGCCCGAGCTGCTCAAGAACCCGTTCCTGGTCGCGCTCTACGCGGTCACGGTTTTTATGGCGACCGGCTATTACGCAAGCTACAGCTACATTGAGCCTTTCCTGGCGCAGGTCGCACACGTCGACGCGGGCGCCATCACCATGACGCTGACGGCGTTTGGCTTCTCCGGTCTGGTGGGCAGCTGGCTGTTTGGTCGCCTGTTCGATGGACATCGCTTCCCGTTTTTGGCTATCACGCTCTCCGGCGTGCCGGTGGCTTTGCTGCTCATGGGGCCGGCTGCATCGTCGCTCGTGGCAGTGCTTGCCGTCTGCGCGCTGTGGGGTTGCTGCGCCACGGCGTTTAACGTGGCGTTTCAGGCCGAGCTCATCAAGTACACGCCGGCGGACTCGTCGGCTGTCGCCATGTCGATCTTCTCGGGCCTGTTCAATCTGGGTATCGGCACGGGCGCCGCAATCGGCGGCGCCGTGGTGTCGGGCCCGGGCATCGCTTGGATCGGCTACGCAGGCGGCACGATTGCCGTCGTGGGCGTCATCCTCGCCATCACCGTTCTGTTCCCAGCCATCCGCCGCGCCAAGCCCGTCGCCTAATCACAACCTAGGAGAGGGTCGGGGTGGCTAAAAGAGCCCCGTCCCAAATTAGCTACCCTGCCGGGCATACAATGGATAGCGTTGCGTGAAAGTTACTCGGGAGGTTGCTATGTGGGCATACGAGACGACGTTCTATCAGATCTATCCGCTGGGCTTCTGCGGAGCTCCGCGCGAAAACGCCGCGCCCGTTGCCGAGGATGAGCTCGCCCAGGCTGCCAACGCCGCGCCCAACTCCGATGCGCCCATCATGAAGATTGCCCGCTGGGCTGACTACCTGCAGGAGCTTGGCGTTGGCGCCGTGCTCATCAACCCACCGCTCGAGTCCGATAGCCATGGCTACGATACGCGCAGCCTGCGCCACATCGACCGCCGCCTGGGTGGGGACGCCGACTTTGCCGCCGTGTGCGAGACGCTGCATGCCCACGGCATCCGCGTGGTACTCGACGCCGTCTTCAACCACGTCGGCCGCGGCTTTTGGGCCTTCCGCGATGTTCAGGAGCGAAAGTGGGACTCGCCTTACAAAGACTGGTTTCATATCAGCTTTGACGGTGACTCGTGCTACGGCGATGGCTTTTGGTATGAGGGCTGGGAGGGCCATTTTGAGCTCGTGAAGCTCAACCTGCAAAACCCCGCCGTGGTCGATTACCTGCTCGAGTCCGTGCGCCGTTGGGCCGATGTCTTTGGCGTTGACGGCCTGCGGCTGGACGTCGCCTATATGCTCGACCGCGACTTTATGCGCCGCCTGCACGCCTTTACCCGTGAGCTTAAGCCCGACTTTGCGCTGATTGGCGAGACGCTCCACGGCGACTACAACCAGATCGTCAACGACGAGATGCTCGACTCCTGCACCAACTACGAGTGCTACAAGGGCCTGTACTCCAGCTTTAACTCGGTCAACATGTTCGAGATCGCGCACTCGCTGCACCGTCAGTTTGGTGGCGACCCCTGGTGCATCTACCGCGGCAAACACCTGCTGTCGTTTGTCGATAACCACGACGTGCCGCGCCTGGCAAGCATTCTCACCGACAAGTCCTGCCTGCGTCCCGCTTGTGGCATGCTGTTTGGCATGCCGGGCATCCCATGCGTTTACTATGGCAGCGAGTGGGGGATTGCCGGCGAAAAGGGCGGCCCCGATGGCGATTGGGCGCTGCGCCCTGCGCTCGACGAGCCCGCACCCAACGAGCTGACGGCCTTCATCAAGCAGCTTGCACGCCTGCGCTCGACCGACGACGCGGCGGCCCGTGCTCTCAACTACGGCGCGTACCGTAACGTGGTGATTCAGAACAAGCAGCTACTGTTCGAGCGCGCCTGCGACGACGCCACGGTGCTCGTGGCGGTGAATGCCGTGGACGAGATCTTCGCCTTTGGCGCTGGCGAGCTCAACGGGTCCTTTGTTGACCTGCTTGTCGACGGCGCGCCCACGGTCGAGTTGGCGGGCTCCCTTGAGCTTGCGCCCTACGAGGTGCGCTATCTATTGAGGGCCTAACTCATGGCAGCGTCTGACGAGGGCTATCAACATATTGAGCACGGGTTCGAGCCCGTGTTTGACCAGCGCTCGCGCATCTTGGTGTTGGGGTCGTTTCCCTCGGCGCTTTCGCGTGCCAATGCCTTCTCTTACGGCAATCCTCAGAACCGCTTTTGGCGAGTCATGGCCGCATGCCTTGGCGTGCCCGTGCCGCCCAACGAGGGCGATCCTTTGGCAAGCGGTGAGCCCGCGACGCTCGATGCCTCCATTGCTGCCAAGCGATCCATGCTGCTGAACGGCGGCGTGGCCCTGTGGGATGTGATCGAGAGTTGCGACATTAAGGGCTCGAGCGACGCGAGCATTCGCAACGTTGAGCCGGCACATGTCGAGCGCATTACCGGCGCCGCGCCGATCGAAGTCGTTGTCTGTAACGGCGGCACGGCAGGGCGCCTCTACAAGCGCTATCTACAAGAGCAGACGGGACTACCTGGCATTGTGCTGCCCTCGACAAGTCCCGCCAACGCAGCATGGCGCTTGGAGCGGCTTGTTGGGCGCTGGCGCGAGGCAGTTGACTGGACCGCACGGTAATCTAGATCCTTGATTGAGCATGGACGCCGAGGCGCTTGATGATGGCGCGCCAGATTGGTGCGGGCACGGCGGGCTTGGCGCGCACCATGCCGTCGGCATCGACACTATCGGCATCGCTGCCGCCAAGCAGCTGCGCATGTTCAATGGAGCAGCCCATGCGCACGGCGCCTACAAGCTTATCCATCGCTTCCGAAAAAGGCCGGCGTAAGAGGCCCATGCGTGGGGAATGGCGAAGCGCCGCAATGCCACTGCCGGCGCAGATGGCAACGCCGCCACACCACGTTAGTTTACGGAGCTCGCAAGCTTCCCGCAGGCGCTCGACGAGCATGTGCGTCCCCTCGGTGCTTCTGTGGGCAACCTGCACGACGACATAGACCCGCGCCTCTGTATTTCCAAGGCGATTGAGCATCTGCTCGACAGTAGCCATCGCTTCATCATCAAATGCATCATCAACAGCGAGCACCATGCCATCGGCTGCATCGGTGCCATTTGCCTTCAAGTCGACCGGGCGGGGGAGTGCGGTGCCAGAAAGCCGGGCATAGGCGGCGATGGCATCCTGCAGGTCCCAGAGCAAAAACTCAAGATCGGCGCTATTGGGAATACTGATATACGCAATGGTTTGCAGCGTTTTTGGTACATCGCCGCGCGCGGTCGTCTCCATGCCATCTCCTTTCCGGTTCGTTTCCGTTTAGGTTACACCGTCTGGTGGCGCCTCGCCGCGCTATCCTAGTGCAACCCTTACGAAAGGAACGCCATGCGTCTGCCCATGAACACCTCGCTTGCCACGCTCAAGCCCTCCGGTATCCGTCGGATTAACGCGCTCGCCGCCCGGCACCCAGGGTGCATCGCGCTTGCGCTTGGCGAACCCGATTTTCCCACGCCCGATGTGATTAGCGCCGAGGTGACGGCCTCGCTCGACCGCGGCGACACGCACTATCCGCCCAACAACGGTCGCCCCGCCCTGCGCGAGGCGCTGTCTGCCTACATGGGTGACGCGGGCCTGGCGTTTTCGGCCGACGAGGTCATCCTGACCGACGGCGCGACCGAGGCATTGTCGGCAACATTTATGGCTATGCTCAACCCCGGCGACGAGGTCATTATCCCCACGCCGGCCTTTGGCCTGTACGAGAGCATCGTCGTGGCCAACCACGCCAAGGCGGTCTTCTTGGATACGGAGCCTGCGCAATTCCAGATCGACGAGGAAGCACTGCGTGCCTGCGTGACGCCGGCAACCAAGGCCATCGTCATCTGCTCGCCCAACAACCCTACGGGCTGCATCCTCAACGCGGCATCGCTCGACGCCGTGGCGCGTGTGGCGAAGCAGGCGGGCGTCTACGTGGTCTGCGACGACGTATACAACCGCTTGATCTACGTGGATGGCTACGAGCGCTTTGCCCAGCGCCACCCGGAGCTGCGCGATCAGACGGTAGTTATCGAGAGCTTCTCCAAGCCCTGGGCCATGACCGGCTGGCGTTTAGGTTGGCTTGCAGCCGCAGCCCCCGTCATCGCCGAGATCGCAAAAGCTCACCAATACCTAGTATCGAGCGCCGTCTCCTTTGAGATGGACGCTGCGGCCCGAGCCCTCACCGTCGACCCCGCCCCCATGCTCAAAGTCTACCGAGCCCGCCGCGAACGCGTGCTCGCAGCCTTAAACGCCATGGGCCTCGACGTAGTGGAACCAGCCGGCGCCTTCTACGCCTTCCCCAGCATCAAACAATTCGGCCTAACAAGCGAAGACTTCTGCATCAAAGCCATCAAAGAAGCCAACGTAGCCCTAGTCCCGGGCGACTGCTTCGGCACCGAAGGCCACATCCGCCTAAGCTACTGCGTCTCCGACCAAGATCTGGACGAAGGTCTCCGCCGCCTGTCAAACTTCGTTTCAACCCTATAGCCATCAGGGATGCAACGCATCAGCCCACCGACATAAGGGTTATGAGTGGGGCGCGCCGGCCAACGGAAAACCGGGCTGCCCCATAGTTGACGCAGGCCGCGCCGCCGAAGGCCAGGCGCAAGGTTTTCGTAGATTCCGCACGAGCCGAAGAGCACTTAATGTGCTCTTCGTGCGAGCCAGGACTTGACCGAGCGAAAACCTTGCGCCTGGCCTTCGGCGACGTGGCCGGAATGGTGGAATTGTGTGCAGCCCGGATTTCCGTTGACCGACGCCGGGGTCCCCGCCATAATACTTTCGGTTCACGCACGAATCCGCTGCCAGAGACAGCCGGCGCAAACGGGCATCGCCCGCAAGCTTAATGGGATATCCCGCCAGCCGAGGTGGTCGAGTAGATATGTCTTCTCGCCCCCGTCGCTCATGCAGCGCGGGGGCTTTCTTTTTGGACATGCCCCCGTCACGTCCTTGTGGCGGACCGTGCCCGGAAAGAATTTGAGGAGGTGTAATTCATGCCCCAGCAGTACAAAATCGACAAGGTTGCAGAGATCGAGTCCCGTATCGCCGAGAACGCCGGTCTGTTCGTCGTCAACTACAACGGTCTGACGGTTAAGCAGGCTCAGGAGCTGCGTCATCAGCTTCGCGAGTGCGGCGCCGAGATGAAGGTCTACAAGAACAACCTGGTCAAGATCGCTCTTAAGAACCAGGAGCAGCCCGAGCTCGACGAGATCCTCGCCGGCCCCGTCGCTTATGTGTTCTACGAGACCGAGCCGGTCGAGGCCGCTAAGGCCCTTAAGGACTTCTCTGCTAAGTCCAAGGGCGTCCTTGAGATCAAGGGCGGTATCTCCGACGGCAAGGCCGTTTCCGCTGATGATGTCAAGGCTATCGCCGAGCTGCCCACCAAGGATCAGCTTCTCGGCCAGATTGCCGGTCTCATCTCCGGTTTCGCTCGCGACATCGCTGTCTGCGTCAACGGCGTTTCCTCTGGTCTCGCTCGTTCGATCCAGCAGGTCTCCGAGCAGAAGGCAGCCTAGTCGCTGTTTTCACCCGCGGCGGCAACGCCGCACCCCTGGCGCATTCGCGCCGTGTTTTAACTGATCTCCGTGCACATGCACGGAAACCGAAAGGACTTAGAAATGGCTAAGCTTACCACCGATGAGATCATCGATGCTCTTAAGGAAATGACCCTTCTCGAGGCTTCCGAGCTCGTCAAGGCTATCGAGGACACCTTCGGCGTTTCCGCCGCTGCTCCTGCCGCTGTTGTCGCCGCTCCCGCTGCTGGCGCTGCTGAGGCCGAGGAGAAGACCGAGTTTGACGTCGTGCTCGAGGGCTTCGGCGACAACAAGATCCAGGTCATCAAGGCCGTCCGTGAGCTCACCAGCCTTGGCCTGAAGGAGGCCAAGGAGGTCGTCGAGGGCGCTCCCAAGGCTGTTCTCGAGGGTGCCAAGAAGGAGGACGCCGAGGCTGCCAAGGAGAAGCTCGAGGCTGCTGGCGCTGCTGTCACCCTCAAGTAATCAGGCTTTCTCGTCAGATTTCTTTGCAGACGGGGTTCGCATTGCGGACCCCGTCTTTTATTTTGCTTTGGAACGCTGCGAATCTGCACGATCCCTTGTTTGTCTCACACGCAAGCTGGTGGCCTTATGGCTGGAGCAAACCCATCATTTCTGCAATAATTTGCGTTGACCTGCTGAAGAATCGCATTTGCCTGCGGCGATGCCGGCTCCCGGCGTTAACATACGATGAATCGCAATTTGGTCTGCGGCGCTTGCGCTGCACGCACAGGGCGCATTTGCGCCTGCGAAAGGATCCTTGAATAATATGAAGGCAATCATCCCCGCCGCCGGTCTTGGCACGCGTTTTCTGCCGGGCACCAAGTGCACGCCCAAAGAGATGCTGCCGGTGCTCGACAAGCCCGTCATCCAGTATGTCGTTGAGGAGGCGCTTGCTCCCGAAGAGGTCGACGACGCCATCATCGTCACCTCTCCCGGTAAGCCCGAGCTACTGAGCTACTTCCAGCCCGACCGTTCGCTCGAGAACTTGCTTCGCGAGCGCGGCAAGGACGCCTATGCCGATGCCGTTGCCCATGCGGGCGGTATGCCGGTCGACTTCCGCTATCAATATGAGCCCAAGGGCCTGGGCCATGCTATCCGTTCGGCTGCCGATGCCGTGGCGGGAGAGAACTTCCTGGTTCTTCTGGGCGACTACGTCGTTCCCAACCGCGACATCTGCGATAAGATGCTTGCCGTCTCCAAGGAGCACGGCGGTGCTTCTGTTATCGCCGTTGCCGCGTGCGCTCCCGAGGAAGTCAGCCGCTACGGCGTGATTGCCGGCGAGCGCGTGGGTTCGCTTGACGGCGCCGATGACGCTGCCGATGACGAGCCCGGCTCGGTGTGGCGTGTTTCCGGCCTGGTCGAGAAGCCCTCTGCCGAGGAGGCTCCCTCCAACCTCTACATCGTCGGCCGCTACCTGCTCAGCCCGCTGGTCATGGACCTGCTTGCCGATCAGCAGGCCGGCAAGGGTGGCGAGATTCAGCTGACCGATGCCATGGCACGCTCGCTCGACCGCGAGGCAATGTACGCCGTCGTCATCGATCCGCTTTCGGGTTACGATACCGGTACCCCGTCTGGCTGGATGGCAACCAATGCCCTTATGGCCGCAAGCGACCCTCGCTTTGCCGACGCCTTCTGGGACGCCATCGACGAGCGCGGCGGTTTGACGCGCAAATAAGCAGCGCTTTCGGGTGCGAGTTTCGGCTCGCACCCGTTTTTTTTATGGGTGTCGCAATTGTGCTCCGGAAGCTACATCCCGCTATTTGACTGAATAGTGGGCCGCGGTTTCCGAAACAGCCGGGTGCGGAAAGTGCGGCCCGGAATATCGGCTCAAACTGGTACACAGCTTCCCAAACGGATCTGTTTTGGAAAGTGTGTCCCAGAATTTTGACTTAGAACGGGATGCGGTTTCCCAAACAGGGATCATGCGGAAACTGCGTCCCAGTTTGAGACCTCAAAACGGGACGCAGTTTCCGCATGATCGGACCTCGCCCCCATTTGCCGCTCGGCAGGCCTGTCATCAGCTCCGTTCACAGAAAATATATGAACAGCTGTTCGATGCACACCTATCTACCTGCGCATTTTCTGTCGAAAAACTTTGCTACTCCAAAAACTCAATCGCGTCAAGGCTTTTCTTGCTCAACGGTCGGTACCTGATAAACTATTAGGTTGCGATAACTGGCGAAGCTATGCCTCGCCAACCCACCGAGCATTTCCGTGAAGGAGGAAAAACCTGGTGACCTACGCATACACTGCCACTGAGCGCAAGCGCGTCAGCTTCGGGAAAATCCCGGAGGCCATGGAGCTCCCCAACCTTATCTCTGTTCAAAGGGAATCCTTTGAGCGTTTTAAGGACGAGGGCCTTCGTGAGGCGTTCAAGGAATCCAGCCCCATCCAGAGCCAGAACCATGTTCTCGAGGTTACCTTCGGCGAGCATCAGTTCGGCGACCCCGCGCACACCGTCGAGGAGTGCCGCGAGAAGGATATGACCTATCAGGCTCCGCTTCTGACCGACGTCCGTCTCACCAACAAGGAGACCGGCGAGATCAAGGAGCAGCTCGTCTTTATGGGCGACTTCCCCATGATGACTGATCAGGGCACCTTCATCATCAACGGTACCGAGCGTATCGTCGTCTCGCAGCTCGTCCGTTCCCCGGGCGTGTACTACAGCTCCGAGATGGATTCGGGCAAGCAGATCTACAAGGCTCAGATCATCCCGTCCCGCGGTGCCTGGCTCGAGTTTGAGGTCGACAAGCGCGACCAGCTCATGGTCTCCATCGACCGTAAGCGCAAGCAGAGCGCCACGATGTTCCTGCGCGCCCTTGGCATCGCCGTCACCAACGACGACATCATCGAGCTGCTCGGCAACTCCGATGTGATCAAGCGCACCCTGGAGCGCGATACCGCCCTTACTCGCGAGGATGCTCTTATCGAGATCTACCGTCGTCTGCGCCCGGGCGAGCCTCCCACCGTGGATGCTTCCCGCAGCCTGCTCGAGGGCCTGCTCTTCAACCCGCAGCGCTACGATCTGGCCCGCGTCGGTCGTTACAAGGTCAACAAGAAGCTCAACCTCACCACCGAGGAAGAGGTCACGGTGCTTACCGACGAGGATATCGTCGCGACGCTGCGCTACCTCCTGTCCCTCGCCGCCGGCGAGCAGGGCTTCAAGGTCGACGACATCGACCACTTTGGCAACCGCCGCATCCGCACCGTCGGCGAGCTCGTCGCCAACCAGTTCCGTATCGGCATGAGCCGTATGGAGCGCGTCGTCCGTGAGCGCATGAGCTCCCAGGACATCGACGAGATCACCCCGCAGTCGCTCATCAACATCCGTCCGATCGTGGCCTCCATCAAGGAGTTCTTCGGTTCCTCGCAGCTCTCGCAGTTCATGGACCAGGCGAACCCCCTGACCGGTCTGACCCACAAGCGCCGTCTGTCCGCACTCGGCCCTGGCGGTCTTGCCGGCCACAAGTCGGGCTCCAGCCGCCGCACCAACGTGCCGACGGCCGTCCGCGACGTTCACAACTCGCACTACAGCCGCATGTGCCCGATTGAGACCCCCGAAGGCCCCAACATCGGCCTGATCGGCTCACTCGCCCTCTACGCCCGCGTCAACGAGTACGGCTTCATCGAGGCTCCGTTCCGCCGCGTCGAGAACGGCGTTGCCACCGACCAGATCGACTGGATGACCGCTGACGAGGAAGAGAAGCACGTCATCGCGCCGGCCAACACGCCGCTCGATCCTAAGACCAACGAGTTCATCACGACCGATGCCGAGGGCAAGATCGTCCGCCCGCACACCGTGATCGCCCGTACCCGCGACTTCGACGGTTCCTTCGGCGCTCCCGCCGACGTGCCCGTCGAGGACGTCGACTACATGGACGTCTCGCCGCGCCAGATGCTCTCCGTCGCAGCCACGCTGATCCCGTTCCTCGAGCACGACGACGCCAAGCGTACGCTCATGGGCGCCAACATGCAGCGTCAGGCCGTGCCGCTGGTTCACCCTGCCGCTCCCTACGTGGGTACCGGCATGGAGCGTCGCGCTGCCCTGGACTCCGGCGAGGTCACCCTGGCCAAGAACGCCGGCGAGGTCATCTTTGCCGACGCCGCCAAGATCATCGTCAAGCATGCCGGCGGCATGGACGAGTATCACCTGGCCAAGTACCAGCGTTCTAACCAGTCCACCTGCATCAACCACCGTCCGCTCGTGCGCGTCGGTGACACCGTTGAGCAGGGCGAGCCTCTGGCCGACGGTCCTTCGACCGATCACGGCGAGCTCGCACTGGGCCAGAACCTCACCGTGGCTTACATGCCGTGGGAAGGCTTCAACTACGAGGACGGTATCGTCGTGTCCGAGCGCCTGGTGGCCGAGGACCTGCTGACGACCATCAACATCACCCGTCACGAGATCGACGCCCGCGACACCAAGCTCGGTCCCGAGGAGATCACTCGCGAGATCCCGAACCTCTCCGAGGACATGCTTGCCAACCTCGACGAGGACGGCATCATCCGCATCGGCGCCGAGGTCGGCCCTGGCGACATTCTGGTCGGCAAGGTCACGCCTAAGGGCGAGAGCGCTCTGACTGCCGAGGAGCGCCTGCTGCGCGCCATCTTCGGTGCCAAGGCTCACGATGTTCGCGACACCTCCCTTAAGATGCCTCACGGCGCTTACGGCCGCGTCATCGACGTCGTCCGCTTTAGCCGCGAGAACGGCGACGACCTGGCCCCCGGCGTCAACGAGCAGGTGCGCGTCTACGTCGCTCAGCGTCGTAAGATCCAGCAGGGCGATAAGATCGCCGGTCGCCACGGCAACAAGGGCGTTATCTGTAACGTCCTGCCGGTCGAGGACATGCCCTACATGGCTGACGGTACCCCCATCGACGTTATCCTCAACCCGCTGGGCGTTCCTTCGCGTATGAACGTCGGCCAGCTGCTCGAGTGCCACCTTGGCTGGGCTGCTGCCTGCGGTTGGGATACCGAGCAGGCCGACTCCGACAAGTACGTCCCCGGCCCGTTCTTCACTGCGACGCCCGTCTTCGACGGCGCCAAGGAGGACGAGATTGCCGAGGTCATCCGTCGTGCCAACAAGAACATGCTCAACAAGGCCACCGCTGCCTTTGGCGATCACATGCGCCCCGAGTTTGTCACCCAGCTCGACGAGCGCGGCAAGACCCGCCTGTTCGACGGCCGCACCGGCGAGGAGTTCCGCGAGCCCATTACCGTGGGTACGTCCTACATCCTCAAGCTCGGCCACATGGTCGATGACAAGATCCACGCCCGTTCGACTGGCCCTTACAGCCTGGTTACCCAGCAGCCGCTGGGCGGCAAGGCCCAGTTTGGCGGCCAGCGCTTCGGCGAGATGGAAGTTTGGGCACTGTACGCATACGGTGCTTCCAACGTCCTGCAGGAGATTCTGACCGTCAAGTCCGACGATACCGTGGGCCGCGTCAAGACCTACGAGTCCATCGTCAAGGGCGAGAATGTTCCGGTCCCGGGTATCCCCGAGTCCTTCAAGGTTCTCGTCAAGGAGATCCGTTCCCTCGCGTTGGACATCGAGCCCATGCACGATGCCGACGAGGACGCCTCCGTCCCTGTGACCGCCGAGGAGACCTCCGCTCTCGACGACCTGGCTGCGCTCGCCGGCGTTGACGCCGACGTCGAGGCCCAGGATGCTGAGACCGCCGAGGCACCCGAGGCTGTCGCCGCCACGACCACTGATAAGGAGTAGTTGACTGTGGCAGATTTCGAAGCTACTGATTTTGACTCGGTAAAGATCTCCCTTGCCTCCGCCGACCAGATCCGTTCCTGGTCGCACGGTGAGGTCAAGAAGCCGGAGACCATCAATTACCGTACCCTCAAGCCCGAGAAGGACGGCCTGTTCTGCGAGAAGATCTTCGGTCCCGCCAAGGACTGGGAGTGCTCCTGCGGCAAGTACAAGGGCATCCGCTTCAAGGGCATCGTCTGCGAGCGCTGCGGCGTCGAGGTCACCTCGGCCAAGGTGCGTCGCGATCGCATGGGCCACATCGAGCTCGCCGCTCCGGTGTCCCACATCTGGTACTTCAAGAGCCCCACGAGCTTCCCGATGAGCCGTATGCTCGACATCAAGTCCAAGGACCTCGAGAAGGTTCTGTACTTTGCCAGCTACATCATCACCGAGGTTGACTACGAGGCTCGCGAGGCCGACGCTGACGACCTACGCGAGGAGCTCGCCGCCGATCTGGAAGAGATCGATGCCGAGTGCGCCCGCCAGATCGAGTCCCTCAAGGAGCAGGGCGACCCCGAGAACTTTGACGAGTTCTCCGACGAGGAGCCGCTGACCCCCGAGGAGATCGCCTCCGGCATCGTCGACATCGAGGAAGAGTGCAAGGACGAGAAGCAGCTCCGCACGGACGCCTTCAACGCCTTCATGAAGCTCTCCGAGCGCGACCTTATCTCCGATGAGCCGCTGTTCCGTGAGATGACCCGCTACTACTCCATGTACTTTAAGGGTGGCATGGGTGCCGAGGCCGTCCGCGACCTGCTCGCTGCCATCGACCTCCCCTCCGAGGCCGAGAAGCTCAAGGCCATCATCGCCGACGAGGACTCCCAGAAGCAGAAGCGCGAGAAGGCCGTCAAGCGCCTCGAGGTCGTTGACGCCTTCCTGAAGGGCGGCAACAGCCCCGCGAACATGATCCTGGACGTTATCCCGGTCATTCCGCCCGATCTGCGCCCGATGGTCCAGCTCGACGGTGGTCGCTTTGCCGCGTCCGACCTCAACGATCTGTATCGTCGCGTGATCAACCGCAACAACCGACTCAAGCGCCTGCTCGACCTGGACGCCCCTGCGATTATCGTGAACAACGAGAAGCGCATGCTCCAGGAGTCCGTGGACGCTCTGTTCGACAACGGCCGTCGTGGTCGCCCGGTCTCTGGCCGTGGCGGTCGCCCGCTCAAGTCGCTCGCCGAGGCCCTCAAGGGCAAGCAGGGCCGTTTCCGTCAGAACCTGTTGGGCAAGCGTGTCGACTACTCCGGCCGTTCGGTTATCGTTACCGACCCCAAGCTGCTGCTGCACCAGTGCGGTCTGCCCAAGACCATGGCACTGGAGCTCTTCAAGCCCTTCGTCATGAAGCGTCTGGTCGAGCTTGGCAAGGTCGAGAACATTAAGGGCGCCAAGCGCGCTATCGACCGCGGTGCCACCTTTGTGTGGGACATCCTCGAAGAGGTCATCGACGGCCGCGTCGTGCTGCTCAACCGCGCACCGACCCTGCACCGTCTGTCCATCCAGGCCTTTGAGCCGGTGCTGGTCGAGGGCAAGGCTATCCACCTGCACCCGCTGGTCTGCTCGCCCTTCAACGCCGACTTCGACGGCGACCAGATGTCTGTCCATGTGCCGCTGTCCAGCCAGGCTCAGGCCGAGGCTCGCGTGCTCATGCTCTCTGCGAACAACCTGCGCTCGCCGGCATCCGGCAAGCCGGTCAACATCCCCTCGCAGGACATGATCATCGGCGTGTACTACCTGACCCAGGTCCGCGACGGTCTGCCCGGCGAGAACCACGTGTTCTCGAGCTTCGACGACGCGCTGCACGCCTATGACTGCCGCTCCGAGGTCGACATGCAGGCCAAGATCCAGGTCCGCGTGTCCGCTGCCGATGCCAACGTCATCAACGAGGACGGCACCCGTATCTTCCGCGTCAAGAACGGCAAGAACGAGTTCGTCGACTACGATGTTACCGGCAACAAGACCGCGCGCTTCGAGACCTCTATCGGCCGCATCATCTTCAACCGCCAGTGCCTGCCCGAAGACTACGAGTTCATGAACTACAAGATGGTCAAGGGCGACGTGGCCAAGCTGGTTGCCGATTGCTGCGATCGTTACCCCGAGGCCAAGGTCGGACCGATCCTCGACGCCATCAAGTACTCCGGCTTCCACTACGCTACCCGCGCCGGCCTCACCATCTCGGTGTGGGACGCTCTCATCCCTGCCGAGAAGCAGGAGCTGCTCGATCGCGCCCAGGCCAACGTCGACCAGATCAACGAGTACTTCGAGGAGGGCTTCATCAACGAGACGGAGCGCCACATCGAAGTCGTTAACGAGTGGACCGCTTGTACCGACAAGGTCGCAGCGCTCATGCTCGACTTGTTCGACGAGGAGAACCCGCTCTACATGATGGCCGACTCCGGCGCCCGTGGTTCTAAGACCCAGCTGCGTCAGCTCGGCGGCATGCGTGGCCTGATGGCAGACATGTCCGGCGAGACGATCGACCTTCCCATTAAGGCGAACTTCCGCGAGGGCCTGCTGCCGCTCGAGTACTTCATTTCGACCTACGGCGCCCGTAAGGGCCTGGTCGATACCGCATCCCACACCTCGGACTCTGGTTACCTGACCCGTCGTCTGGTCGACGTGGCCCAGGACGTCATCGTCCGCGAGGAGGACTGCGGTACGCACGAGGGCGTCACCTACAATCTCATCATCCCCGGCACCACCGACCTCAACACCGACCTCGTCGGCCGTTGCTTCATTGAGGACGTCGTGGCTCCCGATGGCACCGTGCTCTTTGAGCAGGACGGCTACATCGAGAAGGTCGCCGACATCCAGAAGATGGTCGATGCGGGCCTCAAGAAGGTCAAGCTCCGCGCGCTGCTCACCTGCCGCTCCAAGTACGGCGTGTGCCAGAAGTGCTACGGCTGGGATCTTTCCACCCGTCGTCCGGTCGCCATTGGTACCGCCGTTGGCATTATTGCCGCCCAGTCCATCGGCGAGCCCGGTACGCAGCTTACGATGCGTACCATTCACTCCGGCGGCGTCGCTGGCGTCGACGATATTACGCAGGGTCTGCCTACGGTCAGCCGTATGTTCGATATCGTCGGTAACGTCAACGAGAAGATCCTGGGTCGCGAGGCCGAGCTGGCTCCGTACTCCGGCCACCTCTCGATCAAGCCCGAGAAGTCCGAGTACGTGCTGACGCTCACCGACTCCGAGGATCACACCCGTGTCCTCGACGAGCGTCGCGTCCCCGCTTCGGTGCGCTTCATGCCCGAGATCGAGGACGGCTGCGAGGTTCGCGCCGGCGACCAGATCACCAAGGGCTTCGTCAACTTCCGCAACCTGCGCAAGCTGACCGACATCGAGTCGACGATGCACACCTTCGTCGAGAGCGTTAAGGACGTCTACACCAGCCAGGGCGTCGACCTGAACGACAAGCACATCGAGGTGCTCGCACGTCAGATGCTGCGTCGCGTTCAGATCACCAACCCCGGTGACTCCAAGTACCTGCTTGGTCAGTACGTCGACCGCTACGAGTTCGCTGACGAGGTCGAGCGCGTTGCCCGTCTGGGTGGTCAGGCTCCCGTGGCCGAGCCCGTCATCCTGGGTACGCTCAAGGTCGCGTCCAACATCGACTCCTGGCTGTCGAGCGCTTCGTTCATCCGCACCGCCGGCGTCCTTACCGAGGCTGCCATCGAGGGCAAGGTCGACCACCTGCTCGACCTTAAGTCCAACGTCATCGTCGGTAAGAAGATCCCGGCTGGTACCGGCCTCAAGCCGTACGCCAATGCCAAGCTGACGTATCGTACGGCCGACGGCTATGTTGACATCGACGGTCCGGCTTCGCCCAACGCCAAGTCGCTGCCTGAGTGGGCTCCGGTTGAGCTCAAGGATCTGGACGAGCAGCTCCCGCAGCAGCTCGACTGGGCCGGCTACGACGAGTTCGGTGGTGCTGACGGTTCGTTCACCCGCAACGGCCACACCATCTCCGCCGAGAAGGCCCGCCTGTACCTGTTCGACGACCTGGGCGTGTCGCAGCGCTGGACCAACAAGTTCAGCGAGGTCGGCATCGAGACGGTCGGCGACCTGGTCGGCAAGTCCGAGGAAGATCTGCTGCGCATCGATGGCATCGGTGCCAAGGCGATCGAAGAGCTCCGTGACGGCCTCGAGGCCCACGACCTGCTCTACATCCTCGAGAACAACGACGACGTTGCCGACGAGGAAGACCTCTCGCAGCTGCTGCAGATGGTCTTTAGCCCCGACGGTCCGGACGATATCCTGCTGGGTACCTCCGCTCCGACGCATCACACCGACGCCGACGAGGAGCTCCTGGGCGCCCCGATCGACGACAAGAAGGCTCCCGCCAACGGTGCCATCAACGAGGACATGGCTTCCCTCGACGAGCTGCTCAACCAGCTCGTGGACACCGACGACGCCGAAGAGGCCAAGGACAACGACGAGGAGTAATTTCCTAGTACGTTAACCGCCCTTCCAAAGACCCGCTTCCCAACAGGGGAGCGGGTCTTTTTTGTTGAAGAAAACCTGCCAAAAAGGGACAGGTTTATTTTGGTAGGTTTTTCCTGCTTGAATTTGAAACATTCCGTTCGGTCAAAGCGTATCTATGGTGAGGGCCTCAGCAAGAAACATCAGCATCACCGGGAGGTGATTATGGAAGAACAAGCTTTTAGACAGGCGGTCGAAGATCATCGGGATGTCGTGTTTCGGATCGCATTGACGTACCTGCGCGATTGTGCCGACGCCGACGATGTTGCCCAAGACGTCTTTCTTAAATTGCTTAAAAGCGATGGACAGTTTGAAAATTGGGAACATCTTCGTCGATGGCTTATCCGGGTCACGATCAATGAATGCAAATCGCTCTTTCGAAAGCCATGGAGGCGCGTGGAGGATATTGAGAACCTGGCCGATTCGCTCTCGGCAGCGCAGGATGAGACCAAGGCTGTCCTGTCAGACGTTATGCGACTTCCGGAACGATTCCGTATCCCTATTGTGCTCTATTACTATCTGGGCTTTTCGACCTCAGAGATTGCCGAGTTGTTGCATGTGCCAGCCTCGACTGTTCGAACGCGTCTGGCTCGCGGCAGGTCGAAGCTCAAGTTCATCCTAGAGGAGGGCGACCGTGAAATCCAACCAAATCAAGCAGGCCTTCGAGTCCGTCCAAGCCGATAGCGATCTTGCAGATCGCGTCCTTAATACCGCTGCGGGTGAGCCGCTTCGCCGAAAGGGTCACGCGAAGCCTCTGTATGTTGCCGTGATCGGATGCCTTGCCGGAGTTTTGGCGACTGGAGGGGTCGCCTACGCCGTTGTCAATTCCAGATATTTTGCCTCAGCCTGGGGAAACCACGGCAACGGGGATTCCATTACCTGGACCAACGGCGGCTCATCGGGGACAAAATATACCTACACCAGAGAGTTTGGTGATGGTATCGCGCCCCAAAGCCTGGAGGGTGCAGTACAGGAGGTCAATCTGTCCGTCGAGGGCAACGGCTATACACTCGACATTCATGATATGGCTATCGATAAAAACGGTTGCGGTGCCGTGACGTTTACGTTGTCCAATCCAAATGGTGTTAACTACTACAAGCCGGCAGCAGAGACTGGCGAACTTGTTCTTTATGGTGAAGAAGGAGGGCAGGGCATCGGTACGCCCGGTATGAACTTCGGCGAGGAATGGGCTGATACACGCTGCACCATCGATAAAGACACATCAAGCGACACGGTCATTAACGGCACGATGTACTTTGCATCTTGGAATCGCGATCGAGATTTACGACATGCGGTCACCTGGAATATCCACTGGACCGAGGGCGAAGGCGAGGATGCGAAGCCGTTCGAGGCATCGACGCCCGAGTTCAATATTGGAGCGTACGTCGATATTAAGAAGCTTCACTCTGATGACTCGCCTCTCGAGATTAGTCCGTTTTCCATCCAGACGCATATCGATGATCTGGGCTATGAAGCAGTTGATCAAAAACTGACTATCACCTACAAGGATGGGTCGGAGCAGATTATCAAAGATGACGACGCGGGGGCGTTCAACTTCTATGTTTCGTTGGCACGCAATAGCGGAGAGAACATCTGGGTGCCAACGAAGGTGATCGATGTCGACCAAGTGGTCTCAGTAACGCTCGAAGGCACACGCTGCACTTCAACAGGGGACGCCGAAACGTCGGAACCCTTTACCATCGTCTATTCGTAAGATTTGGGGCCGCTTCCTACTGGGGGAAGCGGCCCATTTTGTGTTAAATGGGCGGTTAAAGCGAGCGATATTCGTCTGAATTTCGGAAGTATGCGGCAAAATTCCGATAGTCCGAGCACACGGGATATGATTACATGATCTACCTGCAGATTTGTTATCGCAAAACCCTTGTGTGCTCAGCAAGTCCAAAATTTGCCGCATACTTCCGAAAACGCCGCCGATTTCCATGCGACAGATGAGAGCGGATCATCGCTGGAGCGCGACGTTTCCCCAGATAAAACCGACCAAAATAAACCTGTCCCTTTTTGGCAGGGAACGTTGCCCCGACGAGCACGTCGGATTTCCGGACCGGGCGGCCCAGGTTTTAAGTTTGTCGCGAGTTCCGCACGCAAAGGAAAGCACTTAATGTGCTTTCCGTCTTGCGCAGGACTGTAGAGCAGCAAACTTAAAACCTGGGCCGCCCGGTCCGGGAATCCGCCCCCGCGTACAGAAGGGGATTCCTTTTGTGTAGGCTTTGCGGAAATGTGCTCATTTTAAGATACGCCCGGCGGCGTGGTCTGTTGACGGCACAGCTTACGGCACGTATCCTATCGAACTGCGTGTTTCGTAGGGGGATGCTGACCCCTCGATTCAAGCCGTTGCACTTTACAGAAAGCTGGAATCATTCGAGAAGGAGTACGCTTTGCCTACTATTAACCAGCTGGTTCGCCAGGGCCGTCGTTCCGTGCCCAAGAAGTCCAAGAACGCTGCTCTGCAGCACAACTCCCAGAAGCGCGGCGTGTGCACCCGCGTCTTCACCACGAGCCCCAAGAAGCCGAACTCGGCTCTTCGTAAGGTTGCCCGTGTTCGCCTTGTCAACGGCATCGAAGTTACTGCTTACATCCCGGGTGAGGGCCACAACCTGCAGGAGCACTCCATCGTGCTCGTCCGCGGCGGTCGTGTCCGTGACCTCCCTGGTGTCCGTTATCACGTCATCCGTGGCGCCTACGACGCTGCTCCGGTCCAGAACCGTATGCAGGCCCGTTCCAAGTACGGTGCTAAGCGCCCCAAGGCTAAATAAGCCAGATAACGTTTTGATACTTTCGCCGTGTGCCGCCTAAGCGCCGCACGGTAGACACTTAAGGAGATTTCACATGCCGCGTCGTGCAGCAGCTAATCGTCGTGAGGTTCAGCCTGACGCCGTTTACAACAACCGCCTGGTGACTCAGCTCATCAACAAGGTCCTTCTTGACGGCAAGAAGGCCACCGCTGAGCGCATCGTTTACACCGCTTTCGAGATCGTTGCCGAGAAGTCCGAGGGCGGCGACGCTCTCGCTACCTTCAAGAAGGCTATGGACAACGTCAAGCCCACGCTCGAGGTTAAGCCCAAGCGTGTCGGTGGCGCTACCTATCAGGTCCCGATGGAGGTCAACTCCCGTCGTTCTACCGCTCTGGGTATCCGCTGGATCGTCAACTTCTCCCGCGCTCGCAAGGAGAAGACCATGGCCGAGCGTCTCGCCAACGAGATCCTCGACGCTTCCAACGGCCTGGGCGCTTCCGTCAAGAAGCGTGAGGACGTCTTCAAGATGGCCGAGGCCAACCGCGCGTTCTCTCACTATCGTTGGTAAGTTAAGGTAAGGAACTAACATGGCTAAGCCTAAGTACAAGCTTTCCGATACCCGTAACATCGGCATCATGGCCCACATCGATGCCGGTAAGACCACCACGACCGAGCGTATTCTTTACTACACCGGTAAGACCCACAAGATCGGTGAGGTCCATGAGGGCGCTGCCACCATGGACTGGATGGTTCAGGAGCAGGAGCGCGGCGTAACCATTACCTCCGCTGCTACCACGTGCTTCTGGAACAAGGACGGCAAGGACTACCGCATCCAGATCATCGACACCCCGGGCCACGTTGACTTCACCGCCGAGGTCGAGCGCTGCCTGCGCGTCCTCGATGGCGCTGTCGCCGTCTTCGACGCCGTTGCCGGCGTTCAGCCCCAGTCTGAGACCGTTTGGCGTCAGGCTTCTACCTTCAACGTTCCCCGCATCGCCTTCATCAACAAGTATGACCGCGTGGGCGCTGACTTCTTCAACGCTATCGAGACCATGAAGGATCGTCTCGACGCTAACGCCGTGGCCGCTCAGGTCCCGATGGGCGCCGAGGACAACTTCTGGGGCGTCATCGACCTGGTCACCATGACTGCATGGGACTTCAAGGCCGACGAGAAGGGCATGACCTACCCCGAGCCGATGGACGAGATCCCGGCTGAGTTTGCCGACATCGCTGCCACCAAGCGCGAGGAGCTCCTCGACGCTGCTGCCAGCTTTGACGACGAGCTCATGGAGAAGATTCTCATGGAGGAGGACTTCACCGTCGAGGAGCTCAAGGCTGCTCTGCGCAAGGGCGTTCTGGCCAACGAGCTCAACCTCGTCTTCGTGGGCTCCGCCTACAAGAACAAGGGCGTTCAGGAGCTGCTCGACGCTGTCGTCGACTACCTGCCCAGCCCGCTCGACGTCGAGGCCGTCACCGGTACCGATCCGGACACCGGCGAGGAGATCCAGCGTCATCCTTCCTTCGACGAGCCTTTCTCCGGCCTGGTCTTCAAGATCATGACCGACCCGTTCGTCGGTAAGCTCACCTACGTCCGCGTTTACTCCGGCCGCGCCGAGTCCGGCTCCTACGTGGTCAACGCTTCCAACGGTCAGCGCGAGCGTCTCGGCCGCATCCTCGAGATGAACGCCGCCGAGCGTATCGACCGTGACGACGCTGCCGCCGGCGACATCGTCGCTTGCGTCGGCTTCAAGAACTCCACCACCGGTGACACCCTGTGCGCCGAGGGCAAGGAGATCGTCCTCGAGAAGATCGAGTTCGCCAAGCCCGTTATCGACGTTGCCATCGAGCCCAAGACCAAGGCCGAGCAGGACAAGATGTCCCTGGCTCTGACCAAGCTCGCCGAGGAGGACCCGACCTTCCAGGTGTCCACCAACCACGAGACCGGCCAGACCATCATCGCCGGCATGGGCGAGCTGCACCTCGAGATCATCGTCGACCGACTCCTGCGCGAGTTCAAGGTTGACGCTAACGTTGGTAAGCCCCAGGTTGCCTACCGCGAGACCGCTGGTCACGACGTCGAGAAGGCTGAGGGCAAGTTCGTCCGTCAGTCCGGTGGTCGCGGTCAGTACGGCCACGCCGTCATCAAGCTCGAGAAGATGGAGGAGGGCTTCGGCTACGAGTTCGTCAACGCTATCGTCGGCGGCGTCGTGCCCAAGGAGTACATCCCGTCCATCGACAAGGGCATCCAGGAGGCCCTGAACACCGGTGTTATCGCCGGCTTCCCGGTCCTCGACGTCAAGGTCACCCTGTTCGACGGTTCTTACCACGAGGTCGACTCCTCCGAGGCCGCCTTCAAGATCGCCGGTTCCATGGCTATCAAGGACGCCCTCAAGAAGTCCGATCCGCAGCTGCTCGAGCCGATTATGGCTGTCGAGGTCGAGACCCCCGAGCAGTACATGGGCGACGTTATGGGCAACCTCTCCGGTCGCCGCGGCAAGATCGAGGGCATGGAGGATCGCAAGAACAGCAAGCTCATCCGTGCCAAGGTGCCGCTGGGCGAGATGTTCGGTTACGCTACCGACCTTCGCTCCCAGACCCAGGGCCGTGCATCCTACACGATGCAGTTCGACTCTTATGAGCCCGCGCCCAAGTCCATCGTGGACGAGGTCATGAGCAAGAACGCCTAAGTTCGAGCTCCCTGTTACGTAATCCGCGAGAACATCTCTCGCACTCTTTGGAGGTTTAAGTTGGCTACCCAGAAGATCCGCATTCGCCTCAAGGGCTATGATCACGAGGTCGTCGATCAGTCCGCGAAGCTCATCGTCGAGACCGCTCAGAAGACCGGCGCTCGCGTTTCCGGTCCTGTCCCCCTGCCCACCGAGCGCAACCTGTACACGGTTATCCGCTCGCCGCACGTGAACAAGGACTCCCGTGAGCAGTTCGAGATGCGCACCCACAAGCGCCTCATCGACATCCTCGACCCCACCTCGGGCACCGTTGATTCGCTCATGCGTCTCGACCTCCCCGCTGGCGTCGACATCGACATCAAGCTCTAAGCGATATCGCTCATTGCTTACAGAGCCCCGCTGCCATGTTGGTAGCGGGGCTCTTTTGTTTTGAATGATGGTTTGAACTGCCGGGTAATGCTGCCGAGCAGGTGGCTGCGGCGTCCTATTCGCTCAAGGGGCGCAGCGATGCCTCCTCAAAATGGAAGGATCGCAAGTCGTCTTCCGTTTCGATACACGCGCGACCAAAGGCATCGACGGTTTTAAAGATGCCGCGTGCCAGCTCGTTTCCTGCGGGGGAGCGGGCGATAACGTGCTCCCCAATCCAATTGAGGTGAGCGACATATTTGCCGTGGACGGGCGCGAGCGGTCCGGCGTTTTCTTCCATGGCGTTGAGCAGATCTGCCCACGCGTCTACAGCGTTTACGACGGTGTGATAGACCTCATCGAGGAGCATATCGACGGCGGGAACGTTCTCGTTGAGGTCCGAGAGACCGATTGCCGGCAGGCCACCATCGGGCACCTCCGCGGGCACATAGTTCACGTTGACGCCTATGCCACAGACCGCAAAGGGGTTGCCTTCGTTATCGCGTGCGGCTTCGACCAGAATGCCGCCGAGCTTGCGTCCTCGCGCGACCAGGTCGTTGGGCCATTTGAGGCCAATCTCGTTTGCAAGACCCTGCTTTTCGAGCGCCTCGAGCACCGCTAGGCCGCTGACGGCGGCAAGGCCAGAGTACTTGGCGGGACCAACACGAGGACGTAGGACAATCGAGAGTAACAGATTGCCGGCGGTTGAATCCCACTTGTGGCCGCGTCGGCCGCGTCCTGCTGTCTGAGTCCGGGCGGCAAGTCCTGTGCCGTGCGGCGCTCCCTGTTTTCCTGCTTCGAGCAGGTCATCGTTGGTCGATCCGGTTACGTCGACTATCGTTAATTTGGCATCCATAACGGCTGCTACCTCCTTAATGAATAAGTGAATAACGCAATGGTGTCGAGAGACAGACACAATGTGAAGCCTTTGTCGCATTTGGACAATTTAATGTTAACACGTCAACAACGACTGAAATGCGCTATCCTCTCTTGGTCGATGTAAACACGTCAACAACTCAAAGGAGGTTAGTGATGGGCTTCACGATTCTTGGAACAGGCTCGGCGCTTCCTAAGCGCAGTGTTTCCAATGACGAGCTGTCCGAGTTCCTCGATACCTCGGATGAGTGGATTTTTACCCGTACCGGCATCAAGAGCCGCCACGTCTGCACCACCGAGTCACTCGACGACCTTGCCGTAGCGGCGAGCGAGCGGGCACTCCAGGTGTCCGGAATCGACGCGAGCCAACTGGATCTGATCGTCTGCTCGACGACGACGGGTGACCATCTTGTTCCCGCTGAGGCGTGTGCCGTTGCTGAGCGACTAGGCGCGACGTGCCCTGCCTTCGATGTCTCGGCGGCCTGCGCCGGCTTCGTATTTGCGCTCGATGTCGCCGAGGGCTATATCGCCCGCGACCGTGCCGAGCGCGTGTTGGTCATTGCTGCCGAGCAGATGACGCGCGCGCTCGACTGGACCGACCGCGCCACCTGCGTGCTCTTTGGCGATGGGGCAGGCGCCGCAGTGATTGAGGCTGGGGGAGACAGCCCCCTTGCCGTTGAGCTTTCGACGGCGCCCGACGTCGAGACGTTGCGCGTTCCCGGTCTGGTCGGCACCTCGCCGTTTAAGGCCTCCGCAGATAGCGAGAGTGTGCTGTCCATGAATGGCCGCCGCGTGTTCAAGTTCGGCGTCAACGCCATCTGCGACACGGTCCATAAGCTTGCGAGCGATGCGGGCATTTCGGTCGAAGACATCGATCATTTTGTATTCCATCAGGCTAACGAACGAATCCTGAGTCAGGCGGTCAAGCGCCTCGGCGTGCCAGACGAGCGCGTGGTTCGAACGCTGCGCGAGACCGGCAACATTTCGAGCGCCTGCATTCCCCTTGCGCTTGACCAGCTGGCACGCACCGGCGCGCTGCACGCGGGTGACACCATCGCCCTCGTTGGATTTGGCGCCGGCCTGGATATAGGTGGCTATCTGCTTCGTTGGAAGTAGTCGCACATAGGAAATAAAAACGCCCCTAGGGCACAAACAAAGGAGAACTACCATGGCAGATCAGAAGACCTTCGAGCGCGTTTGCGACGTTATCCGCGAGACCGCCGGCCTTGACGACGTCGAGATGAAGCCCGAGTCCACGCTCGAGGAGATTGGCCTCGACAGTCTGGGCACCGTCGAGATCCTCGTCGCCGTCGAGGACGAGTTTGGCATCCAGCTCGATACCGAGGAGAATCCCAAGACGGTCGGCGAGTTCGCCGATACGGTCGAGGCGGCATTGGAGAAGTAGAGATGCTCAAGACTCCTCTCTGCGATCTGCTCGGCATCGAAAAGCCCGTGTTCCAGGGCGGTATGGCCTGGATTGCCGACGCCTCGCTGGCGTCCGCAGTGTCCGAAGCGGGCGGCTTGGGGATTATCGCGGCCATGAACGCCGACGCCAACTGGCTGCGCGACCAGATTCACGAGCTGCGCGCCAGGACGGATAAGCCCTTTGGCGTTAACGTCATGCTCATGAGCCCATTTGCCGACGAGGTCGCGCAGGTTGTGATTGACGAGCGGGTGCCGGTCGTCGTGACGGGCGCCGGCAATCCCACCAAGTACATGAAGGCGTGGAACGAGGCAGGCATCAAGGTCATTCCGGTCGTTGCCTCGGTGGCGCTGGCGCGCCTCGTGGCGCGTCGTGGAGCCACTGCCGTGGTTGCCGAGGGCACCGAATCGGGCGGCCATATTGGCGAGACCTCGACGATGGCGCTTGTCCCGCAGGTTGTCGATGCGGTTGATATTCCCGTGGTTGCGGCTGGCGGCATCGCCGATGGTCGCGGCGTGGCGGCGGCCTTTATGCTCGGCGCCGCCGGCGTCCAGGTGGGAACACGCTTTCTGGTCGCAAACGAGTGCACCGTATCCGAACAGTACAAAGAGCTGGTGCTCAAAGCGGGCGACACGTCGACTCGTGCGACCGGTCGCTCGATGGGACATCCGGTTCGCGCCCTCAAGAGCCCCTTCACCAACGCGTATGCCAAGAACGAGGCGGCGGGCGCAAGCCCCGAGGAGCTCGAGGCCATGGGCACGGGCGCGCTTCGTAAGGCCGCAAAGGACGGTAATTACGAAGAGGGTTCGTATTTGTGCGGACAGATTGCCGGCATGGTCAACGAGCGCCAGAGCGCTCGCGAAATCGTCGACGATCTGGTCGATGGCGCCGAGCACGTCCTGAAGGGTGCGTCCGCATGGGTAGCATAGCGTTTCTGTTTGCCGGCCAGGGTGCCCAGCATCCCGCGATGGGTGTCGACCTCATCGAAGCATCGCCGGCGGCCGCCGAGGTGTTCGCCATTGCCGACGAGGTGCGCCCGGGGACCAGCGAGCAGTGCCGGAGCGCCTCCAAGGAGGAGCTCTCGCAGACCGAGAATACGCAGCCTTGCGTGTTCGTGCATGACTTGGCTGTCGCCGTCGCCCTGCGCGAGCGCGGCGTGATGCCTGCCGCCTGTGCGGGATTCTCGCTGGGCGAGGTCGCTGCACTCACCTTTGCGGGGGCATTCGATACGCGAGCGGGTT
>ERZ1034691.441-NODE-441-length-33564-cov-8.482617_pt1 | contig 33564 bp, 25 predicted proteins | sample MGYA00520638_ERZ1034691 | MGnify/ENA primary metagenome ERZ1034691 (study PRJEB33766, sample SAMN09781763) | gut metagenome | biome: gut microbiome | host: Homo sapiens | place: Madagascar | study: EMG produced TPA metagenomics assembly of the PRJNA485056 data set...
TGTGGTTGAGCACGATGTCGAGGATAATCTTGATACCCTTTTCGTGAGCCTTGTCGATGAGTTCCTGGAACATGGCGTCACCATCCTTGCTACCATCGCTGCTCTGATAACGGCAGTCAACATGCTGGAAATCCATGGCATGATAACCGTGGTAATCATAACCGGATGCATTCTGCACTACTGGTGTAATCCAGATGGCAGTGAAACCCAATGCCTTGATGTAGTCAAGTTTGTCGATGACACCCTGGAAGTCGCCTCGCCAGCAAGGGTCTTTTGTTTTGATCTGCTCTGACTGGTTATCCCAGCAGAGCACATTGTTACCAGTATCACCATCATAAAAACGCGTAGTCATCATGAAGTAGATACTTTCGTCTCGGAAGTCCGTACGATTCGATGTAAAGACATCGGTCGCTACCGACTGCATAGAGACGAGAAGGAGCAGTAAAGCTGCCCAAAACTTCTTAGTAAACCTTCTCATAAATTGTGTTATTAAGTTAAGATATTTAGTTGTTGTTATTTGTTTGCAAATTTAATAATAAATATGTGTAAACAGCAAACAAACAAGCACTTAACTCATATTTCCACATGCAATCGATTGCACCAGAACGCAAAATATTATCATACAATCGATTGCATAAAATATTTTAAAGATTTCCACTGAAAAACTTGCAAAATTAAAAAACTATATCAAGGGCAGCACTCTACCCTACTCCACGCCTCATCATCCTAATCATACAATACAGCCTATAAAACGAAAGACGAGGATTGCATCCCTGCAACCCTCGCCTAACTTTAGTAAAAGATAATTAGTAAAAGTTTGTTATATAAACTCTATATATTTTTGTTTCAAACTCATTTCATCTGATTTTTCACTTAATCCCAGAGCGACTTGCTGCTGAAATTAGATTCTGACTCTTCCTCCTCGTCGAAATCGTAATCCCAAGAAGAGAAGTTGTTTTCCTTGGCATCCCCTTCACGTATTTGGCCTCCGCTTTCCGCACCAAGAAGCGGTTCATTACTTATACGAACAACCGACATTGTCGGTCTAATATATATATTCTTCATTACTTATACATTTAATTATTTTACAATAACCTTCTTACCATTATGGATATAAATACCCTTGACAGGATGAGCAACCTCAATACCTTGCAGATTATAGTATTTATCATTATTCAAATTCTCTGTCTCCAACTCTTTGATACCAGTAACTTCATTACCATCAACTAAATCATCGAAGATCAAAGCCATTTTTGCCAACGAAACTGGGAAGGTACCATCATCAGATTCATTACCCAACAACTGACCATTATAATTAATAAATCCATAAGTAGCACCGACTTTACCATCAACTTCAGCATTTGCAGGAATTCTCAAATAAGCCTTATTAGCTCCAGATGTACCATTGGCGGTTAAACGGAAGAAACCGATATAATCTTTTTGAGGATCTGCATCTCCAAGACTCCTATGATAATTAGTACGGTAATAATTACCCAAACCAAAATAACGATAGATTACCTTACCAGACTCATCAACCTTTGCGTTACCCAAATCGTTTACTGCCGTAACAGTTGGAACAAGATAGTTATTCCACTTGTCATTAGCGTTTTTATATTCAGTAGCCTTAGTCCAAACATTACGATAATCGCCACCAGGCTTAACTGACTCTTCAGTTCTCTCCAACAAAGAGAAAGCTAACTTTTGACCATCTGTATAAGTATTATTACCATCAGGAACTTCACCAATCAAAACAACACCTACATTAGCAGGAACGTACTTCAATTGACGCAGATAAACCTTTCCTTGAGTATAAATATTATCGACCTTGGCTGGCTTCTCATATTTATAAACCTCATAAATCTTAACATTATCCTTATCAGGATTCATCGGTTTACTATTACTATAAGTACGGATAAACTTACCTGTACGATATGTGAGATCTATATCATTAGATTCTGAACCAGTGATGGTATATGCATAAACTGCCTTATAATCATTTCCACCATTTTCAGATAAGGTACGAATATAAAAACGGATAGTCCAATTACCTGCAGGACGATTGAAAATCATATCACCATAAGTACCAGCACCGTTTCTATTTGTTTCACTACCAGCCTTGCCATCTTTAGTAAAACCCAATTGATTAGGATCTTTTAACGAAGCCTCATGTCCTTTATTACTACTCTTATAAGGAATACGAGCTTGATCTGCAGGTTCTGTAGATTCTTCTCCCCAATTATATTTCCAACCTTTATTAGCTATGAAACGGAATTTATTATCAGCATCTTCTGGCTTTTCGGTTCTGAAAGTGTATTCCCAGCAGTCTAATTTTTCATTATAGGTCATATCTTGAGCTTTTTCTAATTCCCAAGAATCAACAACACCATTACCTACAATTTGGATAGAAGTAATTGGGTCATCGTTATCAGTGATTTGAGTTGAAGCTTTCTGAATTTCTCCTCCGATACCTTGACATTCGGGATGATTTGTAAGATATGTCTCATCTCCTTGTGTTGGATTATACTCAAGCACCACCGACTTGGTTTCATTATAAGCAAAACCGACTGTTTTATTAGGATAAACTTTAGTATATTTTGATCTTTCTGAATCTGGAACTATTGCTGTCGGATCTAAGCCACCATTACCTTGCATGTACAATTTTTTTGTGGTTCGACGTGGGCTTCCAGGTTTACTATCATCGGCAAACTTCATTATATTTCCTACGACAAAACAATGAATTCCTTTTTCCAAATAAATATTTCCATAAAATTTATTATCACATTTACCATCTTTATCTTTTACGGAATAACAAGGTTGAGCAACCGCATCAACTTTCTTTTTTGGATCAACCAAAAAATATGCCATACGCTTAGACTTATCATAAGTAACATTCCACGCCGTAGGAACACCTGCAGCATCAACAGATATGGTAATTGTATAGATACCTGTCTCTGTGAGACCACGATCTTCAAAATTCCAAAAATAATTATTGCCATCAGCCAAATTTCCATCTACAGTTTTAGCTGTGGCTGATGGATACGAGCTACTAATATTTCCATCCTTGTCAGGACCATAGCATGTACCATCAGAAGTATAAACCTGAGCTTTAACGCTAAGAGTAGCTGGGATATCGAAAGAAAGAGTACCGTCACCTTTACTATTAATAAAACGGAAATATTTCTTATCGTAATTAATTTTATCCTTATCTTCATCAAAGAAGTTACCAACCAAATAATAGTTAATATCAGCAACACTCTTCTCTCTTGCAACAACAGTCATCATACCATCCTTTGTTACAGTAAGAGAATAGATAAGACCAGCCTTCAAAATCAAGGCTTCTCCTCCAGCTTTGAAGGCAATACCAGTAGTAATACCAGCTTCAGAAATAGTTTGAGCAGTAGCCAAACCATAAGGCACATCATCAATAGTAAGAGTAATAGTAGCATCTGTAGAAGCTTTGCCACTCAAATCAAGAGTGTACTTTCCTTTAGAACCTGTTACAGCAGTTCCTGCATTCAACAATTGTATTGTCGTTTCAGGAACGACAGAGAGTTGACGACTATATGTTTTGTCTTCAGAATTATACTTCTCTGACAAAGTAAATGTATATTCCTTTCCAGCTGTTACACTGTAAGTCCAATAGTTATTCGCATTAATTAATGTTCCTGAAACATCTTTTTTGTTTGTGTATGAAACATCAACCGGTTTATTTGTCAGCGCTTGGCTTGTCACTTCAGGACATAATGCTATAACCGGATCATCATTTTTTTCTTTTTCATAATTTGTATTTACTCTGAAACGAAATTCACCAGTTTGAGCTGCAGTGAAGGTATAAGTGTACTTACCATCACCATCATATTTAAAACTAGAAGATTCGCTAGTCCATGAACCATCACCAGATCCAACTATCAATGTATATGTATAAGGAGCGGTCTTCTCAAAATCAGACAGAGAGATTCCTTTGGTACCCGTAGAAGTATAAACATAATTATCACTGACCTCAAATCCGTTATCACCGGATTTAGGATACTGCTTATTACTTTCATCTTTAAAGATTACATATTTGTACTTGGAATCAACTGTACATTTCCATAATTTCACACCGGTAGAGGTGTAATACTCAGAACCTGCTGGCGCTTCATCCCAGTTCGGATTTCCACCTTCGCCACCATATGCATACGCATGCACAGTAGTAGTCCAATCACTCGGACATTGGAAATAGACAGTGACATCGACTGCCTTTACCGTTTGCGATATGGACAATAATGCCCAGACCGCCATAAATAGCGTGAAAAATCTTTTCATCTTTTCTTATTTTTTATTTTTTACTTAAGTTAGTTATATATATTGTTCTAATCTTCTTTGAGCAGCTAGGTGACCTTGTACTTTTCAGCTAGGTAATCATCACTTCTTTTAATTAGTACACTATCTTTACCGCCGCAAAATAAATATTTTTTTTCGAAATGCAAGCATTTTTTCTACACCTTTCTACACTCATCGCTATGCAACCGATTGCACAAACAGCAGTATTGAACTGTTGATGTAACAGATAGAACCGAAGAGTCTAAGAAACGCAAAATCGGGGCTTGGTCTGACAAGCCCCGATTACTGCATAAGCCAGATACTACCAAATGCGGTTTACAGCTGTTCCATATACTTCGCACACATTTCGGCGCAGCGCTCTCCATCCACGCCAGCAGAAACGATGCCACCAGCATAGCCGGCTCCCTCACCGCAAGGGAAGAGCCCCTGGATGCGGACATGCTGCAAGGTTTCACGGTCGCGAACAATGCGGACCGGGGAGGAGGTGCGAGTCTCCGTGGCTATCAATATAGCCTCGTTGGTCAGGAAGCCATGCGCATTCTTGCCGAAAGTCTTGAATCCTTCCTGCAGGCGCTTGCTCACAAATGACGGCATCCAGAAATGCAACGGACTGGAGATCAGTCCCGGCGCATAACTGCTCTTAGGCAAGTCGTAACTCAAACGGTTGTTCACAAAGTCAGCCATACGCTGCGATGGAGCCGTCTGCTTCATATTGCCTTGCTGCCAGCACTGTTTCTCCAAAATCTCTTGGAAATACATCATATATAGTGAAGAGTGAGGAGTGAAGAGTGAAGAATCTTCTAGACCTTCTCGCTTGGCAAAGTCCTCACGTGCATGCCCGTTAGCTAAAGCATCATTCACAAACTGCTCGACATCCTCAGGATGCGTCTCCACCACCATACCAGAATTGCTCCAAGCCGTACCACGGTTGCTAGGACTCATACCATTGACCACCAATTGTTCTGAACCCGTAGCGGCAGGAATGACAAATCCACCCGGACACATACAGAAACTATACACGCCCCTGCCATCTACCTGGGTAACAAAGCTATACTCGGCGGCAGGCAGATACTTGCCACGTCCATTCTTGTTGTGATATTGTATCTGGTCGATAATCAGAGAAGGATGTTCCAGACGGACACCCACTGCAATGCCCTTCGCCTCGATGTCAATCTTGGCAGAAGCCAAATAGCGATACACGTCACGGGCACTATGGCCTGTAGCCAGAATCACAGGACCACGATAGCTTTCCTCCACACCCGTCTGCAGGTTGACAGCCTCCACGCCTATCACCTTGTCGCCCTCCAAGACGAGGCGTGTCATCTTGGTCTGGAAATGCACCTCACCACCACAATGGAGAATGGTATTGCGCATATTCTCGATGACACGTGGCAACTTGTCGGTACCGATATGCGGATGGGCATCAGCCAGGATATTCGTATTAGCCCCATGCTGACAGAACACATTCAGTATCTTATCGACGCTACCACGTTTCTTGCTTCGAGTATAGAGTTTGCCATCGCTATAGGCTCCAGCACCGCCCTCACCAAAACAGTAGTTGCTCTCACCATCCACCTTTTGTGTCTTGGTGATGTTGCTGAGGTCTTTCTTGCGCTCACGCACATCCTTGCCTCGCTCCAGCACGATAGGGCGATAACCCAACTCTATCAGTCGCAAGGAGGCAAAGAGACCGCCGGGTCCCTCTCCCACCACAATGACACGTGGGCGACTGCTCACATCGGGATATTCGGTGTGAACATACTGGTCGTCTTGAGGAAACTCATTGATGTAAGCACGCACCTTCAGATTGACGAAGATGGTACGCTGGCGTGCATCGATGCTTCGCTTCAACACACGCACTTGGTTCAGAGTTCTGACATCCAAGCCTTTCTCCTTGGAGAGATAACGCTTGATGCCTTCCTCACTAGCTGCCTGTTCGGGCAGAATCCTGATTTGGTATTCTTGAATCATATTCTTTGCATATTAAATCTCTATCTCTCCCAACACCTCATGAGTATCAAGGTGAAACATCGTCACCTTGCCATCTTCTAGCGTGGCTAGAGTTGGCGGATTGCCCCCCTTAGGGAAGGTGATACTACCGGTATTGACCACGAGGCGCTGGATAGGTGCCTTACCTTCCTGCAATGATGGCACTTCGATATGAGAAAGCTCCCAAAGGTGAGAATGTCCATAGATGATGGCATCGTAGGGTCCCTTTGGCATGTTCTCCTTATTATATATATGTCCATGAGTGAGGAGGTAGCGCTTGCCACCATCCACCAACAGGGCGTAAGTCTCCATGATTGGGAAATCGAGCAACATCTGATCGACCTCCGCATCACAGTTGCCACGCACGGCGATAATCTTGTCTGCCAATCGGTTGAGACGCTCCACGATACCTTTCGGGTCGATGCCCTCCGGGATGCGATTGCGAGGACCATAGTTGATGATGTCACCCATGATGCACATCATATCGCAATGGCTCTGCTCGAAGAAGTCGAGCGCTTTCTCCAAGGCTGGCAAACAGCCATGTATATCTGAAAACAAGAGATATTTCATATAGGGAATCTTATAACAGAGGGAGACAAAGCTCACTCATGATTTACTTTTTCAATACGGGTTCGCAGGTCATATCGACACCCAACTTCTTGAAGATCTTCTGATCTACCTCACCCAGCATCACGGTGCAATGTGCCTGACAGCCACGAAGTTTAGGTAATTGCTCCAAAGCCTTCTTGCAGTTCTCGTCATTCTCCGAGAGCACGGAGAGAGCCACAAGCACCTCATCGGTATGAAGACGTGGGTTATGACCACCAAGATAACTGATCTTGGTATGCTGGATAGGTTTGATCATCGACTGAGGAATCAACTTGAGTTCGTGGTCGATGCAGCCCAAATGCTTCATCACGTTGAGCAACAAAGCAGCACTACAGCCGAGCAGTTCACTGCTATGTCCACAGATGATGGTACCATCCTCCAGTTCGATAGCTGCTGAGGTATGCCCCGTCTCCTTCTTGTGGTTCTTGGCAGCCACAGTCACCTTGCGATAGTCGGTATTGATCTTTGCCTGGTTGAAAAGCATCTGTATCTTGGTAATCTCAGCCTCGTTGCAAGCACCCATCGCCAACTTATTGGTAGCGGCATAGTAGCGACGAACAATCTCGTTCTTGCTAGCCTCGCAACAAACCTCGTCGTCAGAGATACAGAAGCCCACCATGTTGACCCCCATATCTGTAGGCGATTTGTAAGGATTGCTGCCATAGATGCCCTCAAACAAGGCGTTGAGCACAGGATAGATTTCTACGTCACGATTATAGTTGATGGCAATCTTATTGTATGCCTCCAAGTGGAATGGGTCAATCATGTTGACATCGTTGAGGTCGGCGGTAGCTGCCTCATAAGCGATGTTGACAGGATGCTTCAGAGGGAGATTCCATACAGGGAAAGTCTCAAACTTAGCATAGCCAGCACGCACGCCACGCTTGTTCTCATTGTAAAGTTGGCTCAGACAAACAGCCATTTTGCCACTACCAGGACCAGGAGCAGTCACGATAACCAGAGGGCGCTCAGTTTCTACATAATCATTCTTTCCGAAACCGTCATCAGAAGCAATCAGGTTGACATCATGAGGATAGCCCTCGATGAGATAATGACAGTAGGTTTTGATACCATCACGTTCCAAGCGCTGCTTGAAAGCTGTAGCAGCAGGCTGACCGTTGTAATGAGTAATCACAACAGAACCCACCATAAAACCACGGTTTTGGAACTCGCCACGAAGACGGAGAACATCCTCATCATAAGTGATACCCAAGTCGGCACGCTTCTTATTCTTCTCAATGTCGGCTGCACTGATCACGATAACAATCTCAATGCTATCGCTGATTTTCTGAAACATACGGAGCTTACTATCTGGTTGGAAACCAGGCAATACGCGACTTGCATGATGGTCATCGAAAAGCTTTCCGCCTAATTCCAGATAGAGCTTTCCGTCAAACTGTGAGATTCTATCCTTGATATGCTCGGATTGAATCTTCAGATACTTCTCGTTATCGAATCCTATCTTCATATTCTTTTTACTGATATAACTAATTCTCTATTGATTGAACAAATCGAGTGCAAAAGTACAAAAAACTATCGAAATATCAAAAAAAAATTGTACCTTTGCACACAAAAAAGAAAAAAACAACAAGAATGATGAACGGAATTTACACAATTAAAATATAACCGACAATGGAAAAGAAATTACGTACAGCTTCCATCTGTGTACAGGGAGGCTATCAGCCAAAGAATGGTGAGCCTATTGAAGTGCCTATCATTCAGAGTACAACATTTAAGTATGACAATTCTGAAGAGATGGCTATGCTCTTCGATCTTAAGAAAGAAGGATATTTCTATACCCGTCTCCAGAACCCTACCAATGATGCTGTAGCGCAGAAAATAGCACAGCTTGAAGGTGGCGTGGGTGCTGTGCTGACAAGTAGCGGTCAGGCTGCCAACTTCTATGCCGTTTTCAATATCTGCGAAGCTGGCGACCATATCGTGACTTCCAATGAGATTTATGGTGGTACCTTCAATCTCTTCGGTGTAACACTCAAGAAACTCGGCATAGAATGTACATTCGTCAATCCTAACGATAGCGAGGAAGAAATCCAGAAAGCATTCCGTCCTAACACCAAGGTTGTCTTCGGCGAAACCATCAGCAACCCTGGATGTGCCGTTCTTGATATCGAGAAGTTTGCCCGCATCGCCCACAAAAATGGTGTTCCGCTGATTGTTGACAATACTTTTGCCACTCCTATCAATTGCCGTCCTTTTGAATGGGGAGCTGACATCGTAACTCATTCTACCACCAAGTATATGGATGGAACAGCATCTCAAGTAGGTGGTGTAGTAGTAGATAGTGGAAACTTTGACTGGATGGCGAATGCAGAAAAGTTCCCTGGCCTTTGCACACCAGACGAAAGCTATCACGGTTTGACATACGTGAAGGCATTTGGCAAGATGGGTTATACCACTAAACTCGTTGCCCAACTGATGCGCGATCTCGGAAGTATCCCTGCCCCAATGAACTCATTCATCCTCAACCTGGGTTTGCAGAGTCTGCATCTGCGTATGCGCCAGCACTGTGAGAATGCTCAAAAGGTGGCAGAATTTCTGCACAACGACCCTCGCGTAGCTTGGGTTCATTACAGTGGACTGAAAGACGATGCCTATTACGAACTTGCTCAGAAATACATGCCAAATGGTACCTGCGGTGTCATCGCCTTTGGTTTGAAGGGTGACCGTGAAACAGCTATCAAGTTCATGGATTCGCTCGATATGATCAACATCGTGACTCACGTAGCGGATGCTCGCACCTGCGTACTCCATCCAGCCAGTCATACCCACCGCCAATTGACAGATGAGCAGTTGAAAGAAGCTGGCGTAGCTCCAGACTTGATCCGTCTCTCAGTAGGTATTGAAGATGTGGAGGATATTCTGGATGATATCAAGCAGGCTTTAGACAAGATATAATATAAGCACACCCTATAATGATGCTTAATTCATATGATAGCCCTCGACGGCTCATGTGAGATTGTCCGTGGATAGACAATCTCTCATGAGCCACTTTTTTTTGCACAAAAGTACAAAGAAAAGTGAACATGGTAAAATGTTTAACATATCTTTTGAAGAGTTTCTTGTTCTTTCGGAAAATTATCCTTATTTTTGCAGAACAATATAAAAAAGGTGTAAAAATATGGTAGAGAATCAATCAACGAGCATTCGAAAATATCCCAAGCGCATCCCTTACGGCATGATGAACTTCAAAGCCGTTATCGAGGATGACTGCTATTATGTCGACAAGACTCCATTCGTGGAGAAAATTGAAAGAGCCAACAAGTTCTTCTTCTACATCCGCCCTCGCCGATTCGGCAAGAGCCTTACTCTCTCCATGCTTGAGCATTACTACGACATCAATCGAGCAAACATCTTCGACAAGCTCTTCGGGCATCTCTACATCGGTCAACATCCCACACCCGAGCACAACAAATATCTTGTCATCAAGCTCAACTTTGCAATAGTAAATGCAGAACTAAATGACTATAAAAAGGGATTAGACGACCATTGTCGCATAGCCTTTAATTTTTTCTGCGATGTATATGCGCAATATTTACCGAAAGGCATCAAAGAAGGTATGAACCAACTGGATGGTGCGGTCAAGCAACTGAACTTTCTGTGCCGTGAATGCGAGAAGACCAACGCCAAGGTGTTCCTCTTCATCGACGAATACGACCATTTCACCAACAAGATTCTTGCTGAGCCCAACTGTCTGGACAAATATCGCAAAGAGACTCATGGCGAGGGATACTTGCGCACTTTCTTCGACACGATCAAGGCTGGTACAGATTCTACCATTGCCCGTGTATTTGTGACAGGAGTCAGCCCTGTCACATTAGACGACCTGACCAGTGGATTCAACATCGGCACCAACTACACTCTGAGTGCCCAATTCAATGAACTAACGGGATTCACGGAGAAAGAAGTGCGTGACATGCTCGAATACTACTCCACCCAATACGAGTTCAACCATAGCATCGACGAATTGATAACCATCATGAAGCCATGGTACGACAACTATTGCTTTGCACTCAAGAAGTACGGCAAAGTGACGATGTACAACTCCAACATGGTGCTTTACTTCATCGACAATTATGTGAACAATGATTGTGAGGTGCCCGACCACATGATAGACGAAAACATCCGTACCGACTACAACAAGCTCCGCATGCTCATCCGCAGAGACAAGGAGTTTGCCCACGATGCCTCTATCATCCAGCAACTGGTGCAGCAAGGTTACATCACAGGCGAACTCAAGTCGGGATTTCCTGCCGAGCTGATAGGCAATCCCGACAATTTCGTCAGCCTATTGTTTTACTTCGGAATGGTCACCATCGACGGAACATACAAAGGAAAGACCAAATTTATTATTCCAAACGAGGTTGTACGCGAGCAGCTATTTACTTATCTGCTCGATACCTACAAAGAAAACGACCTCTCATTCGACAGCTACGAAAAGAATGAGTTGGCAAGCAATCTTGCTTATGATGGAAAATGGAAGGCATACTTCCAGTACATTGCCGACAGCCTGCATAAATACGCCTCCCAACGAGACCATCAAAAAGGGGAGTATTTTGTGCATGGCTTCACGCTTGCTATGACTTGCCAAAATCAGTACTATCGTCCTATCTCCGAAAAAGATACTCAGGAAGGATATGCTGACATTTTCCTATGTCCGCTGCTCGACATCTATAGCGACATGACCCACTCTTATATTGTGGAACTCAAGTACGCCAAATCGAAAGATACTGACGCACACATCCAACAGCTTTTCAAAGAAGCCGAGGTTCAAGTGAACCGCTACGCTCAAAGCGAAGTGGTCACTTCCGCCGTGAAGACCACCCAACTTCACAAGATTGTCGTCATTTACAGAGGTACTGAGATGGTGGTGTGCGAAGAAGTTGATAATCAATAACTCCCATTTACATTTTCTCTCTTCACCCAGCCATATTCAAATAGGAATAAGCGCTATTCAAGTTGAGAACAAACGCTATTGTTGTTAAGATAAAACTCTAATAAAATTAAATACAATGATTAAAGCAATGATTTTAGCTGCAGCTGCACTCACGATGAGTACCACTACAGTTGATGCACAAACTATGATTGAGAAAAACAACATCAAGGTAGAGAATCACCTGATGACCCCTGAGGCACTTTGGGCAATGGGACGTATCGGCGGTGCCGAGGCTTCACCCAACGGCAAGCAAATCGTCTATCAGGTAGGCTACTACAGCGTAAAGGAAAACAAGAGCCACCAGATGCTCTTCGTGATGGATGCCAACGGCAAGAACCAGAAGGCATTGACCACTGACGCCAAGAGCGAGAGCGATGCTACTTGGATGAACGGCGGACAGAAGATTGCCTTCATCCGTGAGGGTCAGCTCTGGAGCATGAACGCCGATGGCTCCGACCGCAAGCAGCTCACCCACGACAAGGCTGGCATCGAGGGCTACAAGTTCTCTCCAGACGGCAAGAAGGTAATCCTCATCAAGGAGTTGCCTTACAATGGCACTATCCAGAAGAATCCTTCCGACCTTCCTTTGGCTACCGGTCGTCTGGTCACCGATATGAACTATCGTCACTGGGACCACTACGTGGAGAGCATCCTTCATCCTTTCGTAGCCGACGTGGCTGAAGACGGAACCATCAATGAGGGCGAGGACATCCTCAAGGGTGAACCATTCGAGTGCCCTATGGCTCCATTCGGTGGCATCGAGCAGTTGGCTTGGAGCCCAGACTCCAAGTCTATCGCCTATACCTGCCGCAAGAAGGAAGGCGTTCAGTATGCCATCTCCACCGACTCTGACATCTATCTATATAATATAGGTACGCGCGAGACCAAGAACCTCTGCAAGGAGGCTGGCTACGTGGAGCCTAAGATTGACGCTACCAAGAGCATGAGAAACCAGGCTGTGAATGCGCCTGAGAATCTGAAGAACAATCCTGGTTACGACACCAATCCTCAGTTTTCTGCCGACGGCAAGTACATCGCATGGCAGAGCATGGCTCGTGATGGATATGAGAGCGACCGCAACCGTCTCTGCGTATATGACCTCGCCACAGGTCAGAAAAACTACGTGACCGAGAAGTTCGACTCCAACGTCGAGGGCTTCACATGGAACAAAGACTCCAAGAGCTTCACCTTCATCGGTGTATGGCATGGAACCTTGAACCTCTACCAGACCAACCTGAAGGGCGAGGTGAAGCAAATCACCAACGACTGGGCTGACTACGGAAGCGTGGCTCTTGCCAACAACGGCAACAAGATTCTCGCCACCCGTGCTAGCATGTCTCATCCTACCGACATCTACATGGTGACACCAGGAAAGGACAGCAAGAGCACCAAGGTGGAGCAGATTACCCATGAGAACGACCACATCTTGAACCAGTTGAACCTCGGCAAGTGCGAGCAGCGCTGGGTAAAGACCACCGATGGCAAGCAGATGTTGGTATGGATTATGTTGCCATCCAACTTCGATGCCAACAAGAAGTACCCTACCCTCCTCTTCTGCGAGGGTGGTCCTCAGAGCCCAGTGAGCCAGTTCTGGAGCTATCGTTGGAACATCCAGATCATGGCTGCCAATGGTTATGTTGTCGTATTGCCTAACCGCCGTGGTCTCCCTGGCTTCGGCAGTGAGTGGAATGAGAAAATCAGTGGCGACTGGACGGGTCAGTGCATGAACGACTATCTCTCTGCCATCGACGATGCAGCCGAGAACTTGCCTTACGTTGACAAGGATCGTTTGGGTTGCGTAGGTGCCAGCTTCGGTGGTTTCTCAGTATATTACCTTGCCGGTCATCACAACAAGCGCTTCAAGGCATTCCTCTCTCACGATGGTGCCTTCAACTTGGAGAGCATGTACACCGACACCGAGGAGGCTTGGTTCTCCAACTGGGAGTATGATGACGCATATTGGAACAAAGACCAGACCGCCAATGCCAAGAAGACTTACGAGAACAGTCCTCACAAGTTTGTTGACCAGTGGGACACTCCTATCCTCTGCATCCATGGCGAGAAAGACTACCGCATCAATGCCAACCAGGGCATGGGAGCCTTCAATGCAGCTCGCTTGCGTGGCATCCCAGCCGAACTTCTCATCTTCCCAGACGAGAACCACTGGGTATTGAAGCCACAGAATGGTATCCTCTGGCAGAGAACCTTCTTCGGCTGGCTCGATAAGTGGTTGAAGAAATAAACAGACTAAAAAGTAAGCATACACATCAGTAAGCATACAATACAAGAAAAGGGCTATCCTCACGGACAGCCCTTCTTTTATTATACAAAAACATTATGAATTTTATTTAATTAGCGAACAAGATTCGATATTTTGTTACTATCTACTTTTTACTAATCTATCTAAAAGTTTCAAATCAGCTATAAGTCAAATCACTTATAGGCGAAGCCTCTGCTTTTCACGGTGCAAAGATACAACGATTTTTTGAATGCCGCAATACCTAAAAATGAGGGTTTTGCGACAATACCTAGTAATGATGATAGTTTTGACTCAGCTTTCTCCATTTTCTTTTAGATGGTTAGGACGGTCATTTTCTGACCAAAGAAGAACCTTGCACATTCTGATTTCCAGCAACTTGCACGACATACACTGCCGATGGCAGCCCCGAGAGGTCGATGCGACACTCTTGTTGCCCCACGCTCATCTTTTCAGTTTTCAGTTTGATGCCAGCCGTATTATAGACAGAAACCATTAGCAAAGAAGTGGCAGGAGCATCCAATCGCACGACAACTTGTTCGCCCTCGACACCCATCTTGGCACACTTGGGCTGATATTGACTAATCTCGGAAATGCCATCCAACTGCAATGCAGCCAACAAGCCACGATAGACATCAATCTCTCCATATCCCCAATCATTATTCGGCACCTCACGACTCTCATCCAAAGGCTTGCTCGTCTTCTTGATAATCTCCATCACATCCTGGCGATTCAGCGTAGGATTGGCTTGCAGCCACAAGGCAACTGCTCCACCCACCACAGGCGATGCCATCGAAGTTCCCGCATTATTATTCCATGCATACGTGCGACCTTGATAATCAAAATGAGCCACGTCAGAATTCAAGATGTCATTCGCCGTCGGATGAGATTCCTCATAAAAGCTACTATATGAAGCCACCACATTACTGCCTGGAGCCACCACGTCTGGCTTGACAAGCCCTGCAAAAGAAGGTCCTTGGGAGGAATAATCTGCCAAGCTGCCAATGGGCCTTACCTGGACATTTTGCTTGTTGCCATTCAAATCTATCGAATAAGTATGGTTGATGGTTGCCCCAACGCAGATGACACTTCCAAAAGCCGATGGCGCATTGATGCTATGCGTGCCATCGACATCAGTCAGACTGGGATCGACAGAGCTAACGTACATATTGCCTGAACCATGAAATACCTCCACATCCGCATCAGCACCCATTGTTTGATAAGAAATATAATTACCTGTGCCTATCTTCTCCTCGTCATCAGTCTTGACAATCCAGTCATAACAGATTTCATCAGGATGATACACAGACGGATAGGCACCGATGATCAACTCATATTGCTTGCCAGCCACTACCAAGTTGACAAAATAGGTGGAATCAGGCGCCTCCAACACCTGCTCGCTAGTCACATCTATCGGGGTTGGATGAGTCTTGCCTTCATAGATACTAGTTCGGAAAGTGAAGGGCTGAGCCGACTTGGCGATATGATACACGTAGGAGCGAGAATTATTGGCAAAGAAGCCAGCACTCTCCTTCCCTACAGGCTTGTGCATATAGTATTTCAAGTGTCCATTATTACCAGCCGAAGAAACAATCACATGCCCCGGAATGCTCGTCAAGCTATCCAACACCTCATTGTACAAGACATCCTCGCCATCAAAATCCTGACCTGCGCCCTCACTGAAAGAAATGACGCATGGTTTGCCGACTTTGTCTGCATAGTCAAAGATGTACTTGAAGCCAAGTGCATCCATGGCATAAGTAAACTTACTAAGTTGTGACGGAGCGATAAGTGCTTGATTCTCAGATGTCGCATTAGCTACCAAACAGATGTCGCTCTCGTATGCCATGCCATGATATTTGCCTGGCACCACCATAGGTACACCCTCGCCACCACTGCCTGCCGCTATACCAAGTGTATGAGTGCCATGCGTCTGGTCATGCCCATCTGTGGAGCAGCCCTGAGCCAGCAAGGCCTCCTCACCCACGAAGTCCCTTCCCACAGGCAAAGTGCTCTGGAGAGTATCAGAAGAAATCATGTCCCAGAGAGCCTTGATACGATACTCCGACATACGCATATCATAGAAATTGGGATGGGTTAGATCGAAACCAATGTCCATTATACCCATCACCACCCCCTTGCCCGTATATGCTTGCGGAAGACTTCTACCTTCATAAACAGGGATGGCGTTTACCTGCACAATGGCAGAATCCATCGTACACTTCGTGCTCATATTAGCCTCAATACGAAGCACCTGCGGAAGAGAAGACAACTTTGCCAGTCGTGACATAGGAAGTGAGGCGATATACACGTTACCCCACCGAGCATACATCCGACATCCTTGACTGCGCAAAAGATTGGCATCGGCATGTGCCAACTTGACGAAAGCCGTCGTGAAAAGTTCTTCCTCTGGTTGTTTAGGATGAAGACTCTTGGATTGCAAAATCGTTCCTCGCCTCTGTTCCGCCCTTTGTTCCAACACATAACGACGGAGCATAGGTGACAACTTCGACAGACAAGCTTGCTGGGCAAAAGCCATTTGCCCTGCCATCCATCCGAGCAATATATAAACAAAAGTTCGTTTCATGGAGGCAAAGTTAAGGGAAAACTGGGAAATAAGCAAATATTTGGGAGAAGAAATCGAGCGAAAACAAAAAAAACTGCGTGCCGGCAATACCAACACACAGTTTCTATCATTTATTCTCTCTCTTTTAATATGTATTCTTATCAATTACTTGATGACGCCACGGTTCTTGAGAGTAGTGTTCAAGAGCATCAAGTACTTGCGATACTGCTTGTCATTGAGGATTGAGTGCATGTACTTCAAGTCCTTGTTGATAGCCTTACCTACCATAGCATCACGCTCCTCAGCTGGAGCAACTGCTGCGTTCATCATCTCAGCAGAGAAGTTCTTGTGAACATCTGCTACAGCCTCAGCCTGGTCGATATTGAGAGCCAAAGCATCAGCCAAACTGCTCATGTTGACGTTCATGTTGTAAGCTGCTGTTGCGTTTGTTGCGCTTGCGTTCTCATCTGCTGCAAAAGTAGTTGTCATACTCAACAATGCTACTGCCAAAACTACTAACTTCTTCATAATCTTTTTACCTTTCTTTACTTTGTGAGCCTCATCATTTACAGACTGGCTCGTTTTACATTATCCTAAAAACTTAACTTTGTCATTTTCTTTTTGACGCTGCAAAGATACGAACTTTTCACTGTGTCCGCAAACTTTTCTGGGAAAAAGTGAGAAATTTTCACCATTTCTTGATATAAATCAAAGGAATATGCTACGAATCTGTTACAAATCGTCATTTTATCACAAAATAGGCTTTCAAAATGAAAGGAAAAGCAAGAGATTTCCAACTTTCCTCACTTTTCAGGCAAACTATCCCTCCTTATCGGCTAAACATCCCTACCTACCCCGTTCAAAAAAAGTCCCGACATTTTTAGAAAAACCTCGGGACGTTTTTCCAAAAACCTCGGGACATTTTTGAAAAAGCCTCTTTTGGGTTTCTAACAGACACCGCTACAAAATCTCCGAAGGGAGCCCCACAAGGGAGAGAAAAAACACTATTCGATGGATATTTCGTCTTTTTTCTTCGTCTATGTCGATTTTTTATTGTACCTTTGCATATCATATAATTAAAATAATGTATATGGAAGAACAAAATCATATAGATAAAGCGCTTGCTTTCATGGAAAGCCTGGAGAAATTGGGCAACCAACTCAAGGCGGCTGAAGACCATCAGAAACTGCTGTTGGCAAGAATGCTCGACCTGAAGAAAGAGGAAAAGACCGACTCTGAAGAATATGCTCACCTCTCCCAGCAAAGCAAAGGGCTGCAAGACCTCATCGACAAATGGCGTCCTATCTACTTGGAGCGAATGGAGATGGTGAAAGGCATCCAAAGAAGAAAGCGCAGCAAGAAATAACCCTCCCCTCTCATCCATAATAACGAGAGACGGAACAGACAGAAGACAATAATAAAAACAAGATAAACAATGGAAACAAAAAACAAATTTATCGTTTTGTCATACTCTTTGTATGACACTACAAAAGGTGACGATGGTAACGAGGAGTTGATTGAGAAGACACAGGAAGATCGTCCTTTCATCTTCGTCAGTGGCATGGGAGCTACCCTCCCTTCTTTCGAGGCTCAGGTAGTCAACCTCAACAAGGGTGACGAGTTCGACTTCGAGTTGACTCCAGACCAGGCTTACGGTGAGCACATCGAGGAGCGTGTCATCGAGTTGGACAAGCAAATCTTCACCATCAATGGTCAGTTTGACGCTCAGCACGTACAGGTAGGTGCAGTCCTCCCTCTTCAGAACGAGGACGGAAACCGTTTTTTGGGCCTCGTCCTCGCCATCAGCGATGACAAGGTGAAGATCGACCTCAACCACCCATTGTCTGGCAAGAAGCTCAACTTCTGCGGTGAGGTTTTGGAGAGCCGTGAGGCTACAGCCGAGGAAGTGGCTCACATGGCTAAGCTCATGAGCGGCGAAGCTGGTGGCGGCTGCGGCGACTGCAAGGACGGCGGTTGCAAGGATGGCGGCTGTGAGAACTGCGGCAAGTAATCATATCGTACTAAATACAGAATGGGGCTTATGCCCCATTTTTTAATCATATCAATATAAAGATGAGAAATACATTTGGCAATCTCTTTACGCTCACCACTTTTGGCGAAAGCCATGGCGTGGCGGTCGGCGGTGTCATCGACGGATTCCCTGCCGGCATCGAAATCGACATGGATTTCGTGCAGAGCGAACTGAATCGTCGTCGCCCAGGACAAAGCTACATCACCACTTCTAGAAACGAGGCTGACAAGGTGGAGTTCTTGAGCGGCGTGTTCGAGGGCAAATCGACAGGCACTCCTATCGGTTTCGAGGTACGCAACACCAACCAGCACTCGCAGGACTATGAGAACATGCGTTGTCTCTTCCGTCCTTCTCATGCCGACTACACCTATCATGAGAAGTATGGCATCCGTGACCATCGTGGCGGCGGTCGCTCCTCTGCTCGCATCACCATCGCTCGTTGCGTAGGTGGCGCATTGGCGAAGTTGGCATTGAAGCAGCTGGGCATCAGCGTTACCGCATATACTTCACAGGTAGGCAACATCGCCCTCGACAGAGATTACCACAAGTATGACCTCAACACGATAGAGGACAACATCGTGCGCTGTCCAGACCAAGAGAAGGCGAAGGAGATGGAAGATCTCATCGCATCCGTCAAGGCTGAAGGCGACACTATTGGCGGTGTCATCGCTTGCGTCATCAAGGGCTGTCCAGTGGGATTGGGCGAGCCTGAGTTCGACAAGTTGCACGCCCAGTTGGGTGCAGCGATGTTGGGTATCAACGCCGTCAAAGGATTCGAGTACGGAGAAGGCTTCGAGGGTGTCACTACCCGAGGAAGCGAGCAAAACGATGTGTTTGTACCTACCGATGGCAAGGACATCACAACGCTAACCAATCACAGTGGTGGCATCCAGGGTGGCATCAGCAACGGACAAGACATCTACTTCCGTGTAGCCTTCAAGCCAGTGGCTACCATCCTGACAGAGCAACATACCGTTGACCTCGAAGGCAACCCTACCCTCTTGAAAGCTCGTGGTCGTCACGACCCATGCGTATTGCCGCGTGCCGTACCAGTCGTGGAGGCAATGGCAGCCATGGTCATCCTCGACAACTATTTGTTGAATAAAACCGTGAAATTATAAGGAGTAAGCTTCATCCCCGAATGAACCTTACTTCATAATGCAATGAAGCCTACTTCGACAAGCATCGAAGTAGGCTTCATTTTTTACCTCAAAAGCAGTTATAGGCTATTAAGCCATTTTCTGCCTGATTTAGAACTTAGCCAAACATTAAGGAGCAATGCAACTATAGCAGTACCCGTCAAAGTTATTATTAAAGCTTCCATATTACTAATATTTATCTTTTAGAAATTCTATACCCAAATAACGCCAACAAGTAAGTTGCAATTATCCCAACAACAAATAGGAGGCTTGCTGTCACTGTTACCTGTTCTTTTAAAAACATAGTAACAACATCACCTACAACCATTGCCGTAAAACTGGTCTTTGCCAAATCGTAGAAAAACTTACTTAAGTTATCTCTACTAGACTTTAATTTCTCACGATCTTCCCTTACTGTCATACGCATTTAAATTATAATTGCAAAATTATAACAAATATCTTAAAGTACAAACTTTAATTAGCAAAAATAACATAAAAAAAATAATGTTTGCCTTGAAAAGCCAAAGCAAACATTAATTATTATACAAAAAAGAGATTTACGCTGTCATTTGCTTCAACTTCTTCAAGAGAGCAAACATAACTATAGCACTGATCAAACAGAGCGCAATCAAAATACCCCAGTTATACATCAAAGGAATCTTATTCCAAAGCATAGATGGGATTGAACTCAAATAGTTACCGATAGCTGTTGCTACAAACCAGCCACCCATCATCAACCCCTTATACTTAGGAGGTGCTACCTTAGAAACAAAGGCTATGCCCATAGGAGAAAGCAGTAACTCTGCAAGAGTCAAGGTGAAATAGGTGGAAATCAACCATCCAGGAGACAAGACACTCTGGGTGTTATCCCCCAAATCCACTGGCGAAATCAAATCAGTCGAAGCTAAGGTAATCACACCAAAGCCAAGAGCTGCCACCAACATACCCCAAGCGATACGAGTTGGAGCACTCACTTCCTTGCCCTTCTTGGTGAGTGTACCAAAGAACAGCATGCTGAATGGAGTCAATGCGACAACAAAGAACGGATTGAACTGTTGGAAATCAGAAGGCTGACCCATCGTAGGATTCTCCATTCTCATAAAAAGCAAGATGGCTACCCCCCACAAGACAACAGTTGAAATACCACAAATCATCTTATTCTTGGTCGTCTTCGCCTGGAATGCGCCAAAACCAGTGTAAACAGATAGTGCGATGAGAGCCAAGCTAAAAATATTAAACCATACGCGCATACCACCGCTCACGGTCAAATTAGTATATTTTTTGGCAAAGAAAGTCAAGGCAGAACCATTCTGATGGAAAGCCATCCAAAAGAAGATAACAACTGCGAAAACAAGCAACAAGGCAATGACGCGATCTTTCTCTTGCTTTGGAGTAAGAACCTCGACATTGCCCTCCTGCTCCTTGGCTTGCTTAGCTGTAACGTCAGCATGCTTGAACCATGAACGGCAAGCAAAATAAATGATGGCAGATACGACCAAGGAAACGCAAGCTACGCCAAAGCACAAGCCATAAGCACCATAAAGTGCCTTCAAATATTCAGGATTGGTATTGGCAGCATCATACACGAAGCCAAATTGACCGAGATACACATTCGTTATCCACTTCGCCATAGAAGGTGCGAACATAGCACCGATGTTAATTGCCATGTAGAAAAGGCTGAACGCATCGATACGACGTTCTGCATACTTGGGGTCATCATACAAGTTACCCACAAGAACCTGCAAGTTGCCCTTGAAAAGACCTGTTCCCAAAGAAACACAAGCCAAACCTGCAAACATGGACACCTGACCAGTCGTGTCGGCATCTGTAGGAATTGCCAATCCCAGATAACCTAGGAACATTGTGACAAAACCGATGGTAACACACTTGCCATAACCAATCTTATCGGCAATCATACCACCGAAGAGAGGTGCGAAATAAACTACAGCCAGGAAGATAGCATACACCTGTCCTGCCTGCGACTCTGTCCATCCAAACTTAGCCTGCATGAACAACGTAAAAATGGCGAGCATGGTATAATAACCAAAACGCTCACCCGTATTAGCCAAAGCTAACGCATAAAGACCTTTAGGTTGATTCTCAAACATAATATAATTTATTTTTAATTGTTATTTGCTTTATCAAGTAGCTTGCAGCTACAGTTTGCAAAGATACGGAAAATCTTTGAATATACAAACATTATGCAGAAAAAACCTCTTTTTCGGCTAACTTTTGGCGCAAACCTTGACAATTTCACGTCACATTTCCACCCAAACAAGCATAATGCGCTTCCGTAAGAAGAAAGATTTTAAGAAAAATAAACAAGAAAACTGAACATTTTCTATTTATATTACAAAGAAGTTGCGGATTTTTTTGTAATTTTGCACCCCGAAACCCCAGAGGTGGGTTGTTAGGACATTAGAATACACATTTTATTTAGGTAAAAAGAGATTATCATTTATGAGACAACTTAAGATTAGCAAGAGTATAACCAACCGTTCCAGTGAAGCACTCGACAAGTACTTGGTGGAGATTGGTCGTGAGCCTATGGTCTCTATCGACGAGGAGATCGAACTCGCACAGAAGATTCGCAAGGGCGGACGCGAGGGTGAGCGTGCCAAGGAGAAATTGGTCAAGGCCAACCTCCGTTTCGTGGTATCTGTGGCAAAGCAGTACCAGCACCAAGGCCTTTCGCTTACCGACCTCATCGATGAGGGCAATATCGGTCTCGTGAAAGCTGCCGAGAAGTTTGACGAGACTCGTGGTTTTAAGTTTATCTCATACGCCGTATGGTGGATTCGTCAAAGCATCCTACAGGCTATCGCCGAGCAGAGCCGTATCGTTCGCTTGCCTCTCAACCAGGTAGGTGCGTTGAGCAAGATTCAGGCTGAGATCAGCAAGTTTGAGCAGGAGCACCAGCGCAAGCCTTCCGTTTCTGAGTTGAGCAAGATCACCAACATGGAGGAGACCAAGATCGACCAGACTATCAAGGCTGACAACCACCACATGAGTATCGATGCTCCATTCGGTGGCGAGGACGATGACAACGCCATGGTCGATGTGATGGCTTCTGGCGACGACACCCGTACCGACAAGCAGGTGGACTTCGAGTCTATGAGCAGCGAGTTGAAGCGTGTGCTCGACGCAGTGCTCAAGCCTCGTGAGCGTGACATCCTCTGTTACTGCTACGGCATCGGCTGCCACGAGAAGGGATTAGAAGAAATCGGCAGCGAGTTCAACCTCACTCGTGAACGTGTTCGCCAAATCCGAGAGAAGAGCATTATCAAGCTCCGTGAAAGTGGAAAGATCAAGATATTGATGAAATACTTGGGGTAAGAAATAAAAAAGGCTAGCAAAATTTGCTAGCCTTTTTTATTTCTATTTGTTTTGTACGAAGTTTCCTTCCTTATCTATCAATCCCGACATGCCATCCTTGACTGCCTCAAAATAAGGGTACTCGTCACGGAGACAAATCTCATCATAGATGAAGTCGGCTACGACCGTCTCTTTGCCGTCAGGAAGAACCAACCCCATCTTGCCACCTTTCTCTGCGATAACCGGCATGATACTCAAGTCATCATTGTAGATGTAACAGGTGCGAAGGAAGTCGTACTGAGGCGAAAGCATGACCTCGCCATTGTGATTCTTCATGCCAAACTTGCCGTCTTGCTCAAACACCTCGTGATACTGGATGTATTTCTCCTTCAAGCGAAGATAATAGAAGATCATCTTGCGCTTGTCGTTGACAAACTCCAACATGTATTGGAAGGTGTCGCAATAGTTGGCTACCGAACGCACAAGAATCATCTTGAGGTCCAAGCCATCGAGCGCCTTGCGGTTGAGGTCGATATACTTCGCTATCGCCTTCTCCTTCTCTGGCACCGTCAAACTTGCCAATCGTTTCTCAAACTCCAACATGGCAGTCTTGGTACCCGACATACCTTTGATATATCGGTGAATCTGTCTTCCCATTTCTGCACAAACAAACTTGTCTATCTCTTGCTGCTCTATCGGGTCAGCATACTCTTTTATAAGAGCCTCAGGTGTCGTGTTCATGGTTAGTCCTTTCCTTTATATATTAATAATGTGTAATTACTTCTTAATGTTAGGTTGCTGCAAGCCATATCCCTTGCGCTTGTCTTCCCACATCAGAAGGAGCGAGATGATGATGGCTACCACACCAAAGAGGGCGAAGATGGTCATCGTCTCTGTATAGTCGATAACGCCATTGGCTCCCGTGTTAGCCTGGTTCACCTTACCAATCCATACGGGTACAAGTGCCAAACCGATATTCTGAATATAGAAGATGAGGGCATAAGCAGTACCCAACAGCTTCATTGGGATAATCTTAGGAACAGATGGCCACATGGCAGATGGTACCAAACCGAAGGCGATACCCAACACGACCATCACTGCCACTGCAAGAATCCATGTGCCGAAAGGCAAAGCGAAGATGATGTGTACGCAAGTGAGAAGCACACTACCGATGAGCATCAAGGTTGCTCCCTTGCCATACTTATCATAGATACTGCCAAACAATGGGGTCAGGAAAATGGTACCGAATGGCAACATCGCAGGTATCAAGCCAGCAACATCCTCTGCCACACCATACTTGAAGATCATCAACTTGGTAGCAAACTTCAAGAATGGGAATACACCTGCATAGAACATCAAGCAGAGCACTGCCACATACCAGAAACCTGTTGTGGTAAGCAAGACCTTCAAATCAGAGAACTTGAATCCTTCTTCTGGCTCACCCTGAACAGCAGCTGCTGAAGCATCCTCCTTCTTGTCCATTACGCAATAAACGAGGAAGACGATAACACCAGCGCAAAGCAATGCGGCTCCCAAACCTACAGAGGCAGAAACACCACCCATCCACTTGGCAAAAGGAAGTGCGAAGCCCAAGGCTCCGGCTGTACCAAGACGAGCCAAAGCTACCTGCACACCCATGGCAAGCGCCAACTCATGACCCGTAAACCACTTCACGATGACCTTGCTCGCGGTGATACCTGCAATCTCGCAACCCACTCCATAGATAGAGAAGCCCAAGGCTGCCAATACCACCTGTGTCTGGTAGGTACCGAAGAATGGAACTGCGATAGTGCCAGTAAAGTCGTGACCTACGGCATACCACTTAATCAAAGCACCACCAAACATCAAGATAGTGGACATGATGCCCGTGAAACGGATGCCAAACTTGTCGAGGATAATACCACCGAAGAAAAGGAGCAGGAGGAACACATTGAAGTAGCCGTATGCTCCAGAGAAAAATCCATACTCATCCGAAGACCAACCGAGTCCTAGACCACCATCTTCTTTGGCAGCCGTCAACAGCGGCTCCAATGGTGACATGACATCAGTAAAGAAGTAGCCAAACATCATCGTGAAGCTCACGATGAGGAGGGCTGTCCAACGAGCAGACTTAGAGTCGCTCAGTTTTTGTTGAATTGCTTGTGTTGTCATTTACTATTTATTATTTATCATTTACTATTTGCGTTTCACTCCCTTCGTTCGGGTGATGTCGAAGAGATACCCCAGCTTGATGACAATCTGTCCGAAGTTACTCTTACCGAAGTAATCCTTCTTGGAAGAACCATAGATATTGCCCAGTCCATAGTAGTAACGAGCCTCCAGCAAGAAGTGTCCTACCTTCGGGATGCTATACTCCGCGCCCAAGCCCAGGGCGATACCATAGTCAAACTTCTTCTCTACTGCCATCGTATCTTGTGCCATGATATTGTTGACACGGTCATTATCGGTGGCTGGCATATTCTTCACGTCGAAGTTAGTCTTGGTCGATTCACTGAGATACAAGCCAAACTGTGGTCCGGCATTGACAAAGAAGTTCAGACCTCGTGTCTCCCTACCCCATGCCAAGTGAGCCATGATAGGCAACTGGATATAGTTGATGGTACGCTCGTATGCCATCGCCTCACCCGTTTGCGAGATGATGACTGGCGCATTGTTGATGTCGAGAATCTTCTCCTTCCATCCCACCTGCGAATAGTTCACCTCACCATAGATGGAGCAGATGGTCTTGAAATACTTCTCGCACACATAGCGATAAGAGAAACCGCCAGTGATACCCCCATGCTGCTTCTGAGGGATGTCGGGAGTAAAGCCCACGCTGCTCATCACATAACCACCGTTGGCACCGATGGAAAAGTCGTTGCGGTGCTCACCTATCTGAGCCGAGGCCTTCATACCCCCCAAGAGGAAAGCCGCCGTGAGCAGCACCCATATCTGATTCTTCATTTATTATCTATTATTTATCATTTGTTATTTATCAATACGTCACCGCCTCTATCTGTCGGTTGAAGGTATAGTGTATCAACTGCAGCACCTGATTGCGGTAGCCACCCTTCTTGGTCTTCTCGAAGTGAAGCGGAGTCTGCACCGGCTGATAGTTCACCTGCAACTTGTCTCCCGTAAAGTCCTTGCCATACTTGTTGACACCCTGGATGAAGAACATGGCGTGGTCGTAGCCAGTGATGGCAAAGCGAGGCATCGCCACCTGCATCGGTTGATGGAACCAAGTATTGTATCTCCGCTCTAGGTCGATGACCTTGGCAGAGTTGGCATTATAATAAAAGGTAGAAGGGATATAAGTATCGTACTTATAGAAACGATCGAGGTTGTACTTCGCATACATCAACCACTCCGTGTAGCCGAAGAGAGAGACGACTGCTCCAGGGTACTTGGCAGAGAACTCATCCAACTTGTTGAGCACCTGCGTCAACTGTGGTGAGCGACCGGTATTGAGTACTACGACATTTTGCTTGGAAGGAACAAACGCCTTAGCAAAATAGTCGAGCGAAGAATTGACATTGGTAATATTGTAAGCGATCTTGCGCTTCTCCAGTTCCTTGCGAAGTCCAAAGGTAAAGTTACCCTTGCGAGAAGTCGTATCATTACAATCCACAAAGATAGGATGCACATTCTTGAATCGGTTCAAGAATGCCTTGATAGTAGCATCATTGAGCGACTCTGGAGCTTGATACACCTGGAAGATTTCCTTGGTGCGCTCCACGTTGTCACCATTGATGGAGAAAGGGATGACCATCTTGATGCCATAGCTCTTGCAGAAGTCTGCCAAAGGAGCCACCTGCTTGGTATAAAGAGGACCAAAGATAAGGTCGCAAGCATCAGCTCCCTCCTGCACCAAGGTGGTACGGATGTCAGCATCGATAGGCACGTTCCAAGCATGGATATTAGTAGAGATACCTTGCTGCTTCAGTTGTTCGCAAGCCATCAAGATGCCACGATAATACTCCACCATTCGCTTACCATCGCCATCTATATCATGCAAAGGAAGCATCACACCCACATTCACCGTGTTGGCTTTCTTCGCTACAGTGGTACGCTGCGTAGTAGCAGTTTTTGGGGCTGTAGTTTTCTCAAAAGGAATAAAGAGCGTAGCACCTTTCTGCAACATGTAGCCTTCCTTCTTCATCTCAGGATTGGCGTCCATCAGTTCTGGGAGTGTCAAACCATACTTGTTGGCGATACCGAAGACGGTATCTTTCTTCTTGACTGTATAGATGTCACGCCATTTGGTGGTCTGGGCGAAGATGCCCAATGAAAGCATCAATCCCAAAATCATGATGAAATATCTCATTTTTTGTCTCATATCCAACTAATTTTATGATTTCATTTGCAAAAATACAAAAAAACTCTCATTCAACCATACTCTAATTCGGAAATTTGCGCTATCTTTGCAGAAATTTACATAAAGACATGAAATTAGATACGAAAATATTGACACTTTTGGTGCTCTTGTTGGGCTTTTGCCAAGTCAGCAAGGCACAGGACTATCCCTCCATCACTCCGTCGATGAGCATCACCACAGCTGATGGAGAGACCAGCGATGACGACAACTACTCTGGCTCCGCCCCTATCAGGGTGTCGCTGAAAGCCAATGCCAACGACGACATCGGATGGGACAGCCACTATGAGTGGCGCATCTTCCACGACAATGATACGGTACCCTATATAATAAGGTATGAGGAGAACACCGACCTGGAGTTCAACCAATCGGGCTTACACCGCATCTTCCTCTATGCCAAGTTCACCAAGGATGGCATGACCCTCGAACAGAACAACGAGGACTCACCTCTCTCCATCACGGTCGCCGAGAGCATTCTCCAGATGCCGAACGCCTTCTCGCCCAATGGCGATGGCATCAACGACATCTACAAGGCGAAGGATGGCTACCAGAGTCTGACGGAATTCCATGCCTATATATTTAATAGGTGGGGACAGAAACTCTTCGAGTGGACCAATCCTGCCGATGGCTGGGATGGCACCTACAAGGGAAAGCCGGTGAAGGATGGTGTCTATTTCTGTCTGGTCAAGGCGAAAGGTGCCGACGGAAAGACCTACAACATCAAGCGGGATGTCAACCTGCTGAGAGGGTACATCGAAAACTCAACTACAAACGAATAAGAGCAATGAACGCAGAAGACGAAAAGATAAATGTGTGGGGAGCACGCGTACACAACCTGAAGAACGTGGACGTGGAGATTCCCCGCAACTCACTGACAGTCATTACAGGACTTTCTGGTTCGGGAAAGTCATCGCTTGCCTTCGACACCATCTTTGCCGAGGGACAGCGCCGTTACATCGAGACCTTCTCTGCCTATGCCCGCAACTTTCTGGGCAACATGGAACGTCCTGACGTAGATAAGATTACAGGTCTCAGTCCGGTGATTAGCATCGAGCAGAAGACCACCAACAAGAACCCTCGTTCTACCGTGGGTACCACTACCGAGATTTACGACTACCTACGCTTGCTCTATGCTCGTGCCGGCACCGCCTACAGCTATCACAGCGGCGAAGCGATGGTGAAATACACCGAGGAACAGGTCATCGACATGATACTCAACGACTACCGAGGTCATCGCATCTTCCTCCTCGCTCCTCTCGTCCGCCAACGCAAGGGCCACTATCGCGAACTCTTTGAGAGTATGCGACGCAAGGGCTATCTCCACGTGCGTGTAGATGGCGAAATCATGGAGCTGACCCGAGGCATGAAAATCGACCGATACAAGAACCATAACATAGAGGTGGTCATCGACAAATTGGCAGTCAAGGAGGAGGACGAAGAACGCATCCGCAAGAGCATCGCCACCGCCATGAAACAAGGTGACGGTATGGTGATGGTCATCGACAAGGATGCCACAGCCAATCCTTCTGGCAAGAAATCCGACAAGGACCAAGGAGCCAAGATTTTCTCCAAGCGACTGATGGACCCCGTGACTGGCATAGCATACCAAGACCCTGCTCCAAACATGTTCTCCTTCAACTCTCCTGAAGGTGCGTGTCCTCACTGCAAGGGTCTCGGCAAGGTGAACCAGATAGACATCAAGAAGGTGATACCCGACGACAAGTTGAGCATCCACGAAGGTGGCATCCTTCCTTTAGGAAAATACAAGAACCAGATGATTTTCTGGCAGATAGAGGCTTTGCTGGGGAAGTATGGCGACACCCTCAAGACTCCTATCAAGGACTTAAGCGAGGAAGCCATGCAGGAAGTGATGTATGGTTGTCTGGAGAACGTGAAGATCAGCAAAGAGAAGGTACACACCTCCTCCGATTACTTCTGTGCCTACGATGGCATCATCGACTACCTGCGCAAGGTGATGGAGAGCGATGATTCCGCCAACGGCAAGAAGTGGGCAGACCAATTCATCTCCACCATCGAATGCCCAGAGTGCCACGGACAGCGACTCAAACGAGAGTCCCTCTCCTATCGCATCTGGGAGAAGAACATCTCAGACGTGGCTACGCTCGACATCGACGAACTGCGTGATTGGCTCGACCATGTGGAGGAGCATCTGCCTAAGATGAAAGCGAAGGTGGCTCACGAGATTGTAAAGGAGTTGCGCTCACGTGTCAACTTCCTCTTGGATGTGGGCTTGAACTATCTCTCGCTCAATCGTCAGTCGGCTTCCCTCTCCGGAGGCGAGAGCCAACGCATCCGTCTCGCCACACAGATTGGCAGTCAGCTCGTCAATGTGCTCTACATCCTCGACGAGCCAAGTATCGGTTTGCACCAGAGAGACAACGAGCGACTCATCAATAGCCTGAAGGAGCTTCGAGACATCGGCAACACGGTCATCGTCGTGGAGCACGACCGAGACATGATGCTTGCCGCCGACTATATCGTTGACATCGGTCCGAAGGCAGGACGCAAGGGAGGCGAGGTAGTCTTCCAAGGCACGCCAAAGGAGATGTTGAAGACCCAGACCATCACCGCCCAGTATCTCAATGGCGAGATGGCAATCAAGGTGCCAGAGCACCGACGTGAGGGCAACGGCAAAAGCATCATCATCCATGGAGCCAAGGGCAACAACCTGAAGAACGTGGATGTAGAGTTCCCTCTGGGCAAGCTCATCGTGGTGACGGGAGTGAGCGGTTCGGGCAAGTCAACGCTGGTCAATGAGACCTTGCAGCCTATCCTCTCGCAGCATTTCTATCGTTCCCTGAAGAAGCCAATGCCTTACGATAGCATCGAGGGCATCGAAAATATAGATAAGGTGGTGAATGTCGATCAGAGTCCTATCGGCAGAACCCCTCGCAGCAACCCTGCCACTTACACGGGTGTGTTCAGCGACATCCGCTCCCTCTTCGTAGGATTGCCAGAGGCGAAGATTCGTGGCTACAAGCCAGGTCGCTTCTCCTTCAATGTGAAGGGTGGCAGATGCGAGGCTTGTGGCGGAAATGGATATAAGACCATCGAGATGAACTTCCTTCCCGACGTGATGGTGCCTTGCGAGGTTTGTCACGGCAAGCGATACAACCGAGAGACACTGGAAGTGCGCTACAAGGGAAAGAGCATCGCCGATGTACTCGACATGACCATCAACCAGGCTGTGGAGTTCTTCGAGAGCGTTCCACAGATCTTGCAGAAAATCAAGGCTTTGCAGAGTGTAGGCTTGGGTTATATCAAGTTGGGACAAAGTTCCACTACCCTCTCCGGCGGTGAGAGCCAGCGAGTGAAACTCGCCACCGAACTCTCGAAGCGAGATACGGGCAAGACGCTCTACATCCTCGACGAGCCGACCACCGGACTTCACTTCGAGGACATCCGCATCCTGATGGACGTGCTCCAGAAGCTAGTCGATCGAGGCAACACGGTGCTCATCATCGAGCACAACCTAGATGTCATCAAGCTCGCCGACTACATCATCGACATGGGACCGGAAGGTGGACGTGGCGGTGGCCAACTGCTCTGTGCTGGAACGCCAGAAGAAGTAGCGGAGAGCAAGAAGGGCTATACCCCAAGATTTCTGAAAGAAGAACTAAAACGATAAATATTATGGATAAGTTACCAATGAATGACGTGCCGATGCTCGTAAGTGCCATCAACTTCCTGCTTCGTGACCACGAGTTTGAAACATTAGACGAGATTTGCTACCACTTCAATGTGGATCGCAAGGAACTGGAAGAGAAAATGGCAAGCCAGGGCTTCGAATGGTCGGAGGAACAGAAGAAATTCTGGTAATAATTTAAAAGAGAAAAGAAAATGACTACAAACTTCACAAAGCGACCCTTGTATCGTGAAATACAAGACTATGTATTCATCGCCATCGGCATGATTTCATACGCAATCGGATGGAACATTTTCCTCCTCCCTACCAACGTCACCGCCAGTGGCTTGCCTGGTATCTCCTCCATCATCTATTGGGCTACGGGATGTCCTGTACAGATACCTTACGCTATCGTCAACGGTTGCCTACTCATTGCAGCATGGATGATTTTGGGCAAGAAGTTCTGCGTGAAGACCATCTATGCCGTTATCGTCGTGACGACCATCACCTCATTTCTCTCCCAAGAGGCTGGCAACATCCACGTACTTCAGACCCAACCACTTTGGGCTGCCTTTCTGGGTGCAGTTTTCTGCGGATGCGGTATCGGATTGGGATTCTCGGCAGGCGGTAGCACAGGCGGCACCGACATCGTGGCAGCCATCGTCAACAAGTACCGTGACATCTCCTTGGGTCGTGTCATCATGATCTGTGACATCTTCATCATTTCCTCCAGCTATTTCGTCGTACACGACTGGGAGAAAGTGCTTTACGGTTATGTGGTGCTCTACGTCCAGGCATTCTGCATCGACCAAGTGGTCAACAGTCGCCGCCGTTCCGTCCAGTTCTTCATCATCTCGAAGAAGTACATGGAGATTGGCAAGCGCATCAACACGGATGCCGACCGTGGTGTGACCGTCGTAGATGCCTCCGGTTTTTATTCCGGTCAGGAAGTCAAGATGCTCTTCGTGCTTGCCAAGCAGCGCCAGTCTCAGACCATCTTCCGCCTCATCGAGGAGATTGACCCTCACGCCTTCGTGAGCCAGAGTGCCGTGATTGGTGTATATGGCGAGGGCTTCGACCAGATCAAGTACAAGGCAAAGAAAAAAGAAGAGGAAAATTAGGATATATCATCCAAAAGTTGTAATTTTGCAGAAAAATTCGGAAAGATGGATAATACGATAAAGACACAACTGCCAAGAATATGAAAAGACAAGTCAGCAGGACACTAGAAGCGGCGAGAAAGCCAAAAGACACACCTGTTGTAAATAGCATATACTTAGGACATAGCCTCAACAATCAACTTGATGATATGATTGTTCTCGAAAAAGAACTTCTAAAAAAGTATTCATAAAAGCAAACAATAAACAAAAAAAGCATGTATGACAAATCAATAGCCCTACATGCTTCTTTTCTTTGTATTTTACAATTCCGAGATTTCATTCTCAGAAAGCCCGGTATATCTAGCAATCTTTTCAATAGGCTCGCCATCTTGCAGCATTTCACGAGCAACCTCAATTTTTCCTTCCATCTTACCTTTTTTCCTCCCCTTTTCCTCAGCTGTATCCAGCGAGTTTTTAATATCTCGATAAGCCTTGAGACTATCCTCATATTCCCGAAGTTCCTTCTTTGAAAATTTCGCAATTTCTGCCTCAGCAAAAAGCTTGTCAAAGATTTTATCTTTCAACTCCTTAGGACGGTTCTCCAACTTAGAAAGATTTTTCAATGCATAAAGCCATTTATCATAAAGAGTACGAAGTTTCTCCAAAGGCTTATCAAACTTCGCAATCTCAACATACTTAAAGGTCAACTTATCGTTAAAGACCTTCTTTGTCTTTTTGTCCAAGAGACCAACATCATGAGCAATCGCCTTTTGATCGAAAGATTCCTCATGCATATTGAAATTAAGCAAAGCAATCACATAGACATGCGACAAGTTAAAATCCCAGTCAGCCGACTTAGGAGCTTGCTCTTTTATCGGGAAAGTGGCATAGTAAAGCGAACGATCCTTAAAGTAAGTCTGATATGCGTTTTGCATTTCTACGATAAATTTCTCTCCTTTTTCATTTTCACAATACACGTCAAAGATAGCTTTTCTATCTGTATAAACGTCACCCACATGCTCACTATTCAAGTATTTCACATCCGTAATCACTTGTTCCTTCCCAAACAAAGAGTTCAAGAAGTTAATGAGCAAGTCCTTGTTGGGCTTGGTACCAAAAATACGCTTGAAACCGAAATCGGTCAACAAGCTAATATATCGTTCTTCTACTAATTGACTCATATGCACAATTTTTGCTGCAAAATTACGATTTTCTCTTGATACCGCCAAATAATTCATGACATTTCATCATTCTCACGAAGGAAAATTTGGTTATATCAT
>ERZ1034691.444-NODE-444-length-33475-cov-11.536326_pt1 | contig 33475 bp, 25 predicted proteins | sample MGYA00520638_ERZ1034691 | MGnify/ENA primary metagenome ERZ1034691 (study PRJEB33766, sample SAMN09781763) | gut metagenome | biome: gut microbiome | host: Homo sapiens | place: Madagascar | study: EMG produced TPA metagenomics assembly of the PRJNA485056 data...
CACCGGAACTTCAGGCTATCGAAAAACTCTTGTAGGGGCGAGCATTGCTCGCCCGCACCCGCTTGCCTTGTAAGAAAACTGCTCCGGAAAACGCGCTGCTGCGCCAAGTTGGCGGGCGACCCATGGTCGCCCCTACGCATCCCATATATCCGTACCCACCCCATTCTCCTTCAAAATTTGATGTAACATCAGTTATTTATGAACAGGAAGTGTTTTGTTTATGAAAGACATTACCAAGTACCGTGGCATTATCCCCGCATTTTATGCCTGCTATGCACCGGACGGCTCCATCTCCATCGAGGGCGTTAAGGCGCTGACCCGCCATCTGATCGCCAAGGGCGTCAAGGGCGTGTACGTCGGCGGCTCCTCCGGCGAGTGCATCTACCAGCATCCCGATGAGCGCAAAGCCGTGCTGGAAGCAGTTATGAGCGAGGCAAAGGGCAAAATTACCGTGATCGCCCATGTTGCCTGCAACAACACCGCCGACTCTGTCGAGCTGGCTGCCCACGCCGAAAAATGCGGCGTTGACGCCATTGCCGCCATCCCGCCGATTTATTTCCATCTGCCTAACTACGCCATCGCGGACTACTGGAACGCCATGAGCGCCGCCGCCCCCAACACCGAGTTTATTATCTACAATATCCCGCAGCTGGCAGGCACCGCCCTGACCATGCCCCTGCTGCAGGAGATGCTCAAGAACCCCAATGTGGTCGCGGTCAAGAACTCCTCGATGCCCACACAGGACATCCAGCTGTTCAAGGACGCCGGCATTGCCGCCCGCGGCGAGGATGGCTTTGCCGTCTTTAATGGTCCCGACGAGCAGTTTGTTTCCGGGCGCGCTATGGGCGCTGACGGCGGCATCGGCGGCACCTACGCCGTTATGCCCGAGCTGTTTATCCGTATGAACGAGCTGATTGAAAAGGGCGACCTGCCCGCAGCCCGCGCCATCCAGTACAAGGCCGACCGCATCATCTACAAAATGTGCGAAGCCCACGGCAACCTGTATGCCGTGCAGAAGGAAATTCTGCGCCGTATGTACGGGCTGGAGCTGGGCGGCGTGCGCGCCCCGCTGCCCAACCTCATCCCCGAGGACGAGGCGGTCGTCGCCGAGGCACAGCGCCTGATTGAAGCTGCCATCGCAGAGCTGTAAAAGAGGTGCGGCATGGTTGTCGATTCGTTTGATTATATCGCCCGCTACAAGGGACTGCACCCCAACTTGGACACGGCAATCGACTGGCTGAACAGCCACACGCTGGATGCGCTGGAAAACGGACGCATCATCATCGACGGGGACAAGGTCTTTGTCAATGTGATGGACGCCGACCTGCGCAATGCCGAGGGCGCAGCCTTTGAGTATCACCGCCGCTACGCCGATTTGCAGATCGACCTTTGCGGCAGCGAGCATTGGGGCTGGGCGTCCGACGGCAAGGACGAGGGTGCCTTCAACGCGGAGAGCGATGTCGGCTTTAAGTCTGGCGCAGAACACGCCGGCGGGGAACTGGGGCATGGCAGATTTGCCATCTTTTTCCCCGGCGAGCTGCACAAGCCCAGCTGCAAGACCCCCGGCTGCGACCACCTGCGCAAGGCAGTGGTCAAAATTTTAATGAGATAAACAAAAAGCCTTCCCCCTTTTTTGGGGGTTCAGTTTGTCGAAAAAGCCCTTTTTCGGGTAGTAATGTAGGGCGCGTGTCTTGACCGCGCCGCACCGCTGGCTGCGCGCAGCGCATAAAATCGCGCCGAATGGCGCGCGTTCTTGCGATATATCGTACTATCGGAAAATTTGCACGGAACGGTCAAGACCGTTCCCTACAAACCTGCCGAAAGTTCGCAATCGTTCCATTCAGTTTATCGACAGTCTGAACTTCCCCCAACCCGGGGGAAGCTTTTTGGTATGAAAAAGGAGCTGCTTGCTATGACGCACGAAGAAATTTTTACAAAAATTCAAGGTGGCTTAATCGTTTCCTGCCAGGCGCTGGAGCATGAGCCGCTGTACACCAAGGAGGGCGGCATTATGCCGCTGATGGCAAAGGCTGCCGCCCAGTCCGGTGCGGTGGGCATCCGCGCCAACACCGTGCGCGACATCACCCAGATCAAGGCAGTCGTTGACCTGCCTGTCATCGGCATTATCAAAAAGGATTACCCCGGCACGCCGATGTACATCACCGTCACGATGCAGGAGGTGGACGAGCTGGTTGCCTGCGGCGTGGATATTCTGGCGGTGCAGGGTACCGGCGCACTGCGCCCCGATGGACAGACCAGCGCGGATTTTATCCGCACCATCAAAGAAAAATACCCCGACCAGCTTATTATGGCAGATTGCGACAACCTCGAAAATGCTATGGCGTGCGCCGCTGCCGGTGCGGATTTCATCGGCACGACGATGCGCGGCTACACCCCCGAAACCAAGGGCATTGACGATGTGGACTTTGGCTTTATCGCCCAGCTGGCGCGCGAATGCCCGGCAAAAATCATTGCCGAGGGTCACATCCACACGCCGGAGCAGGCGGTGCAGGCGTTGTATGCCGGTGCCTTTGCGCTGGTCGTGGGCGGTGCCATCACCCGCCCGGCGGAGATCACCGCCCGCTTCACGGCGGCTATCAACAACCACAAATAAGGGGTTTGCCATGAGCAAAATGTATTTAGGCGTGGACATCGGCGGCACGGCGGTCAAGCTGGGTCTGGTCGATGACACCGGCGCGGTGCTGCGCCGTGCCGAACGCAGTGTCAGCTTTGACGGCTACAAAACGCCGATTCTGGACACCGTGCAGGTTGCCATCCGCGACTTTTTGGCGCAGGACCCCCCGGCGCTTGCGGGCATCGGCGTGTCCGCCACCGGGCAGATCGACAGCCGCCGCGGCGTGGTCGCAGGGACCTGCGGCAACTTTCCCGGTTGGATCGGTGTGAAGATAAAAGATGCGCTGGAACGTGAATTTAACCTGCCCGTCACCGTTGCCAACGATGCCAACTGTATGCTGCTGGGCGAGGTTTGGGCGGGTGCCGCCAAGGGCTATACCGACGTTATCGGCGTTACGCTGGGTACCGGTGTGGGTGGCGGCATCCTGACGGGCGGTCATCTGCTGGAGGGCGCGCGCGGTCTTGGCGGCGAACTGGGGCATTTCCGTCTGCACGCGCTGGACGGCGTGGTCTGCACCTGCGGTGCCATCGGCTGCTACGAGCGCTACGCCGCCACCACAGCACTGGTGCGCGGGGCAAAAAGCGCCGGGCTGGAGCTGCCCGACGGGCGCGCCATTTTTGAAGCGGTCGCCGCAGGCAATGCCCGCGCTGCCGCTGTGCTGGACCGTTGGATTGACGAGGTTGCACAGGGTCTGGCGGGTCTGGTGCATATTTTTAACCCGCAGCTGATTTTGGTTGGCGGCGGCGTAAGCGCCCAGCAAAAGCTGCTGATCGACCCGCTGGCTGAAAAAGTGCGCAGCAGCGTGATGCCCGCCTTTGCCCAAGGGCTGGAAATTCAGGCGGCTGCCCTGCAAAACGATGCCGGTCTGGTCGGCGCGGTGTATTATTTTCTGCAAAATGCGCCGCAGTAACAGGGCGTGGATTCCTATGGCAAGGAGAGAAAATTCTCCTTGCCTTTTTTTAACCCTTGCATACCGGACGATAAAAATAAACCATGCAGCGTTGTACAGGGCTTGCGTGACGTGTCGAAATATGATATTCTTAGGGCAACCAAGACAGAAAAAATTTGCGATAAAAATTCTTAGGAGTATCCATGAAAAAACATTTAAACGGAAACCATATTTTTCTCTTTGCTGTTATATGCGTCACAATACTCAGACTCTTATTGACAAAAGGCTTGATGGTATATTTTGTAACCGGCACGCAGTATGATGACCTGATGCAAATTGCAAAGGCCTTTTCCATAGCAGACGGGAATTGGCTCGGAGAATATGGCTCAATGACATTGGTAAAGGGCGTCGGATACCCTTTGATGGTTGCATTTTTTCATTTGTTACATATTCCGTATATTTTGGGATTTCACATCTTATATGTGATCGGCTGTATCGCATTTATTTGGGCGATACAACCTATCGTCAAGAATCATGGAATCCTTTTTTTGGGATATTGTTTTGTTCTTTTTAATCCCATTGCCTTTTCCTCTGCAATTACAAAATATTACAGAGATATTATGTATTACGCAGTATGTATGATATTTATTTCCTTGTCGCTGGGTCTTCTTATACACAGAAGGGGAAAGCTGTGTGCGTTATTGTGCGGATTTTCTCTTGCTATCTGCATTTTGTGTCGTGAAGATGGTCAATGGCTGTATGTCTATAGTATTTCGTGTTTGCTTGCCACGCTTATTTTTAATTCAATATCCAATAAAAAGTTCGACTTGTCATTTATGAAAGAGATTTCTTGTGTAGTTTTATCCTATTCGGTTGTTGTACTTAGCGTCTGTGCAATAAACTACAAGTTCTACGGTACATTTGTGACGGACGAATATAATTCGGGTTCCTATGCGGCGGCATACGGGGCAATTTCCAGACTTCACGGTGAAAGCGGCAATACACAGGTCGTAATTCCCTATTCAGAAAGAGAAAAGCTATATAACCATAGCGAAGCATTTGCGGAATTAAAACCGTTTCTCGACAATAATAACCCTCAATTTGAACCTTGGAAGATCGTTAATAACGATTATCGTACCGGTTATTTCAGCCTTGTACTGAGAGATGCAATAGCTGCTCGGGGATACTATAAAGACGCCAAAACTACAAATGAATATCTAAACAGACTTGCTGAGGAAGTCAACACATATTGCGACGAAAATGACGGAAATTACTACCACAAACGAAATACCATTGTTTCACGATTTTACCCGGAATACATACCTGAAATACTGAAATCAACTGTACAGGCAATAAAAAACACTACCCACTTATCAAATATAAGCTGTATTCCTATTCAGTGTGAAGAAGATGATGTGTATTTACGTAAGTTTGAAACTTTCACAAATTCAGTTATTGCCGGAAACAGATATATGCCGTCCGGCGAAATCATCGAAAATTACCATTTGGTAGGGTTCCCTCGTCAAATGCAGAGGTTGATGCGAGTTATTATAATAATTTACAGGATTATAACTCCGATACTTTTTATAGTAAGTATTTTTATTTTGCTGTATAAAGCGGTTGCAACATTTAAGGCATATAGTGAACATTCGTATTTATATTGCATATCCGGATTGAGTCTTTTGTTGCTGTTTTTGTTAAGGTCTTTTATGATAGGCTATGTTGATGCAACAACTTTCAGCGCGGTAGACTCTCCTGCCTATTTGGCTGGGTCATGTGTTGCCTGCATTGCTTTTATCGCTCTTTCGCTTTCTGTATTGACCTCTGATTTAACAGCAGTATGTAAGAACGATCAAACGAAATAGCAAAAAATCACGACGATCGAGTGATGATATGCACCCCAAAAGTCAGACACTTTTGGGGTGTTACGGTTTTCAACAGGTCATAGCTTTGGATACCGATATGGTTCGACCCCGCAACACCGGGAAATAAAAATAAGCCCCCCAGCCGGGATACGGCTGGGGGATAGCTTCGTGCGGGTGGTGGGGGTCTCCCGCGCCCTCGCAAACAGCCCACCGGGCTGATTTGCGTCCCGCTGCGGCGGGAACGGGCTGTTCGACCCCTCAACACCGGGAGATAAAACTAAGCCCCCTAGCCGGGATACGGCTAAGGGGCTTAGTTTTATGCCGGTGGTGGGGGTCGAACCCACACGGTGTCACCACCAACGGATTTTGAGTCCGTCTCGTCTGCCAATTCCAACACACCGGCTTATGACGACTTGCTTATTATATCCCGAATTGTAAAAAATGTCAAGAGCGAATTTTCGCTTTTCACCCCTGCGGCGTTTGTTCAAAAATACTTCGCAATTTGTTTGAACTTTCTTAACGCCTTTGTCACAACTTTACGGTATACTAAACTTGTTCCGAGGGAAGGGAGCAGGGACCCGACCATCGGAACAGGAACCCCAAGTTTTTTCATCCATACTCCTCTTTTCTTTTGACGGCAAAGCGGTGCGGGCGCAAAAAGCCTGTGCCGCTTTGTCGTTTTTACACTGCGTTGTCTTATGACATTTTGCGGCAAATGTACCGCGTACTCCACAAAAATACTTGCGAAATTTCCGCAAAAAGCGTAAAATCAAATTACTATGACTTTTTGCATCGGGCAAAAGTCACAGTAAGGGAAGTATTTTGCATCTCCGTGGGAGGTTATATTGCTATGCGAGTTGGCTTGGATATCGGTTCCACCACCATTAAATGTGTTGTGCTGAATGATGCCGATGAAATCGTATATTCTACCTATGAACGTCATTTTAGTCATATTTTAGAAAAAGGGCGCGCCCTTTTGCAAAAGGTCGCTGCCGAGTATCTGCCCGACGGTCAGGCAAAGCTTGCCATTTCCGGCTCTGCCGGTATGGGCTTGGCGGACAGTTGCGGCGTGCCTTTTGTGCAGGAGGTCTTTGCCACCCGCGTGGCAGCCAACCGGCTGACCCCCGGCACCGACTGCATCATTGAGTTGGGCGGCGAGGACGCCAAAATTCTGTTTTTGACCAACGGCACCGAGGTGCGTATGAACGGCAGCTGCGCGGGCGGCACGGGCGCGTTCATCGACCAGATGGCTACCTTATTAAAAATGGGCGCGGACGAGATGGACAAAGCCGCCCAACAGGCGACCCGCACCTACACCATCGCCAGCCGCTGCGGTGTGTTTGCCAAAAGCGACATCCAGCCGCTGATCAACCAAGGCGCACAGGCAGGGGACATCGCTGCCTCCATCTACCAAGCCGTGGTCAACCAGACCATTGCGGGTCTGGCGCAGGGACGCCCCATCCGCGGCAACATCCTGTATCTGGGCGGTCCGCTGACCTTCTCCCAAACGCTGCGCCAAAGCTTTGACAAAACGCTGGGCGTTACCGGCACCTGCCCCGAAAACAGCCTGCTGTTTGTGGCGCTGGGCGCTGCCTACTATGCCGATGAGGAATCCGACCTGAACACCGTTGCCCGGCGTCTGGATGAGTACAGCGCCACCGCCACCTACGTCAGCCTGCCGCCGCTGTTTGCCGACAAGCAGGAGTACGAGGCGTTCCACGCCCGCCACCTGAAAGCCACGGTACCCTGCGTACCCTTTGGCGCGGACTGCGGTCCCGTACATATCGGCATTGACTCCGGCTCGACGACCATCAAGCTGGTGGTCATTGACCAGAACGCCAACATTCTGTTCACCAGCTACCGCCCCAACCTCGGCAACCCCATTCCGCTGGTGCGTGAAACGCTGCTCAAGCTTTACCAAGAGCATCCCGGCTTGCAAATTGCCAGCGTGACCACCACCGGCTACGGCGAGGAGCTGGTCAAAAACGCCTTCCATTGCGACCGCGGTCTGGTCGAAACGGTGGCGCACTTTACGGCAGCCAAGCATTTTTTGCCCAACGTTGATTTTATCATCGACATCGGCGGGCAGGATATGAAGTGCTTTAAAATTGAGGACGGCGCTATCAGCAACATCTTCCTTAACGAAGCCTGTTCCTCCGGCTGCGGCAGCTTTTTGCAGACATTTGCGCAGGCGTTGGGCTACGACGTCAAGAAATTTGCTGCGCTGGGTCTTTTTGCCGACAAGCCCGTTGACCTCGGCAGCCGCTGCACCGTGTTTATGAATTCCTCGGTCAAGCAGGCACAAAAAGACGGTGCATCAATTGAAAACATAAGCGCAGGTCTGTCCATCTCGGTGGTCAAGAATGCGCTGTACAAGGTCATCCGCGCCTCCGGTCCCGAAGAACTCGGGCGCAACATCGTTGTGCAGGGCGGTACCTTTTATAATGAAGCGGTGCTGCGCGCCTTTGAAAAAGAAATGGGCGTCAACGTCATCCGCCCCGATATTGCGGGGCTTATGGGCGCGTTCGGTGCAGCGCTGCACGGCAAAGCCCGCGCGGGCGAAAACGCCCGCAGCACCGTGCTGACACAGCAGCAGCTCGAAGCCTTCAGCCAAAAGGTCAACACCGTGCAGTGTCAGGGCTGCGGCAACCACTGCCAGCTGACCATCAACATTTTTGCCGATGGCAAGCGGTTTGTTTCCGGCAACCGCTGCGACAAGCCCGTTACCGGCAAGGCAAACAGCGAGGAGCTGAACCTGTACACCTACAAGCGCAGTCTGCTGCAAAGCTACCGCACCGCGCCTGCACCCGCCGCGCCGCGCGCCAAAATCGGTCTGCCGCTGTGCCTGAATATGTACGAGCTGCTGCCGTTCTGGCACACGCTGTTCACCCGCTTAGGCTTTGCGGTGGTGGTCAGCCCCTTCTCGGACCGCAAGCTGTACCAGTCCGGGCAGGCGACCATCCCCAGCGATACCGCCTGTTTCCCGGCAAAGCTCAGCCACGGTCATATCCGCTGGCTGTGCGAGCAGGGCGTAGACGCCATTTTCTACCCCTGTATGAGCTACAATCTGGACGAGCATCTGGGCGACAACCATTACAACTGCCCGGTGGTCGCCTATTACCCCGAGGTGCTGGCGGGCAACTGCCCCGAGTTGGCAAAAACCAAGCTGATTTATGACTACTTCAATTTGGCGCGGCGCAAGGATTTCACCAAAAAGTTCGCGCAATCGCTGGAAAAGTATTTCCCCGGCTTTGACCGCAGAACGGTGAAGGACGCTGTTGATGCCGCCTATGCCGAGTATGAGAAGCATATGCGGCTTGTGCGCGAAAAGGGTGCGGACATCATCGCCGAGGCACGCCGGCAGGGCAAGCATATCATCGTGCTGGCGGGGCGTCCCTACCATGTGGACCCGGAGGTCAACCACGGCATTGATCAGCTGATCATCCGGCAGGGCGCCGCCGTCGTGACCGAGGATTCCGTCAGCTGCTACGAGCAGAAATTCCCCACGGCGGTGCTGAACCAGTGGACCTACCACAGCCGCCTGTACGCTGCCGCCAAATACTGCACCGAGCAGCCCGATATGGACCTTGTGCAGCTGGTTAGCTTCGGCTGCGGCTTGGACGCTGTGACCACCGATGAAACGCGCGAGATCCTGCAAGCGGGCGGCAAGCTGTACACCCAGCTGAAAATTGACGAGATCACCAATCTGGGCGCGGTGAACATCCGCCTGCGCAGCCTGTTTGCGGCACTGGAAGAACGCAAGCAGGACAAGCACTAAGAGGGGACAAGCCAATGGAATATATGACACCGAACTTTACCAAGGATATGGTAAAGACGCATACGATTTTGATCCCGAATATGGCGGTCACCCAGTTCCGGCTGATTCAGGCGGCGCTTGCCAGCGAAGGGTATAAGACCGAGGTGCTGGGCAACTGCGGCAGCGAGGTCGCCCAGCTGGGGCTGAAATACGTCCACAACGACACCTGCTACCCGGCGCTGCTGGTCATCGGGCAGTTTCTGGACGCGCTGAACAGCGGCAAATATGACTTAGAACATACCGCCCTGCTGATCACCCAGACGGGCGGCGGCTGCCGTGCGTCCAACTACATCAAGCTGCTGCGCAAGGCACTGGTCAAGGCGGGATACGGCAATATCCCCGTGGCATCGCTGAATTTTTCCGGCTTGGAAAAAGGCAGCGGTCTGCCGCTGACCCTGCCGCTGATCCGCAAGGTCGTGGCGGGCATCTTCTACGGCGATATGCTCTGCGCCCTGCGCAGCCAGACCCGCGCGTATGAAAACCGCCCCGGCGACGCCGACGCGATGACCGAAAAGTGGATCGCCGAGATTCAGGGCTGGATAAAAAACGACAAAAACTACGCCGCCCACGATATGAAAAAGCGCTTTTACGACATCGCGGCGGACTATGCGACCATCCCCGTAACGCGGGTACCCAAGGTCAAGGTGGGCGTTGTGGGCGAGATTTACGTCAAATACTCGCCGCTGGGCAACAATGACTTGGAAAAATTTCTGGAATCACAGGACTGCGAGGTCAACCTGCCCGGGCTGATGGGCTTTGTGAACTACTGCATTGCCAACTACGGGCTGGATGTCGAGCTGTACGGCGGCAACAAGCTGATGCAGACCGGCGCCAACGCCCTGTTGAGCTGGATGGATTCGGTGGGCGTTGCCTGCAATGAAGCTATGCGCCATTACGGCTTCTACGCGCCGGGGTCCTTCCGCGAGCTGATGGAAAAGCCCAAGGGCATCATTTCGCTGGGTGCCAAAATGGGGGAGGGCTGGCTGCTGACCGCCGAGATGATCGAGCTGGTCGAGGGCGGCTACAGCAATATTGTCTGCGCCCAGCCGTTCGGCTGTCTGCCCAACCACATTGTGGGCAAGGGAATGATCAACAAAATCCGCGCCCTGCACCCCGATGCGAACATTACCCCCGTGGACTATGACCCCAGCGCCACCCGTGTCAACCAGGAAAACCGCATCAAGCTGATGCTGGCGGTGGCGCGCGAAAAGCTGCAAAACCCTGTCCCGCCTGCGCCCCTTACCGCCGAGGATTTGGCGGGCGGCGCACCGCAGATCACAACAACGGTATAAACAAGAAACCCGCTGTGCCGGTAACGGCACAGCGGGTTTCAGTTTGTAGAAAAGCCCTTTTACGGGTAGAAATGTAGGGCGCGTGTCTTGACCGCGCCGCACCGCTGGCTGCGCGCAGCGCATAAAATCGCGCCGAATGGCGCGCGTTCTCACGTTATATCGTACTATCGGCTAGACTGCACGGAACGGTCAAGACCGTTCCCTACAAACCTGCCGAAGGTTCGCAATCGTTCCATTCAGTTTGTCGACAGTCTGCAAACCCGCTGTGCCGTCAAAGCACAGCGGGTTTGCTTTACCATAGTATAAATCAATGAAAATATAGGCAGTCCGACCTTACGAAATCCTGCTGGACAGATCCATCTGGGAATCCACCAGGTTTTTCTCGTACTTGCGGTAGACCTCCTTCAGCAAAACGGTGCGGCGCACCATACCGATAAACACATTCCGATCGTCCACCACCGGCACAAAGTTCTGATCCACGGCGGCGCGCAGCAGGCTGCCCATATCGGTGGTCACGGTCACCGCCTTATAATCCCGGCGGCGGGGAAAGCTGGCAATGGGTACATCCTCGCTGGCCTCGAGGTCCAGCCCGTGCAGGTTTTTCATACCCCAAAGGATATCCCCCTCGGTGATGGTGCCGACATACTCGCCGTTGCGCTTCAATACGGGGATGGTCGCAAGGCGCTGGTTAGACCATTTTTCCAAGGTCTGGCGCAGGGTAAAATCCTCATAAATATACAAAACATCCTGTTTCGGTGTCAGGAAAAACAGCAAATTCATACGATCAAGGCTCCTTCAATTTTGTGTGGCGCGGGCAAGCCCCGTCCGTGCCTTCTTAGTACAAGTATATACTTTTTCTGCACAAACTTTGTGAATGGATTGTTAAATCCCCCATAAAACAGAAATTTATCAAAAACCACTGTTCAAGCGCGTAAAAAAGGTGTATAATAGCCTTATATATTCGGTACCCCACCCATGGGGAACCCCATTCAAGGAGGTACGAGGATGATTACCAAAGTCAATCCGTATGGACATATTTCCCTTACGAATGATTATTTTTCCGGTCTGGTAGAGCAGGCTGCCAAGCAGTGCTACGGCATCGCGGCAATGGGTCAGGCCCCTGCCGAAGCCGTTGTGCGCAGCGCCCTGCGCACCGGAAGTCTGCCGCCCAAGGGCGTTTCAGTAACGCAGGAAGGCGGAAGGCTGGTCATTGCCCTGCACATCAAGGTGGGCTACGGGCTGAATATATCTACCATTACCCAAAGCATTACCCACCGCGTCAAGGACGAGGTGGAACACGCCACAGGACTGAAAGTTGCGCGCATTGACGTGTATGTGGACGATATCATTGATTTATGAGGTGTAAACAAACTATGATTACTGGTCAGACCCTGCGTGACGCCATCCTTTCCGGCGCCAACAATATTGCCAACCAGCGCACCCGCGTGGATGAATTGAACGTGTTCCCGGTTCCCGACGGTGACACCGGCACCAATATGAGCATGACCATCGGCGCAGCCCGCGCCGAGCTGGAAAACCTGCCCGACTCCTGCACCGTGGCGGAAGCCAGCAAGACCGCTGCATCCGCCATGCTGCGCGGCGCACGCGGCAACTCCGGCGTTATCACCAGCCTGCTGTTCCGCGGCTTCTCCAAAGCTCTGAAGGACAAGACCACCGCCGATGCCGCAGACCTTGCCGCCGCCCTGAAAATGGGTGTGGAAGCTGCCTACAAGGCGGTTATGAAGCCCACCGAGGGTACCATTCTGACCGTCAGCCGTCTGGCTGCCGAGCGTGCCGCCGAATGTACCGGGATGGACATCCCCGAAATGTGGGAGAACACCCTTGCCGCCGGTCAGGCTGCCCTGGACGACACCCCCAACCTGCTGCCCGTGCTGAAAAAGGCGGGCGTTGTGGACGCGGGCGGTCAGGGCATTATGGTCATCTTTGAGGGTATGCAGCAGGTGTTTGCCGGCAAGGGCATCGTTGCCGGTGCCGAGGTTGCCGCCAAGCCCAAGGTTTCCAGCGAGGCTGCCGGCAAGGGCGTGTTTGCCGACGACCTGATGAAGGTCGAGGACATCAAGAACGGCTACTGCACCCAGTTCCTGCTGCACAAGGAAGAAAACGCCAGCGTGGAGCGTCTGCGCGCCTTCCTGGAATCCAACGGCGATTCCGTTGTCGTGATCGAGGACGACGACGTTGCCAACTGCCATGTACACACCTCCGACCCCGGTATGATGCTGAGCGAGGCCATCAAGTACGGCTACCTGACCAACTTCAAAATCGAAAATATGCACGAGCAGTTCCTTGCCCGCCAAAAGCAGGCAAAGGGTCTGGAAAAACAGGCAGAGGCGGAGGAAAAGAAGGACAGCGAGTTTGTCTACGCCGCCGTTGACCCCGAGCGCAAGTACGGCTTTGTCGCTGTTGCCGCGGGCGAAGGTCTGAAGGGCGTGTTTACCGATCTGGGCGTGGACGCCGTTGTCAGCGGCGGTCAGACGATGAACCCCAGCACCGAGGACATTCTGGCTGCCATCCAGAGCGTACCCGCCAAGACCGTGCTGGTGCTGCCCAACAACAAGAACATCATTATGGCGTCCGAGCAGGCGCAGAAGCTGGCGGACCGCAAGGTCATTGTGCTGCCCACCCGCACCATTCCGCAGGGTATGACCGCCATGCTGAACTTTGACCCCGACACCGCCCCCGAGGAGAACGCCGTCAATATGATGGCAGCTGCCGACCAGGTGGGTACGGGTCTGATTACCTACGCCGCCCGCGACAGTGAATTTGACGGCAAGCCGATCAAAAAGGGCGAAATTATGGCGCTGGAAAACGGCAAGATCGTTGCCACCGGCACCGACATCGTCAAGATGACCTACCGCCTGGCACGCGCGATGCGCAAAAAGGACACCCAGTTTATCACGGTGATTTCCGGCTGCGATGTCAGCGATGAGGAAGCCGAGCATACCACCGATATGGTCCGCGCCAAGTGCGGCGGCAATATCGAGGTCAGCCACATCAGCGGCGGGCAGCCCGTTTACTACTATATGATTTCCGTGGAGTAAACCTCCGCAGATACAAGGCGAATTTGGTGAAACTCCGAGTTCGCCTTTTTTGGTATATCTTGAGAAAGGAGGTCCCGCGTGGCAACCATCGACAGCTCGGTGCAGTATTTGAAAGGGGTCGGCCCCGCCTTTGCCAAAAAGTTTGAAAAGCTGGGCATTGCGACCATACGCGACCTGCTTTTGTGCTACCCCCGCAAATACATTGACTACACCCAGCCCTACACCGTCGAATCAGCCCCCTACGACGTGGAATGCTGCGTCAAGGCGACGGTTTTGCAAAAGGAGCCGCCCCGCCGCATCAAGGGCGGGCGGATGATGAACCGCGTGCTGGCGGCAGATGATTCCGGCGTGCTGGCGCTTTCGTGGTTCAACGCGCCCTACGCCGCCGACAAGCTCACGGTGGGGGAAAGCTACTATTTTGAGGGGCGCATCGGCGGCACTATGACCCACCGCGAGCTGCTGCACCCGCTGGTGCGCACCGAAGCGCAGGTGCAGGCAAGCCCCTTTGTGGCGGTCTATCCGGGTACCGAGGGGCTGTCCCCGGCGCGGCACAACAGCTGCGTGTACGCGGCGCTCCCCTTTGCGGACGAGCTGCAGGACCCCCTGCCGCCGGAGCTTTTGACCCGCTACAGGATGCCGCCCAAGGCGGCGGCAGTGCGTGCCATCCACGCGCCCAAGGATCAGGCGGAGCTGGCTGCGGCGCGGCGGCGCCTGATTTTTGAGGAACTGTACCTTTTGCAGCTGGGCATTTTTCTGCTGCGCAGCCGGGGACGCAACGTCACCAGCGCCCCGATGCGCCCGGTCGATTTAGAAACCTTCTGGCGCAGTCTGCCCTATGCCCCCACCGGGGCGCAGCGCCGCTCGGCAGAAGAGATCACCCGCGACCTGTGCGCCGAAGCCCCGATGAACCGTCTGCTGCAGGGCGATGTCGGCAGCGGCAAAACGCTGGTGGCGGCAGCAGCCATCTGGTTTGCCGCCCAAAACGGCTGGCAGAGCGCCATGCTGGCACCCACCGAAATTCTGGCGCGGCAGCACGCCGCCAACCTTGCCGACCGGCTGGAACCCTTCGGCGTCAATGTCACGCTGCTGGTCGGCGGTATGAAAGCCAAGGAAAAGCGCGTGGCGCTGGAAGCCATTGCCGACGGCAGGGCGGGGCTGGTCGTGGGTACCCACGCGGTGCTGACCGACACGGTGGTGTTCCGCAATCTGGGGCTTGCCATCGTGGACGAGCAGCATCGGTTCGGCGTGCGGCAGCGCGGGCTGCTGGCAGGCAAGGCGCAAAACCCGCACCTGCTGGTGATGAGCGCAACGCCCATCCCGCGCACGCTGGGACTTTTGCTGTACGGCGATTTGGATATTTCGGTGCTGGACGAGCTGCCCCCCGGACGCAAGCCCATCAAAACGTGGTTTATCACCGGCAAAAAGCGGCAGGATATGTTCGGTTTTCTGGACAAGCAGATCGAAGCCGGACATCAGGTGTATATCGTCTGCCCGGCGATCGAGGAAAACGAGCTGGACTCCGGTATGACGGCGGTAAAAACCTACTACACCGAAACCGTCTGCCCGCTTTTGCCGCACCGGCGCATCGGGCTTTTGCACGGCAAGATGAAGCCTAAAGAAAAAGACGATGTAATGCTGAAATTCAAGGCGGGGGAGCTGGACGTCCTTGTCAGCACCACCGTGATCGAGGTCGGCGTGGACGTACCCAACGCCACCGTTATGGTCATCGAAAACGCCGAGCGGTTCGGTCTGTCGGCGCTGCACCAGCTGCGCGGGCGCGTGGGGCGCGGCGCGGCGGATTCCTGCTGCATTTTGATTTCCGACAACGGCAGCGAAGCCGTGCGCCAGCGGCTGCAATTTCTGTGCCGCACGGCAGACGGCTTTGCCGTGGCACGGTACGATTTGGAAACCCGCGGCCCTGGCGACTTTTTCGGCTCGGCGCAGCACGGTCTGCCCACCCTGCGGGTGGCGGACCTTGTGCAGGACACCCGCACCCTGCAGGTGGCGCAGACCGAAGCCAAGGCACTGCTGGCGCAGGACCCCAACCTTGCCCAGCCGCAGCACAAGGCGCTCTCGGACGAGGTGGCGCGGCTGTTTGCCACGGCGGGCGCGATGAATTGAGCAATTTTTGTCTTTTCATTTTGCGGAAATTCTGCTATACTGGAATAAGTATATACTTTAGGCAAGACAAAGGAATTGTCCATGAAAAAAATCTTTTCTGTTTTGATAACGCTGCTGCTGGTGCTGACCTTTGCCCTGCCGGCAGCGGCGGAAGGGGAGAGCAGCGCCCTCTCGGTGGAGGGCGCCCCCGCGCTGACTGCCCCGGCGGCGTATGTGGTCAATCTGGACACCAACATTGTGGTCTATGACAAAAACAGCGAAACGCCCCTGCAGGCGGCAAGCCTGACCAAGATGATGACGGTGCTGCTGGCGCTGGAAAGCTACCAGGATCAGCTGGATACCATCAGCATTACGGCACCCAGTTATATCTACGACATTATCTGGGAGCAATCGCACTACGCCTCCACGGCGGACATCCGCCGCGGCGAAACCTACACACTGCGCCAGTATCTGTACGCTATGCTGCTGCCCAGCGGCAACGAGGCTGCCTACATTGTGGCGGACTATATGGGCGGCGGCAGTCTGGAAAACTTTTACGCCATGATGAACGCCGAGGCAGAGTCCATCGGCTGCACCGGCACCCATTTTGCCGACCCCTGCGGCTTAAACACCGACAACGTCACCACCGCGCGCGATGCCTATCTGATTCTGCGCGCCCTGACAAAGTACGATGCCTTTGCCGAAATCGCCGGAACCCCCACCTATTATATGGGCGAAAAAGCCGGCTATGCGCAGGGTACCTACCTGCTGCAAAGCACTGACAAAATGCTGTATCCCGCCAGCAGCTACTACCGCAGCTATGTGCGCGGCGGCAAAACCGGCAGCTTGGGCGAGTGGCAGAATTTTGCAAGCTGGCACACCCAGAACGGCGAAAATTATATCAGCGTCCTGTTGAATGTGCCGCTGGAAAGCGACCCCGAGGGCGGTCGCCCGGCGCTGCTGGAAACCGGCACCCTGATGGATTGGGTGTTTGACACCTACACGGTTGCCCCCGCACTGGATACGACCCAGCCCATCACCGAGCTGCCTGTCGTCTACGCCACGCAGGCGGACACCGTTATGGTTTACCCCGACAACAATATGATGACCCTGCTGCCCCGCAGCGGCGGTGCGGCGCTGACCCAGCAGGTCTTTGCCGTACCCCAGCGCTTGGCGGCACCCGTGCGGCAGGGCGATGTGGTGGGCAGCGTTACCCTGACGATAGAAGGGCAGGCCATCGGCACGGTACAGCTGATTGCGGGCAGCAATATTTCCCGCAACCAGACGCTGTACACCATCTCCCGCGTGGCGGAGTTCTTCTCCGGCACTTATTTTAAAGTGGTTGTAATGCTGACTATGGCGGTCGTCGCCGTATATGCATTTATCTGGGTACTGTCCCTGCTGGGCGTCTGGGGTCGAGAAAGCGGCGGCTATACCCAAAACAAAAAATATAAGTAAGAAGGTTTTACCAATGATCGATGTAAAGCGCAACCTTACCACCATGACCGATTTTTACGAGCTGACCATGTCCGCAGGCTATCTGGACGAGGGGTATCTGGACAAAACAGCGGTGTTTGATATGTTCTTCCGCCGTGTGCCGGACGGCGGCGGCTACGCCATTATGGCGGGTCTGCAGCAGTTTATCGAGGCTGTGGATAACCTCTGCTTTACCGAGGAGGACATTGCCTACCTGCGCTCCACCAAGGTGTTTGATGAAAAATTCCTCGACTATCTGCGCAATTTTAAGCTGCACTGCAACATCTGGGCGATTGAGGAAGGCACCCCCATCTTCCCGCAGGAGCCGATCGTCACTGTGGAGGGTCCTGCCATTGAATGCCAGCTGCTGGAAACGCTGCTGCTGGTCACCTTCAACCACCAGTGCCTGATCGCCACCAAGGCCAACCGCATTGTGCGCTCGGCACAGGGGCGCCCGGTTATGGAGTTCGGCGCACGCCGCGCCCAAGGCTATGATGCCGCCTACTACGGCGCCCGCGCGTCCTACATCGGCGGCTGCGGCTCCACCTCCTGCGTGATGGCAGCCCGTGATTTCGGCATCCCCGCCTCCGGCACGATGGCACACAGCTGGGTGCAGATGTTCCCCAGCGAGTACGAGGCGTTCAAAAAATACGCCGAGCTGTACCCCGATGCCTGCGTGCTGTTGGTGGACACCTACAACGTGCTGCGCCACGGTGTGCCGGATGCCATCAAGGTGTTTGACGAGGTTCTCAAGCCCATGGGCAAGCGCCCCAAGGGCATCCGCATTGACTCCGGCGATATTGCTTACCTCTCCAAAAAAGCGCGCAAAATGTTGGACGCCGCCGGTTACCCCGACTGCACCATCTGCGCCTCCAACAGCTTGGATGAGTACATCGTCCGCGACCTGATTCTGCAGGGCGCCCGCGTGGACAGCTTCGGCATTGGCGAAAATATGATCACCGCCAAGAGTGACCCCGTGTTCGGCGGCGTGTACAAGCTGGCGGCTGTCAAGGAGGACGACGGCAGCTACACCCCCAAGATGAAGCTGAGCGAATCTGCCGAGAAGATGACCATCCCCTGCCTGAAAAAGGTCTGGCGTATCTACGACCAGGACGGCAAGGCGATGGCTGACCTGATCGCTATGGCGGACGAGGAAGTTTCGACCGAGCATGGCATCACGCTGTTTGACCCCATCGAAACCTGGAAAGAATGCACCTACGTCAACTGCACGGCGCGCTGCCTGTCCACCCCCATCTACCAAAACGGCGAGCGCGTCTACACCTCCCCGAGCCTTGACGACATCAAGAAGTTCTGCAAGGCGCAGGTCAATACCCTGTGGGACGAGGTCAAGCGCTTTGAAAACCCACACCGCTACTATGTGGACCTCAGCCAGAAGCTGTGGGATACCCGCAGCGCGCTGCTGAAAAAGCTGTCTAAATAAATTGTTATAAGTATTGCCCCCTGCGCATACTAGGGTTATTCCGGTATGGGCAGGGGGCTTTGTTTGTGGAAACGTTGGTTTTGTTTGTGCTGGGCGGCGCGGCGTATGCGTGGCTGGAAATTGCGTGGCGCGGCGTTACGCATTGGTCGATGTTTGCGGCGGGCGGGGTGTGCCTGTGCGCCCTGCAAAGGCTGGCACGGCGCAAACTACCGCTGGGGCTGGCAGCTGCGGCAGGGGCGGCGGGCATAACGCTGCTGGAGCTGGCGGTGGGGCTTGCCTGCCGCCTGCTTTTGCAGCGCCGCGTATGGGATTACAGCGGCGAGTGGGGCAACTTTGCGGGGCTGATCTGCCCCAAGTACAGCCTGTATTGGTTTTTGCTGTGCGGCTGGGTGATTTTTTTACTGCGAAGTCCGGTTTATGTCGCTAAAAAGCAGGGACAAAACCGGTAGAGTACAAATTATGGTACTGCTGATCTGCGATAATTTAGGTAGAGAAACAAAAAAGGCGGTACACAAAAATGACGCAGCAATTCCGTTATGTGGCAGGGCATATCGAAGTTTACACCGAGAACGGGGAGTTTTTATTTTCGGCGGACACCATGCAGGAAGCGTGGGAGGAATTGTCGGCGTAAGGGCAGCGGGCAACAAAAAATCATTGCGCGGTAGGGGCGGGGCAAGCCCCGCCCGCAACATAACGGCAACGCAAAACCTGCGGGTAAACCGCATATATGGCTTCCCCTTTTGGGGGAAGCTGTCACCGCAGGTGACTGATGAGGGGCAAACTTCCGGACATCTCCCCCTCATCCGGCGCGTTCCGCGCCACCTTCCCCCCAAGGGGAAGGCTTTTGCGCGGTAGGGGCGGGGCAAGCCCCGCCCGCAACATAACGGCAACGCAAAAATCACGGGTTAGTCCGAAGGAGCGGCATATAGGTAAAAAATCCTTTTCCGGTTGGTGATGTAGGGAGGGGTCTTGACCCCTCCTTGCCGCTTTGCGGTTGTTGCCCATTTGCACGGCAACAAAATATATCGAATTATCGACCCTAAAAAAATATCTCTTGTATTTTTGGCGAAAGTAAGGTATTCTATATAGTATCGTGTCACAACGCCTTGCGCTGAAAATAAGGAGAATGTTATGAAACTCATCACTTTTACCGTGCCGTGCTACAACTCGGCCGCCTATATGTCCCACTGCGTGGAAACCCTGCTGCCTGCCGGCGAGGAAGCCGAGATCATTCTGGTGGATGACGGCTCCAAGGACGATACCGGGCGCATTGCCGACGAATTTGCCGAAAAATATCCCGACATCGTCCGCGTGATCCATCAGGAAAACGGCGGTCACGGCGAGGGCGTCAACCAAGGCATCCGCAACGCGCGCGGTGTCTACTTCAAGGTCGTTGACTCCGACGACTGGCTGGACACCGATGCCCTGCAGCAGGTTATGGCAACGCTGCGCGCCCATCTCAACGACGAAAAGCCCCTGGACCTGCTCATGGCAAACTATGTGTATGAACACGTTGCCGACAACACCCAGCTGGTCGTTGACTATAAGGGCATCCTGCCCGTAAATCGCGTCTTTGGCTGGCAGGAGATCGGGCATTTTCCGCAGAACAAAAACATCCTGATGCACAGCGTCATCTACCGTACCGAGGTGCTGCGCGCCTGCAAGCTGGAGCTGCCCAAGCACACCTTCTATGTGGATAATATCTTTGTCTACCAGCCCCTGCCCGAGGTGCAGACCATCTATTACATGAATCTGGACCTGTATCGCTATTTCATCGGGCGCGAGGATCAGTCCGTCAACGAAAAGAATATGATCAAGCGTGTTGACCAGCAGCTGCGCGTCACCCGCATTATGATGAACGCCGTCAATTTGTACGACCTGCCGGCCACCCAAGACAAGCTGCGCGCCTATATGCTGAACTATTTCAGTATGATGATGGCGATTTCCAGCATCTTCCTGACGCTGGACGGCAGCGAGGACGCCCTGCGCAAGCGCAGCGAGCTGTGGGCAGACCTGAAGGCGCACGACGAGCGCCTGTACCATCGCTGCAAGTTCTCGGTGGCGGGCGTCTGCAACCTGCCCGGCACGCTGGGCGGCAAAATCAGCATCGGCGGCTACCGCATTGCCCAAAAGCTGTTCAAATTCAACTAAGAGGGCTTCAAAATGCAAAAATACAGCGTTGTACTGTTTGATTTAGACGGCACCCTGACGGACTCCGCCCCCGGCATCCTCAACTCGGTGCGCTATGCCTGCCGCAAAATGCAGCTGCCGGAGCCTGCGCCCGAAACGCTGCGCCGCTTTCTGGGTCCGCCGCTGCTGGATTCCTTCCGGAATCTGGTCGGGCTTTCGCCGGAGGAAAGCCAGCAGGCGGTGGCAGCCTTCCGGGAATATTTTCCCACCAAGGGGCTGTTTGAAAACGAGGTCTACCCCGGCGTGGAAACCATGCTGCGCGAGCTGAAAGCCGCCGGCAAAACCGTTGTGCTGGCGACCAGCAAGCCGGAGGAATACGCCCGCCGCATTCTGGAGCATTTTGCGCTGGCGCAATATTTTGACGCCATCTGCGGTGCCACGCTGGACGAGCGCCGCACCGACAAGGCGGAAGTCATTGCCTACGCGCTGCAAACGGCACACATCACCGACACAGCCGACACCGTTATGGTGGGGGACAGGGAACACGATGTCAAGGGCGCTGCCAAAAACGGTTTGCCCTGCATCGGTGCGCTGTACGGCTACGGCAGCCGGGAGGAGCTTTCAGCCGCCGGTGCCGCGGCAATCGCTGACACGGTGGAAATGCTGCAAACGATATTGCTGTAAACAAAACGCCCCTGCACGTTCACAACGTGCAGGGGCGTTTCTTTAGAATATTACTTTTTCAGATCGCTGAACAGATCCTTCCGGTATACGCCGTCCGCAATCAGTTGGGCAAAGCTGTCGATCACGATCTGCTTGTCCTCGGCGTAGGTGACGCCGAACCACTTGTCGTGGGTGGGCAGCACTTTGACGCTGACCTTACCCGCGTGCAGCAGCTCGTCAATATAGATGGGCAGCAGGTACTCAGCCTTCAGCGGGTTGGCAGGGGCAGCCTTCTCAAAAAACTCTACAAAGCCGGCGTCCAGCAGGTCGATGAACTCCGGGGTCAGCGCCCACATATTCATCGAAACCAGACTGTCGATGTCAATGCTCTTGCCGCCGGCGGCAGCGCCCTCAGCGGTTTTTTCAATGCCGGAGGTTTCCAGCACGCCGGTCAGATAGTGGGCATCGTTCATCTGGCAGATGCCGCGGGTCACGGCGCCGTTGTCGCTCAGGGTGTTTTTCAGCACAAAGCCTGCCATGGCAAGGCTGCCGGGCGCTTCCGGCGTGTAGCCCTGCAAAAAGTCGTGCAGCTGCACAAACGCCTCTTTGCCGTAGTAGTCGTCGGCGTTGATGACGGCAAACGGCTCCTTCACAAGCCCCTTGCACGCCAGCACCGCCTGCCCGGTACCCCAAGGCTTGGTGCGCCCTTCCGGTACGGTGAACCCGGCAGGGATGGCATCCATCGCCTGAAAGGCGTAGCCGATCTCAACACCCAGCGCGGCGCAGGTCGCCTCGATGCGGTCACCGATGGCTTCCTTGAACGCCTGCTCAATATCGCGGCGGATGATAAAAACGATTTTATCAAAGCCCGCCTCAATGGCATCGTGGATGGAAAAATCCATAATGATCTCACCGTTGGGACCGACAGCCGCCAGCTGTTTGATGCCGCCGCCGAAGCGCGACCCAATGCCCGCGGCCATAATGACCAAAGTAGTTTTCATAGGTTTCCTCCTGATTTCCTGTTTTCCTTCACTTTATAAGAACGCCGTCCGATGCGGCACTTACAAACTCACACCGTAGCTGGCAAACAGATACCGCACAAAGGCGGGACCTGCCAGATACATAAAGCCCACTGTCAAAAGTGCCGTAATGCCGTAATACAGCACGACCAGCAAAAAGCTGGTGCCGCCCTGCTGCGCCAGCTCACGGGCGCGGTCCTGCTCATCGGGGTAACGGGCGTAGATGCCCTCAATGCGGCGCTTGGCGGTTTTCTGGTACCATGCCACAGCGCTCAAGCCCATAAACACCTTAAAGGCGCACCACAGGATATCGCAGGCAAAGGCGGCGTGTTCCAGCCAGGCAGCGCCGGTCAGCATACCGCCCAGCACGGCGGGGTTGTACTGCTGCAAGACCAGCAGCGCCAGCGGCGTGTACAAAACCAGCTGCACCAGTGCCAGCACAATGCCCTGCTTCCACATTTTGCGGTAGAAGAAGTAGATGGGACCCAGTAAAAAAGCGGAAAAGCACAGGGTGATTTTTTTGCCGGTTTTCTCCATACGGAAAAACTGCATCAGGTAATATAGCGCCGAACGCCCGGTAAAGGTTGCCCAGTCCTGCGCTTGGATGCCGTCAATGCAATCGGTGGGCTTCAGCTCCACACGGGTGATGTCGGGGGCATCCGTCGTGCCGCGGGCGTAAATGGGGGCGCTTTGCGGCTCGGTGCGCGGCGCGGCGTTCAGCGGCACACCGCAGTGGCTGCACTTGACAGCGCCCGGCTCGTTGTGGTTGCCGCAGTTGGGGCATACCGCCAGGTGGCGGGCGGTGTCTGCCTCGTCGGCGGGTTCGGCGTCGGGCTTCCACTCAAAGCCGGCAGCGTGTTCTGCCTCGTGTACGCAGGCACCGACCTTCTTCCAGCATTCGCGGTGGTAGGGGGTGCCGCATTCGGGGCAGACAACAATATCGTCTGCGTCGGTAAAAGCCTGCTCGCAGACGGAACAATGGTTGTTGGTATATCTTGCCATTCTCTAAGCTCCTTTTTGATACATATCCTCATTATAGCGCATCAAACGGACAAATGCAAAGAATTTTGGTAAAGTTCAGGAATTATTCAGAGAAAAAAGTACATCTTTTGCTAAAATCGCAAATCCTCTTTACAACGGCGGCGCTTTGTTTTATACTAATAGTGTGAATTTGTGCCGATTAAGGGGTATTATTATGATAACCATTGACGAACTGAAACAGAAATTGGGCGGTATGCAGACCTCCGTGGACGATCTGCGCGAAGCCCTTTCCATTGAAGCCAGCGAAAAGCGTCTGGCGGAGCTGGAGCATCAGATGACGATGCCCGGCTTTTATGACGATCAGGAGCGCAGCCAGAAGATCATCAGCGAGATGGGCGAGGTCAAGAACAAGCTGGAGCGCTTCGGCAAGCTGTCCACCCAGTATGAGGAAGCCGAAACCCTGCTGCTGATGATCGAGGAGGAAAACGACCCCTCTCTGGCAGCCGAGGGCGAGGAAGCGGTCAATGCTGTCGAAAAATCCATCGACGAGCTGCAGCTGATGACGATGCTCAACGGCGAGTACGACCACAACAACGCCATTCTGACCTTCCACGCTGGCACCGGCGGCACCGAGGCGCAGGATTGGGCGGAGATGCTGTTCCGTATGTACAGCCGCTGGGCGGAGGCGCACGGCTACAATGTAGAGGTGCTGGACGTGCTGGACGGCGACGAAGCCGGCATCAAGTCTGCCTCCATGATGATCAAGGGCGCCAACGCCTACGGTATGCTCAAGAGCGAGCATGGCGTGCATCGTCTGGTGCGCATCAGCCCGTTTGACGCCAACGCCCGCCGCCAGACCAGCTTCTCCAGCCTGGAGGTTATGCCCGAGCTGGACAACAACATCAATATTGAAATCAACCCCGCCGACATCGAGATGCAGGTGTACCGTTCCTCCGGCGCGGGCGGTCAGCACATCAACAAGACCTCCTCCGCCGTGCGTCTGATCCACAAGCCCACCGGCATTGTGACCAGCTGCCAGACCCAGCGCAGCCAGCTGCAGAACCGCGAGTACGCTATGGAAATGATGAAAGCCAAGCTGTACCAGATTGCCCTGCAGCAGCACAAGGATAAAATCGACGACATCAAGGGCGTGCAGAACGAAATTGCCTGGGGTCACCAGATCCGCAGCTATGTCTTTATGCCCTACACGCTTGTCAAGGATCACCGCACCAACTACGAGAGCGGCAACGTGCAGGCGGTCATGGACGGCGACCTCGACGGCTTTATCTACGCCTATCTGAAGGCCAGCTCCCGCGGCGAGCTGCAGGACGTGTAAGCGATGGACAGCCGTTTTTTCCGGTTGACCACCTCACTGGGGCGGCTGCAGAAGCTGATCCGGAAAATCAAGACCGAGGGTATGGGGCGCGTGGCGCTCAAGGGCAGCGATACCGTGGTGCTGTGCCAGCTGGCGGCGTACCCGCAGGGGCAGCGCTTTGCGGAGCTGACCGAGCGCTGTGAGCTGGACCCGGCGCTGATTTCCCGCACATTGGCAGGTCTGACCCGCGCGGGCTACGTCAACAAGGAGGGCGCACCCGGCAAGTACAATGCCCTGTACACCCTGACCCCGGACGGGCAGCAGTGCGCAGACCGTGTGGATGCCGTCATTGCGGCATTCCGGCGGCAGGCGGATAACGGCATCGCGCCCGAGGAACTGGAAACCTTTTACAGCGTGCTGCAGCGGATGACCGCCAATCTGGAAGGGGCGTTGCAGGATGCCCCCGCCCTGTTTGCCCCCCTGCACAAAGAAAACTGACACATTTGCCCCCAAATGCCCCAAAACGGCGTTTGGGGGCTTTATTTGTTCACAATCGGCGGGTATACTAATACCAATCACCCGAAAGGAGCAACCCCTTTTTATGGAATCACAACAGGGCCTTACCGCGCAGGAGGTCGAGCGCCGCCGTCAGGCAGGGCAAAGCAACCGCGCCCCGCAGTCCGCCACCAAGACGGTGGGGCAGATCGTGCGGGACAATATCTGCACCTACTTCAACCTGGTTTTTATGGTGCTGGCGGTCATGCTGGCGCTGGTCGGCTCGTGGCTGAATATGGGCTTTCTGGGCATTGTGTTCTGCAATACCATCATCGGCATTTTTCAGCAGCTGCGCGCCAAAAAGACCGTGGACGAGTTGACGCTGGTATCTGCCCGGCGGGTGCGCTGCCTGCGCGGCGGCACTTGGGGCGAGCAGCTTTCGGAGGAGCTGGTCAAGGATGACGTGGTGGAGTTCGGCGCGGGGGATCAGATCGTGGCGGACGCGGTGGTGCTTTCCGGCACCGCGCAGGCGAATGAATCGCTGCTGACCGGCGAAGCCAACCCCATCACCAAGACGGCGGGGGACGCGCTGCGCTCCGGCAGTTATCTGATGGCGGGGCGCTGTGTGGCGCGCCTGACCCGCGTGGGTGCCGACAGCTACGCCAACCGGCTGACAGCGGCGGCGCAGGCGGACGGACAAAAGGTCGCCAAGGGCGAGATGATGCGTTCGCTGGATAAGCTGATCCGTGTTATCGGCATTGCGCTGATCCCCGTGGGTGCGGCGCTTTTGTATAAGCAGCACTGGGTGCTGGAATTGAGTATGCGCAGCAGCGTGGAAAGCACGGTGGCGGCGCTGATCGGTATGATCCCCGAGGGGCTGTATCTGCTGACCAGCGTGGCGCTGGCGGTGGGTATGATGCGCCTTGCCGGGCGGCGGGTGCTGACGCAGGATATGAACTGCATTGAAACGCTGGCGCGGGTGGACGTGCTGTGTGTGGATAAAACCGGCACCATCACCGAGCCGACGATGCAGGCGGGCGAGCCGATCCCGCTGGCAGACTGCCCCGATTTAAACGATGTGCTGTGCAGCTGCTACGCGGGGGACATCCCCGACAACGACACCGGCAGGGCGCTGCAAAAGGCGTATGGGCAGGGCAAGCCCCGCTGGGCGGTGGGGCAGACGATCCCCTTTAACACCGCCTACAAATACAGTGCCAAAGCCCTGCAGGGCTGGGGGATGTGCGTGGTGGGTGCGCCGGACGTGCTGGCAGGGGCGCGCAGCGCCGAGTTTGCCCCGCAGCTGACCGCCCTGCTGGATACCGGCTGCCGCGTGTTGCTGCTGGCACGGTATGACGGCACGCTGGCGCCGGGCGATAAGCCCGATGCTGATCGGCTGCAATTTCTGGCGCTGCTGCCGCTGCAAAACCCCATCCGCGCCAACGCCCCCAAGACCTTTGCCTACTTCGCCAAGCAGGGGGTGCAGGTCAAGGTGATTTCGGGCGATGACCCGCGCGCGGTCAGCCGTGTGGCGGCGCAGGCGGGCATTGCGGGGGCGGAAAACTGGGTGGATGCCTCCCGCCTGCAAAATGACCGCGAGCTGGCAAGCGCAGCCGCGCAGGCAACGGTGTTCGGGCGTGTTACCCCGGAGCAAAAGCGCAAGCTGGTACACGCCCTGCAGGCGCAAAGCCACACAGTCGCTATGACGGGCGATGGCGTAAATGACGTGCTGGCGTTAAAAGATGCCGACTGCGGCATTGCCATGGCAAGCGGCGCACAGGCTGCCGCGCAGGTGGCGCAGCTGGTTTTGCTGGATTCGGATTTCGGTGCGCTGCCCGCCGTTGTGGGCGAGGGTCGCCGCGTCATCAACAACATCCAGCGCTCGGCGTCGCTGTTTTTGGTCAAAAATATATTCTCGCTGCTGCTCAGTGTGGTAGCGCTCTGCCTGCCGCTGGCATATCCCTTTAAGCCGCTGCAGCTTTCGCTGGTGTCATCGGTGACCATCGGGATACCCAGCTTTATTCTGGCGCTGGAGCCGAACCGTGAGCTGGTGCGCGGGCGCTTTTTGCGCAATGTGCTGCGCGCCGCCCTGCCCGGCGGGCTTACGGATTTTTTGCTGGTGTTCTGCGCCATGGGCTTCGGCTTTGCGTTTGACCTGCCCGCCAACACGGTGGAAACCATCTGCACGCTGGTCGTGCTGACGGTGGGTATCTGCGTGCTGTGGGGCGTCTGCCGCCCCTTTACACCGTGGCATTGGGTGCTGTGGGGCAGCTGCGCGGTGCTGGGCTACGGCGGCGCGGTGCTGGTGGCACCGTGGCTGGATCTTGTCTGGCTCGACCTCGGCGGCAGTCTGGTGCTGCTGGTTTTGCTTGCCTTGGTGCCGCCCACCCTGTACGCCGTGACACTGGCAATGGATCGGCTGCGCAGCACCGCCGCAGAGCTTGTGCAAAAAATGCGGCAGTAATCAAAACAAAAGCACCGCACAGACTGTCGATAAACTTATTGGGTTGATTGCGAACTTTCGGCAGGTTTGTAGGGAACGGTCTTGACCGTTCCGTGCAGCATTGCCGGTAGCACGATGCATCGGGAAATAGCGCGCCATTCGGCGCGAATTTATGCGCTGCGCGCAGCCAGCGGTGCGGATGGGTCAAGACCCATCCCTACATTACTACCCGGCAAAGGGCTTCTTGACAAACAAAAGCACCGCACAGCCAAAAAACTGTGCGGTGCTTTTGTTTACGCCCGGAACGGGCGGTTATTTTTTGTGGTACTTGCGATCTTCTTCCTCGTATACGGGGTCGCAGGTCAGGTACATACCCAGCTTTTTCAGCGTGTCGGTATCCACGGCGGACAGAATGACCGTGGAGTGGATGTCGCAGCCCTTCAGCTTGGGGATCTGGTGCAGCGCGGTGTTGGCGGCTTCGTCATCGGCGGCGGAGCCGGACAGCGCAATCAGAATCTCGTCCGTGTGCAGGCGGGGGTTCTTGCTGCCCAAGTAGTTGGTTTTCAGCGTCTGGATCGGCTCAATGGTGCGCTGGCTGACCAGATCCAATTCCTGATCAATGGCGGCGAGCTTTTTCAGCGCGTTCAGCAGTGCGGAGGACGCAGCGCCCAGCAGGGGACCGGTCTTGCCGGTTACAACGGTGCCGTCGGGCAGCTCGATCGCCACAGCGGGGGCGCCGCCGGTGGCAGCGCTGCAGGCGTGCGCCTGTACCTCAACGGCGCGCTCGCCCACAGCCACACCGGCTTGGCTCAGCAGCATTTCCAGCTTGTAAAGCTCCTGCTGGGTGGCGTTGCCGTTGATCTTGCGGTCACACAGACACTTGAAATACCGGCGCAGGATCTCCTTTTTGCTGGCCTCGCAGCATACGGCGTCGTCGGTAATGCAGTTACCCGCCATATTCACGCCCATATCGGTGGGGGAACGGTAGGGACTCTTGCCGGCAATCAGCTCAAACATTGCGTTGACAACGGGGAAAATCTCAATGTCGCGGTTGTAGTTGACGGCGGTCTTGCCGTAAGCCTCCAGATGGAACGGGTCGATCATATTGACGTCGTTCAGGTCGGCGGTGGCGGCCTCGTAGGCAAGGTTTACGGGGTGTTTCAGCGGCAGGTTCCAGATGGGGAAGGTTTCAAACTTGGCGTAGCCCGCCTTGACGCCGCGCTTGTACTCGTGGTACAGCTGGGACAGGCAGACTGCCATCTTGCCGCTGCCGGGACCGGGCGCGGTGATGACCACCAGCGGGCGCTCGGTTTCGATGTACTCGTTTTTGCCGTAGCCGTCGTCGCTTACGATACGGGCGACATCGTTGGGGTAGCCGACAATTTTATAGTGGCGGAAGCTGCGGATGCCCACGCTGTGCAGCTTGTTCTCAAACTTTTCTACTTCGGGGTGGGCGGTGTACATCGTAATGCAGACGCTGCCCACAAACAGCCCCATGCCTTGGAAAGCGTCGATCAGGCGCAGAACGTCCATATCATAGGTAATGCCGTAGTCGCCGCGCATCTTATTGTTGACGATGTCCTCGGCGCTGATGACGACCACGATCTCGGCCTGCGCCTTCAGCTGCAGCAGCATCTGCAGCTTGGAATCGGGCTGAAAGCCCGGCAGCACGCGGGAGGCGTGGTAGTCGTCAAACAGCTTGCCGCCAAATTCCAGATACAGCTTGTTGTCAAACTGCGTAATGCGTTCACGGATGCACGCCGACTGTGTTTTTAAGTAGGCGTCATTATCAAATCCCAGCTTCATAACCGCTCCTTTATATTCTTAAAACTCCAAATTTATCTAGCTTACAGTATACCATATTGCGGGGCGGGTTACAATGCACTGGCGGCAAAAAATTTGCGCAAAAATGCCGGGGCAAGCCTGCCCCGGCAGAAATCAGCCGATATTACACAAAGCCCAGCAGCGTGCCGACGGTATGCACCAAAAATGCCATGACCCACGCAATGGCGCATTGCAGCAGCACCACACCGGCGGCGGCACGGGCGCTGCCCAGCTCCCGCTTGACGGCCGCCACGGCAGCCACACAGGGGGTATACAGCAGGGTAAACACCAGAAACACCACGGCGGTAAACGGGGTGAACAGGGTGTCCAGCGACACCTCGCTGCCCAGCAGAACGGTCAGGGTGGAAACCACGCTCTCCTTGGCGGTAAAGCCGGTGATCAGCGCGGTGGAAACCCGCCAATCGCCAAAGCCCAAGGGGGCAAACAGCGGGGCGATCCAGCTGCCCAGCATGGCCAGCAGACTGCTGTCCGGCGTGGCAGCCACGTTCAGGCGGGCATCAAAGGTCTGCAGGAACCAAATCAGCACGGTTGCCACAAAGATGATGGTGAACGCCTTCTGCAAAAAGTCGCGCGCCTTTTCCCAAATCAGCTGCCCCACGCTGCGCGCGGAAGGGAAGCGGTAGTTGGGCAGCTCCATCACAAAGGGAACCGGCTCGCCCTTGTACTTGGTGATTTTTAAAACCAGCGCGTACAGAATGCCGCACAAAATGCCGAACAGATACAGCCCAATCATAACCGGGGCGCGCAGTGCCGGCGCAAAAAAGGCGGCGGTAAACATACCGTAAATGGGCAGCTTGGCAGAGCAGCTCATAAACGGGGTCAGCAAAATGGTCATTTTGCGGTCGCGGTCACTGGACAGCGTGCGGGTCGCCATAATGGCGGGTACCGAGCAGCCGAAGCCGATCAGCATCGGCACAAAGCTGCGCCCCGAAAGCCCGATGCGGCGCAAAAGCTGATCCATCACAAACGCCACACGCGCCATATAGCCGGTGTCCTCCAGAATGGAGAGGAAGAAGAACAGCGTCACGATGATGGGCAAAAAGCTCAATACGCTGCCCACACCGGCAAAAATGCCGTCAATGACCAGGCCGTGAACCACGGGGTTGATGCCGTAGGCAGTCAGGGCGCTGTCTGCAAGCCCCGTCAGTGCGTCAATGCCGAGGGTCAAAAGGTCGGAAAGCGCCGCACCGATGACCCCGAAGGTCAGCCAGAACACCAGCGCCATAATGCCGATAAAGCAGGGCAGGGCGGTGTACTTGCCGGTCAGCACGCGGTCGATGGCAACGCTGCGCTTATGCTCGCGGCTTTCGCCGGGGCGCACCACGGTTTTTTCGCACAGGCGCTCAATAAAGCTGAAGCGCATATCTGCCAGCGCCGCCTCGCGGTCCAGCCCGGTGTCGCTTTCCAACTCGGCAATCGTATGCCCCAGCATATCGGTTTCATTTTTGTCAAGCCCCAGCGCCTGCTCGATCAGAGGGTCGCCCTCCACCAGCTTGGTGGCGGCAAAGCGGGCGGGCAGCCCGGCGCGCACGGCGTGGTCCTCGATCAGGTGGTTGACGGCGTGGATGCAGCGGTGTACCGCACCGTCGCGCCCGTCGGCGGCGTCGCAAAAGTCGATGCGCCCGGGGCATTCGCGGTGGCGGGCAACGTGCAGCGCGTGTTCGACCAACTCGTCAATGCCCTCGTTTTTGGCGGCGGAGATCGGCACCACGGGTACGCCCAATAAATCCTCCAACTCGTTGACCATAACGGTGCCGCCGTTGGCGCGCACCTCGTCCATCATATTCAGTGCCAGCACCATCGGGATGCCCAGCTCCATCAGCTGCATGGTCAGATAGAGGTTGCGCTCGATATTGGTCGCATCTACGATGTTTATAATGCCGTCCGGGTGGGTGTTCAGCAAAAAGTCACGGGTGACGATCTCCTCACTGGAATAGGGCGACAGCGAGTAGATGCCCGGCAGATCGGTCACGACTGCCTCGCTGTGACCGCGGATGACGCCGTCCTTGCGGTCCACCGTCACGCCGGGAAAGTTGCCGACGTGCTGGTTGGAGCCGGTCAATTGGTTGAATAGGGTCGTCTTGCCGCAGTTCTGGTTGCCCGCCAAGGCAAACTTCAGCGGCTGCCCCTTGGGGATGACCGTGCCGTTTTTGCGGTCGTGGTAGCTGGGCGCCTTGCGCAGTTCGCCCACGCCGGGGTGGGGGACAGGGGCATGGCGGCGCTCGGCGCGGGCGGCGCGGTCGGTTTCGTGAACGTGGTCCACTTCGATTTTGGCGGCATCCGCCAGGCGCAGCGTCAACTCGTAGCCGCGCAGCTCCAGTTCAATAGGGTCGCCCATGGGGGCAACCTTGCGCAGGGTCACCTCGGTACCCGGCGTAAGCCCCATATCCAGCAGGTGATGGCGCAATTCGCCCTCGCCGCCGATGGTGCGCAGGATGGCATCCTGACCGACTTTCAATTGATCCAGTGTCATAACAATTCCCTCTGTTTTGCCATAAAATTCAAAAAAAGTATAACACGCTCCACGCGGGATGGCAAGAGCCGACACCGCATATTTTGCCGCCAAACTGCACAAAAAAGACCCGCCCGGGTCGGGCGGGTCGGTGACAATTTTTATAGGGGAAAAATCAGCAGATGAAAAACCCGCCGCGTCCGCCGCAGCAGCACCAGCTCATAATATTGCACAGCAAAAGGTACATCCAGAACGACAGGCAGAACCGCCCCGGCGTGCCGCTGGGCTGGGCGTAGGGCTGCTGGTAGCCGGCGTAATCGCGCCCCGGGCGCTGCAATTGATCCAGCAGATTCTGGTAGGCGTAGTTGTTGGGCTGCATCGAAACCGCCGTGCGGGCTTCCTCCTGCGCGCGGATGTTGTTGCCCAAGCCCTGATGTGCCAAGGCGGCATAGTAGTGCCACTGCGCCGTGCGCTCGGCGGTGGATATGCCGTTCAGGGTGTTCAGGGCTTCCTCGTAAAAGCCACTGCGGATATAGTTCGCTGCAGCGCGCATCTCGCCGCTTTCCTGCCCGGAGGTGTAGGTCTGCTGGTTGGCGCTGCTGTAAAAGCCGAACCCGAACGGTCCGTAGGCAAAGCCGCTGAACGGCTCCTGATAGTCGTAGCCGCTCTGGCGGGTATAGCTGCCGTAGCTGCCTTGGCTGTAGCTTTGCCCGCTGCCCTGCTTGCGGCGCATAATTTCGCTGTAGGCAGCCTGTACCTCTTTAAAATGCTCCTCGGCGGCGGGGTCGTCGGGGTGCAGGTCGGGGTGGTACTGCTTGCACTTCTGGCGGTAGGCTTTTTTCAGGGTTTCGTCATCGGCACCGGGGGTGATGCCCAGTACACTGTATGGATCGGTCATTGGGTGCGTCCCTCTCTGCGTTTTCTCAGCGGTGCGTAAAGGCTCCACACACCGGCGTAGATGGTATTATACAAAAGCTGCCCTTCGGGCGTTTCCTTTAAAATAGGCAGCATCTCAAACTGCTTGGCGCACTGCCCCATCTGCTGGGTCAGCAGGTCGTGGCAGCGCTGCTCGTACTCGGCGGGGGGCAGGGTGTCCGCCAGAACCTGCAGGGCGTTAAAGCGCCCGCGGCGGCGATCCTTGTCAAGGTCATCGTAGGCGTCCATCAGGTAGATAAAACCGCCCAGACCCTGTCCCACACCGCACAGCACCTGTCGCCATTCGTCATCGCGGCAGGCGAAAATCTCACCCAACAGCGTGCCGAAGGTGCGGCACAGGGCGTCCAGATCGTGGCTGTTGGCACCCTCCAAACGGTTCAGCGCATCCAGCCCGCTGACCACGGCGCGGTATTGGCGGGGGCGCCGCCGCTCGATCTCCGGCAAAAACGGCTGCAGCTGTTCTGCCCGGCGTCGGCTGCTTTGGCGCTGGTCATCCTGCCAGTCGTCCAGATCATTATAATACGCCAGCAGCACCGTCATATCCGCGGCATACTCTATAAAGGTATTGTCGGCGCGGGGGCGGGGCTTTACCGGGTGGGGCGGGCAGCGCCCGGCGGTAAGCTTG
>ERZ1034691.446-NODE-446-length-33442-cov-7.438165_pt1 | contig 33442 bp, 42 predicted proteins | sample MGYA00520638_ERZ1034691 | MGnify/ENA primary metagenome ERZ1034691 (study PRJEB33766, sample SAMN09781763) | gut metagenome | biome: gut microbiome | host: Homo sapiens | place: Madagascar | study: EMG produced TPA metagenomics assembly of the PRJNA485056 data set...
TAGAAGATTTCTTTTATTTTATTCTTCCATATAATTATTATTTAGTATCTTTGCAGCCGAATAAAGAATAGAATATACGACAAAATTATAAAGCTATGACGAAGGTAATACATGTACACCTGCTTGCAGGTAGGAAGAACTACTATTTTGGCTCTATATCGGCCATATTTGACGTTTTAACGCCCGATCAGATAGGCTATACTAAGAACAGCCTGTTGCATGCAGGATTGAGCGACGGAGGCTGTTTAATCAATGGTAAATCAATGATTATTCAGAGCCATTTGATACGTTCAGGAGGCAAAGAATAAAACGGCTAAAACGCTTATTTAAAAGCACTTAAACGGCTTGTAGGCTATTTTTTGAATAGTTTGCAAGCCGTTTTTTCGTTTTATAAGAAAAATAATGGCTCATATTTGGATAAATCATTGTTTAGGGTGACACTTAGGGTGACATTTAGGGTGACAAATTATAATGTAAAAATATTATTTATAGTTAAGAAACGGGTGTGATTGCGTTGAAAGAATAGCTATTTGAGGTCTTTTTATAGTGCAAAAAACTGTATATTTACCGATATTTAAGGGGCAAAAAACAAGTGAAAGTCCTGTTTTTAAAGGACTTCCACATATTTATATATATAATAGCCTTACATTTCAGAAGAAACGACGTATGCAGCCGACAACTTCAAAGACTTGGCGTATGCGTGATATATCAAATTCCTGTTCATCAAACTCAGTTTGATTTATTGGCACAAATTTGAGTTTGCCGGGTGCTGAAGCCTTCCTTAGGATTTTAACCGTTCTGAAAGTATCCAAGACAACAGCATACATTTCCCCATATTGTATATCTTCTATGCCGCATTTACGTAAAGCTATAATATCTCCTTGCGATATTGTAGGTTCCATAGAGTGACCTGTTATGTTACACCACATTTCTGCTCTTGGGCATATATTAGAGATAATATTAAAGGCTGGGATACTTGTTTGATCATTCTCTTGTATGGCAAAACCGCCAAGAAAATCCACGTCATAATAAGGTATTCCTTTCTGTGGATCTGTACTGATTGTTACAGATTCATTATGGAACATATCGCCTTGACCAGTCAACAGCCAATTTGCAGAAATACCAAATGTTAGTACAAGATTCTGTATTGCCGTAGTTCCTACAGCACTTCTACCTTTAGAAATTTCCGTGACCATAGAAGGACTTATGCCTATTTTTAAGGCAAAATCCTTTCTATCAGTTATCTTATTTTCATTTAATAGTCGCTCAAAAGCCTCAATAAATCGGCTTGAAATATCATTTTTTGTACTCATAATACAGAATATTGAATCTTTTATGCCAAAATATTTGGCGGTTAATACAGAATTTTGTATCTTTGCAGCGTGTTTGTTAATTGAACACGCCGCCAAAGATACAAAATATTGGCGAGATACGGATAAAAGATTAAGATTTTAACATAAAGAAGATATGAATAAACGAATAATTGTAGAACGAGGTGTAGGCAAGAAGATTGCTTCCCTCATGGGTATAACAACTGAAATGGTTAGCAAATCGCTCAACTATAAGAAGGATTCCCATCTGGCAAGAAAGGTGAGATACATGGCCATTAAGGATTTTGGTGGAGAAATAGTTGGTGATAAGTAGAATATTAAAAGGATGGAATTATGAAAGAGGCATTGAACATGATATTCGGCAATGAATGGAAATGGTTCCTGAACCTTGCTCCTCAAATGAAACTTAGACTCATCTGGTTTGTGGTTAGCTTCTGTTTGGCTTGTGCGCTTTCCTTTGAAAGCAGCAGCGTTTTAAGTGTAATAGCCGTGGCTATAAACTTTTGTGCCAGCAGCATTGCTTTGAGAGGTGTTCCTGGAGATGGGCTTGAAGAATAAGGATTGACTATCCAAAGATAAATAAATTCAATAAGGAATGGAGTATTACAATAAAATATTGTGTGTTACCTTCGAGGAGTTGGCTGGTGGTGACAATCCTGTCATCAAAAGTGCTACTCTTAGACAAAATGTTTGTCGTGGCAATATCCAATGTGCTCGCCAAGGCAAGGGTGAAGGTAACTATGCTCTGTATGTGTACGCCTCCCTTCCCAAGAAGTACAGAATGAGATTTGAGGAGAAATATGGAGATCCGAATGAAATCCTGGAACGTCAGGAACTGAAGGACTACATGCAGGTGGATGAGGAAGCCCGTAGGTTTTATGAAGCGTTTGAATATGATTTGAACGGTGTTCAAACGAGGCTTTCACAGAAGCTGATAGACGAATATACACAGAATGCCAGTGTGCTGAAAATGCTCCAGGAGCGAATGAACGAGCTTCAAGCTACGACACACGCCCTGGGTGGAGGAAGAAGAAACGACCTTTGGGGCATCGTCTTCAAGCAAAGCGAGAAACTGAGGGAGAACTTCGGTCACACCCTTCCCAAGAACCTTGCCAGGCTCAAGGTGAAGATGAGTACCTTCAAGAAGGAGGGCTATCCATCGCTGATAAGCGGCAAGATTGGCAACAAGAACACCTTGAAGATAACCGAGGAAGCTGGCAGAAGGCTCATTGCTCTGAAAAGAAGCAGGGTTCCTGTGCTGAACGACTCGCAGATCTTCGAGCGATTCAATGAGGAGTGTGAGAGCCGTGGATGGAAGCCTCTGAAAAGCATCAGTGGCATGAAGGCGTGGTTTAACAGTGCAGCCATTCAGCCATTGTGGTATGATGCCGTATTCGGTGAGCATAAATCACACCAGCTGTTTGACCGCAGACACAAGACGGAACTTCCTCAGATGAGGGATGCACTCTGGTATGGTGACGGTACGAAACTGAACCTCTACTACAAGGATGAGGACGGAAAGGTAAGAACCACCAGCGTATATGAGGTAATAGACGCTTACTCTGAATGCCTCCTTGGGTTCTGCATCAGCGACAGCGAGGACTATGAAGCCCAATATCTGAGTTACCGAATGGCCATCCAGGTGAGCGGACACAAGCCCTATGAAATCGTATATGATAACCAGGGTGCTCACAAGAAACTGGAGAACCAAAAGTTCTTCAGTAAAATCTGCCTCACCCATCGTCCTACAACCCCATTCAATGGAGCCAGCAAGACGATTGAGAACCTCTTCTACAGATTGCAGAGCCAGGTACTTCACCAGGAATGGAACTTCACCGGACAGAACGTTACCACCAAGAAGGACATCAGCCATCCGAACCTGGAGTTCATTGAGGCAAACAGGGCGAACCTTCCAACACTCCAGGAACTGAAAGCTCTGTATGTAGAGTTCAGAAAGAAATGGAACGAAATGGCACATCCTGCCACGGGTGAGAGAAGAATCGACATGTATGAAAAGAGCGTGAATCCGGAGACACCAGCGGTGACACCGAATGACATGGTGGAAATGTTCTGGATTCAATGCGACCGCATGAGCACCTTCACATCCAGCGGAATCGAGATAACCGTCAAGGGCAAGAAACGAACCTACGAGGTGATGAGTGAACCAGGAGTGCCGGACATTGAATGGAGAAGGAAGCACACCTATCAGAAGTTTGTGGTGAAATATGATCCATACGACTTCACGAGCATCCGACTCTACTGGAAGGATAAGGCTGGAGAACTGAGATTTGAGCGAGTGGCGGAACCTTACCTCGTTATCCATCGAGCCAAGCAGGAACAGACCAAGGAAGAGGCTCTCTTCATCAGGCAGCAGCGTGAGGCAACCGAACAGAGCCGTGTTGAGAGACAGGTGGAGGCTAGGAAGCTTGAGTTTGATGAAGGTGTAGCACCAGAGCAGCATGGTTTGCGCACTCCTGACCTGAAGGGAATGAGCAAGGAAATGCAGAGACAGATAGACCGACGTGTACGCAAGTACAGAGGTCAGCCGGAGGAGTTGAGCATCGGCAAGGTTACCAAGAAGATAAGCAACATGGACTGGAGCCAGGAGTGCAAGTTTATGGAGTTTGACGATGTGAAGACCCTGGGAAAGACATAACAAACATTTTAAAATAAAGAAAGGAACTGAATCATGGAGTTAACAAACAATGACAAACAACTGATAGCGAACAGACTGAGATTGTATGTTGCCAAGTTCGCAAGCCAGAACAAGGCCGTGGCAAGCATGAAGGGCACGAGTGCCGGAACCGTGAGCAACATCCTCAACGGCAAGTGGGACAACATCAGCGAGGACATGTGGCGCAAGGTGAGTGACCAGGTGGGACTGGTGAACGGCAGCGAGAAGGACTGGCAGGTGGTGGAGACACACGCCTTTCACGAGATTACCATCGCCCTGAAGGATGCACAGACCTTCAAGAACGTGACCTGGGTTGTGGGTGAAGCCGGATGCGGCAAGACCACCACGGCAAGAATCTTCGGTGAAGAGAACCGTGAGGTATATTACATCCTCTGTTCTGAAGACCTGCACAAGGGTGACTTCGTAAGAGAGATAGCCCACAAGATGGGTATCAGAACCGACGGGTTCACGGTGAGAGAGCTTTGGATCACCATCCAGAACGAGCTGATCAAGATGGATGCTCCACTGCTGGTGTTTGATGAAGCGGACAAACTAATAGAGAGTGTCTTCCAGTACTTCATCAGCCTCTACAACAAGATTGAGGACAAATGTGGCGTGGTGTTCCTCTCCACTGACTACATCAAGACACGCATTGACCGTGGTCTGAGATGCAAGAAACGTGGCTACAAGGAGTTCTATAGCCGCATTGGCAGAAAGTACTTCGAGCTGGATGATACCACGCCACACGATGTTTATGCCATCTGTGTGGCCAACGGACTGACCGACGAGAAGGACATCAACGAGGTGATTGCAGAATCGAACTCCTGTGAGTACGACTTGCGAAGAGTGAAGAAGAGCATTCATAGAATCAAGAGAATTAAAGCTATCAGAAAATGACAAGAGCATTGACGGTGAAGGAAGTGTTGAAGCAGAAGAAGAAAACATTTGCCTTCAAGGGAAAATGGAAGGATGCCTTCGGTGAACCGGAACGTACAGGAGTCTGGTTCATCTGGGGCAAGAGTGGAAACGGAAAGACAAGCTTTGTGATGCAGCTCTGCAAGCAGCTCTGTGAGTTTGACCGTGTGGCATACAACAGCCTGGAGGAAGGTGACTCGCTGACCATGCAGAACACCTTGAAGCGATATGGCATGAACGAGGTGAACAAATCGTTCTACCTGCTGAACGGTGAGAACATGAGGGAGCTGAGTGACCGACTGGATAAGCGCAAGAGCGTGAACATCGTGGTGATAGACTTCTTCCAGTACACACAGATGAACTACAAGGAGTATATCCGTTTCAAGGAGGCTCACAAGGACAAACTCATCATCTTCATCAGTCATGCTTCCGGAACCGCCCCACGAGGCAGTGCAGCTCAGAGCGTGATGTATGATGCCACCCTGAAGATATGGGTGGAGGGTTTCAAGGCTTTCTCAAAAGGCCGCTTCATCGGAGAGAAGGGTAACTATACCATCTGGGAGGAAGGAGCCAACAAATATTGGGGTGAGGAATAAAAAGGAATGAAAAGGAATGGAAAAGGAATATAAAGAAGATGACACCATCTATATTCTGATGGAAGGCATCATGGCAAGCACACTGATGGATGACTGGGTAAACCATAACTACAGCTGTGACATGCTCGTTCACCGTTCGAAGAAGCATCCGGGCTGTGTCGTCATCGAGACCAAGAGTCTGGTATGGGCAAACAGAATCATCAAGTGGTATCAATACAAGGAAGTAACTTATCAAACCAAGTGATTATGGAGGAAGTTATCAATAAGATCATGGAGTTCATCAAGAAGAATACTGAGGACTTCACCTATATGGACCAGCAGCTGATTTATGATGATCTGGCCGGCAAGCTGTCAGACATGTCGGTTGATGCGTTGAAAAGCGAGTATATAAACAATAATTTAATGGAAACTGAAAATGAGTAGAGTTAGAAGAATGATTGAGTTGAAGCCAGACATGAATGGCAACACTCGTGAGACATTGGTGAGTGTGGGTCATCGCTGTGAGTTCTGCCAGGGCAACGGCTGGTATTGGGGAGCGGATGACATGGGGCAAGGTATCAAGGTTACCTGTCCAAAGTGTAACGGCAAGGGTGAACTTGATGCAGTCATCAACATCACCTGGAAACCAACCTGCAAAGATTAGGGCTTATGGAACAACAGGTAACTAATTTCGCACGATTCTATTCCATCTTGAAGCGAGTGCCGAAAATCGGTGACGATGAGTTCTTCAAGAAAGAAATGGTTTACATAGCCACCGGAGGCAGAACAGAGAGTTTGAAGGCCATCACACGCAAGGAGTATGATGCACTCTGTGAGCTTCTGGAGAAGCGTTTCCCTGAAAAGAGAGACATCTATGTGGAGCAGCGCAGAAAGAAGCGCAGTTCCTGCCTGAAGCTCTTGCAGAAGATTGGGGTTGATACCACCAGCTGGTCAGCCATCAATGACTACTGCAAGAGTCCGAAGATAGCAGGTAAGGTGTTTGCAGAACTTGACATCGAGGAATTGCAGCAGCTATCCAAGAAACTGAGAATGATTCTTAAAAAGAAAGAAGAATAACTATTAATTTTTATAAGATTATGAATACAGAAGAATTTTTGAACGGCCTCAGTGCCGAGCAGCAGGAGGAACTGCTGAAGACGTTGGCTGCCAAGAAGCAGCAGAGTGAACTTGACAAGCGCAATGCCTATGAGGGCATCCGTGACAACTTTGCCAAGAGCGTGAAAGACAAGGTGGTGGAACTCTCATTGAGAGTGAAGGATTTCCGTGACTGGCTCGACAAGGAGGGCGAGGGCTTCAAGGAGGTGATGGCCGAGTATGGCAAGCTTCGCAACAAGGACCAGCGTGGCTACACCCTCGTGGTGGGTGACTTCAAGTTTGAGGTGAAGAGCCAGGATGTAAAGGGATTCGATGAGCGTGCCGAGCTGGCTGCCCAGAGACTGATGGATTTCCTTGGTGCTTACATTGAGAAGAGCGAGAAGGGCAAGGATGATCCGATGTACCAGCTCTGCATGAACCTGCTTGAGCGCAACCGCAATGGTAAGCTCAACTATACGAGCATCAGCAAGCTCTATCAGCTGGAAGGCAAGTTCAACGATGAGGAATACACCAGCATCATGAACCTGTTCCGTGAGAGCAACGTAGCCAAGGAGACGGTGGTAAGCTATTACTTCAGCATCCGTGGTGAAGATGGTGTTTGGCGCAAGATTGAACCATCTTTCTGCCGCTTGTAGCAGAAGTGTTTAATTATTAAACTGAAAATGAGGCATCCTGAAAAGAATGCCTCTTTTTTATGCCCATATTTGGAATATTTTTGTTATTTTTGCAGCCATGGCAAAGGGAAGAGACAAAGAACTGGTCAATACCAGGAACATCCGTATTTATGAGCGTTACTATTTCTGGACTGAGGTGAAGAGGCTTCGCTTCGATGACGCTTTGAAGAGATTGAGCACAGAAGAGTTCTTTCTCTCGGAAAGTCGTATCATGCAGATCATACGGGATATGATCCAGGCAGGTGTAACCGTGGATGGAAAGCGAATAGAAAAGCCTCTGTTCACTGGCTTCAAGCTGAAGCCACGTTCTAAAGCTTCTTCACAGAAACCGTCACCTTACGAGGAGGGGCAACTGTTTGGGTGTCCTTGATGATGTCGGTGGCAGAAATCGAATATACCATTTCATAAACCTTGATACCATGGTTGAAGGTGTAGAACTTGGAAGTCTCCCTCACCAGCATGCCATCCTCCTTCGGGCGATAGCCCTGCAAGAGACGGTGAAGTTCCTCCACCATGGCAGCCCTCTGCCTGATAGCCTCCATGGTTCCACTTCCATAGTGGGTATCATCATAGCAGTCGATGATCAGCTGGACGTTCACCTTGATGGTTCCCTTCTGGCTTTTTCCCTCCAGGTTGCTCCATGATGCTTCCTGAAGGTCGATGAGCACAGCCGGATAGGTTAAGGGGTACATGTCGGTCTCGCTCTGGTCGATGTTCTCCAGCTGGCCGTAGTTTTCATCAACGAGGGAAAGACCAGGCATTCCCTCCTTGACATGATCAATGATTTGATAAAGAAATAATTCCATCTTTTATTTTCTCCAATGATTCGTTAATAGTTTTGTTAACTTTCACTTGCAGTTCCCTGGAATCTCCCATGAACTGACGCTGTGGAATGTGCGCCTTCACCGTGATTTTCGTTTTCCGTGTGAGGGCAAGGCACTTCCACAAGCGTGCCTCTTCCGGGAGTTCCTTGGGGAGCGATCCTTTCCCGTTGATGTCAGCAAGCGAGTAAGCCATGTGCCAGGCATAGCGTCTCATCTTGGGTGATACGGTTGGGTGCGTGGTGATGTCTCCACCATCATTGTGGATGGAGGCGTATGGGACTGGATTTTCTATTGTGACTTCACCGACACCGGGGGTGCTCTGGATGGAACTCATCAGATGGTTTCTTCTGGAAGTAAGCGGACCATACTTGGCATCAGGACCACCCTGCTTCTGTCTGAGTGATCTTTTCCATGGATGCAGACCATCATCAAGCCATCCACCATCACGGAAATTCTGCTTGAAATGGTTGACTGCAATCACTCCCACTTTGCGAGGGAGGCGGTCATTCACCTCCCTCATTATGTCATCTTTGGCCTTTTCAACCAGTTTTTCTATGTTTTTTGCATCCATAATGAAACTTTTTTCTGTTTTTGTTTTGCGATTCAGATAAATGTTGTATCTTTGCAGCAGCTTCGTAAGAAGTTAGCATATGCTACGGCATGTTGCCTTGCAGGGGAGTATTTATGCTCCCCTGTTGTTTTTTACGAACTGCCTATTAATCAATATAGGCCTTATTTTTCCTTTTTCATAAACCCACACCTCTTTGAACGCAGAAGGATTCAGTCTTTGTCGAGCAACTATTTGTTTTCTTATGAATCTATCAGAACATCCTTTAGTATTGTTTATTACAACGCAATCAGATTGAGCCATTCCATGCGAGAGCATCTTACCAACCTTTTTCTTCTTCCATGGCTTTTCGAAGCCCTCATATTCATAAAATGTTCCATCTACAGAGAAATCAGGACATTTCTTATAAAATTTTGTATTTTCTAAATTGCCATAAATCAGCTGATATTCTTCTGATTTGAAGTGTAAACGTGGTGTCATTTTTACTTCATGACCAAGTTTTGCAAATTGGAGACAAATCTGTTTCATTTCCTTGTAATCATTTTTATCAAAATCTACATTTGGATGAACATATAGTTTTCCTCCATTTTTAAATACTTTTTCTAATTTAAAACCATTATTTGACATGCGCTCTAAACATCCTTTTATATAAGGACAATTATAGCAGTCTTTTTGGCGATTATTAAATAAATATTTAAGTCGATTTTTTAGACTACTTTTCTTATATGCAAAGCAATGGCTACACTTGTCTGGAAAATAAGGATGATTGTCGCTGAATGTGTGTCCATCCTTGCCAGGATTGTTCTCCAGACCTCTCTGTGGCTTGGTCGGTTCCATGTCCTTGGGACGGACAACGGGGTCATCGGTGGCTTCAAGCGAGCACTTGCAGTTCCATCGGTCACCTGGGTGATGCTCATTCCAGAAAGGATCATCTACCGGGAGGGTGAGTTTCATCTTCCAATAGACCCTGTGGTTTCTCTCCGGCTCCTTCGAGGTGGTAGGCATCCATCTGAGGTTTGGAAGGATGTCCTTGTTTCTCTTGAACTCTCTCCAGTCGGCAGCAGCGTGCGCACGGATTACGGCCGTATCATACTCAGTCTTCAGCCAGGAACCCACCTGGTGGGAACTGATGGAGCGCACGTCTTCCACCCATTTGGAGAAAGGTTTCAGCTTGCCGTCGGCATCATAGAGCTTTGCGGCCATCTCCTTGCCCATGGTGTGAACCTTGAAGGCGGCAAACACCTCGTTGGAGTGTCTGAGTGCCCGGTAGAAGTCTTCCTCATGGGTTGGTGGGGTCTTTGCCTTGGCAAGACCTTCCACGGTTCCCTCGTTGATGACACGCAGCACCTCACGCCACATGGCTCCCTCTATTCCGTTTTCGGTATCGAAGCCCCGATAAATGGTTTTCAGGAACTGGGAGAGAATGTCTGCATTGAAGCGGATTGCACCATCCACGTTGTCGAAATGGTGGTGTCCGCACTGGCATTGATGGTCTCCATAATAAAGCGTATCAATCAGAAGTCGGTGTCCGCCCCGATAGCTGGGGCTACTCCGAAAAAACTCTTCAAGCGGTCTTTGAACGGTTTTTTATCAGTGTTCAAAGGCTCTTCCCTGTGGGGTTCTTCCCCTGCTCTCTGAAGGCTCTCACGGATGATCTGCTTCTGTGCCTCGATGCTTTCCTTCTGCTTGTCGTAGTCTTTCGGCTTCTCGATGCCGAATGTTTCATAGAGCCAGTCATCATCCATCGGTAAGCCCATTTCCTTCATGCCTTTCACCACGTTGAGCATCTCCTGGGTGTCCACCTTATCCTTGTGGGCGTAGACGAAGTCTCCACCCTCCACATTGAAGCCCAGGCTTGTGAAGATAGGCTTCATGTCGTAGTTCAGAATGTCGAGGAGGAAATTGCGGTCATCCACGTTCATGTCATTCTCTTCCTCCTTGTGTACGGTTCCGAGGGCTTGGGTTCCCGTGTCCTTTGCATCTGTTGTAAGGGTGTTGCCCAGTACACGGATGGAGATCTTGCTGTCCCAATACTCGGCAAAGTTCTGGTAAAGGGCAGAAGAACCTGTCTTGTTCCCAGCCTCGATCAGTTTCATCTCACTCTCGTTCGGGTGGATGTACACGGCATTGCTTCCCTGGTTTCTAGCATCGGCAATAATCTTCTTTCGGGCATCCTCATCCCCGGCATCGTAGGTGTACTCACGGATAGGCATCCCGAAAATGTTGCAGAACTTCGCCCAGTCGCTCATGTCTCCACGCTTGTAGAGGACGGCAGGAAGAATCTCTGCAAAGATGCCAAGTCCACGCTCCGTACCTACAAACAGGGTATTGGAGAAGTTCTCGATGTCAACTCCATCCAGATCGCCTTGGTATTTCAGAATCTTATGGAATACCGGGTCGTAGTGCTTGCGGTTGATGAGATCGTAGCGAATATCGCCCTCATCGTCGAGGTAGAACTGAACGAGGGTGAAGCCGTAGAACTGTGACATCACCAGGTCTTTGCACAGCTGCTTGAACCATGGAGAGCGAAGCTGTCGGTTGATGGTATTATCCGGCTTGCCGTTACGCTGGAACTCAATAGGGATTCGGGTTACGCCACGGAGTCGCTTGTCGAGCACACCGGAGAGGTGAAGGTCGAGCTGTGCCGACTCGTACATGTCGAAGAGCTTGACACGATAGGAGAAATCAATGCTCTTGGCGTTTCTTACTGAATCCATGTAGTCCTTCATGTTGAACATGAAAAGTTCAGGCATCTGAAGGAACACGTCTGGTGGGCGGTTTCCTGCAATCTTTCTGAAACCACCCTGTACTATCTTGCTGGAACTGCCATTGCCAGGCTTGCGTCCGAGTCTATTCTTTTGCTTTTTCATTTCTTACCTTATTATATTATAATAATGTGGGTCTGACATCATCTGCCATGATTTGCCATCTTGAGTTATTTGCCACCTCATCATCGGGAAGCTTTGGAGCACCGTCGATGGTGATGTCTCCGTTCATCACTCCCTTGAGCCACTCGATGGCCCGGTCGTATCGGTCCTGTCGTATCTTAGCCAGCTTGTAGGGATTGTGCTGGCAGAAGATGTGATAGATGGTGATGTCGATGGCGAACATGAGGATGAGGGCGTTTCTTTCCTCTCCTTCGGCTGAGAAGATTTTTTCACAGTCGTAGGTCTTATTGAGATAGCCCTTCATTTCTGCTATAGCCCTGTCCTCGCAGATTTCAATAATCTGTGGGTCGTAGGTGGCTGACTCCTTGCGGAGCAGGGAGTCGAGGATTTCACGATGTATGGTGGCATCGTAGTCCGATGTGTTGATGAATTTTGCCATAGTTACATTCTGTATGGGTTGTTATCATTGAGTTCTTCGTATGAGATGGTGACAGTCGGCTCCATCTCCACGACCTTGTTTTCAAGGATGGTGATTCCGCCCTCTATGCAGTCGGGACCGTCGGCATTGTATGGAAGGTGCATCTCGAAGAGCTTGAACTGGTTGATGAGTTCCTGCATGTGTGGGTTGTCACGTTCCTCCTCGTTGAAGATCCAGGCTCCGTTTCTGTCTATCGGCTCCAGGTTCGCCTCAATACGGGTTGCCTTGTCGGTCTTCTTGCGCTCATCGCCCTTGATGTAGAGCTGCCTGTTCCTGGCCTTGCATTCCTCACGCAGCAGGGGCTTGAACACCTGGTTGAAGAAAGGATCCTGGAGCTTGTTGTTCTCCATGTAGCAATACACGTTGGTCTTTCCTCCCACATAGTCCATGATGTCGAAATACCAGCCGATGAAGGTGGCATTGAGTTCACGGGCAAGGAATCCCTTGATGATGTAGTACACGCCCTTGTACTTGCCGATGAGCCACAGAGCCTTGGTGGAACTTGCCTTCTTCCTTGAATCGGAATAGGCAGGGTCACCATAGAGTATGAGGAACTTGAACTTCCTGAGAGGCGGAACCTTGCCGAACGGCAGGTATTTGAAGATGGTTCCCTCGCTCACCGGATTGTTGAAGTACTCTGCCTGTGCGCTCTTGGTGGAGATATTGGAGAGCACGGTGTCTATCTGTTCCTCCGTGTTCTTGGCTGGCCAGGTGGAACGTCCGTTCTTGTCACGGATGTTCACGATGTCCCAGTGTTTTGCCTTTTCACCAGCACGCCTGATGCAGCAGTCCTTGGCAATGATGTTGCCACACCAGAGAATCAGGGTCGGTTCTGAGATGGAACGTGTAGGATAAAGCGAAGCCTCGAACCAGTCCCATTTCTTCTTCAACGTTTCCGGGTTGCGGCAATCCTCATCGGTGTCGAAGTCATCCATGTAGATGACATCCGGTCGGATGTCCTCATTACGAGCACCACGTGGAGCGGAACCAGCACCCAGAGCGAAGAACTTGGCTCCACACTTTGCCGTGAACTCTCCATCCGTCCACTGTCCGAGGGTCATCTGTGAACCGTAGAACTGACGGATTCTAGGGTTTGACTCGAAATTGATCTTGTAGGGTGCAAGGAGTCGCTTGGCAGAGTCGATGGTGGCCGATGCCAGGACAAAGAACTTCTTCCGTTTTGTCAGGGCAAGGTACATGCAGATGAACATTGCCACCGTTGACTTGGCAAGCTCACGGCTCCATGACAGGACCTCGTACCATTCATCATGCTCGATGATGCGTCTGATGGCACGTACATGGAAGGGCGCAAACTCATACTTGGCATACTTGGGGAAGAAGTATGTGATCCATACAATCGGGTCTTCCTCCAGTTTCTTTCTCTTCCGGTCGATGTCGCTCTGTGAGAGCCAGTCTTCCACAGGTACATCGGCAGCAAGGGCCTTGTGGTGTTCTTCCCACCTTTTCAAGGCGTTTCTTTCATCTTGTGTCATTTCAGCTGATCTTTAATGAATAAATCCCAGAGTTCATTGTACTCCTTCGCCTTCTCGATGTCGATGCCACGGAGCCAGTTGGTGAACTTGATGCCCACGTTGACGATGTCAGTGATACCAGCATCGTTCTGCAACTTCTTGATGGCTGACGTAATCTTGACCACGGTGTCCGCCTCCTTTGGGGTGAAGGAACGCTCACCCTCCTTTCGTGCGTTTGCCTGGTTCTGAATCTCGCTTACCTGCCGGATCATTCCTGCAAGGATGTTTTCCGTGGAAATGGTGAACGAGGCACGCAGTTCCTCCCATTTGCCTTCCCTTGCCCATCGGGAAACCGTCTGTCTGGTGGTTCCCACCTTGGCAGCAATCTCTTCCTGAGTGCATCCGCCCTTGAGGTAGAGATCCTTGGCAATATCCTTCTTGTTAATGTTACTTTTTACCATATAAATAGAGTTTTGTACTGCAAAGGTCTGAATAAAATGGCAAAAAAAGAAATCGTCTTTCTAGGGTGATGCTCATGAACACTACGTTGATGCCCACGGAGTCCACGCTAGAACCGACATTTGCATAAGTCGAAAAAAGTCCCGATATTTGCAGAAAAATTCGAGCATGAAAAAGAAATTTAGCAATATAATAAAAGGTGATGGCAAGACCATCATCATGCTCTATGGAGAAGTCGGAGAAGGATGTTCCGTAGATAGCAGCCGTGTGGTTAGCGAGCTTTTCGCAAATGAGAACCAGGACTGCAAGATCGAGGTGCGCATAAACAGCCAGGGTGGAGATGTTTTCAGCGGCATGGCCATCTACAACGCCCTCCGACAATCCAAGGGCGACATCACCATATATATTGATGGAGTGGCAGCGAGCATCGCTGCAATCATTGCCTTATGTGGAAAGCCTCTCCTTATGAGTCCCTATGCCAAACTTATGCTTCATAACGTGAGCGGTGGCACATACGGCAATGCCTCCGAACTCCGTCAGACAGCGGAGCAGATGGAAAAATTGCAGACCAACCTCGCCACCATGGTTGCCAAACGCCTCGGCATGACGGCAGAGGAGGTTGAGAAGAAATACTTCGATGGGCAGGATCACTGGATTTCCGCAAGCGAGGCTCTTGAGATGAAACTTGTGGATGGCATCTATGAGATGGATGAGGTGGCGGACCCACCGACTACTACTGAAGGTATTTATAACTATTTTAATAACCGGCTTGACTTCAAGCCACAAAACAAAGGAGAAATGGCATTATTAGATGACATCAAGAAGATTCCGACTTTTGAAGACAAGGCGGATTCAAGTGCGATCTTGGCACACATCGTAAATTTGACAAACAAGGCAACCAGGGCTGATGCCCTGTCGAAGACCGTTGAGACCTACAAGGCGGAACTTGACAAGCTGCACAAGGAAAAGGATGAAACCCTCATCAGCAACGCTGTCAAGGTTGGCAAGATTGCCCAGGAGCAGGTGGAAACCTTCAAGAACCTCTTGAAGAACGACCGTGAGAACGCCATCAAGCTCATCGACGGCATGAAGGGCCGGGTACAGAACCGTGCGGTTGACTTCATCCATCCTGACCAGCATGGTGCTGGAAGCTTCGCAAACAAGAGCTGGGACGAGATTGACAAGGAGAACAACCTTGGCACTTTGAAGCAGCAGGACTTCACACTCTTCAAGGACCTCTACAAGCAGAAGTTCGGTGTGGACTACATTGAGTAATAACTTTTAATATTTTAAAGAAATGGCATTAAACAGACAAATTTGGATCAATACCATCGTCGAGAATTTCTTCCCTGATGATTCCTTCATGGCGAAAAGTATTGATGACTCCGACTTCGTGAACGTCAAGACCGTTCACATCCCTAACGCAGGCAAACCTTCGAGTGTCGTTATCAACCGATCTGAGAAGCCAGCGACCATCAAGGAACGAACTGACCAGGAACTCACCTACGACATCGACGAGCTGACAACAGACCCTATTCACCTCTCCGACGTGGACAGCGTGGAGCTTTCATACAACAAGCGCAACAGCATCCTTGCCAACGACCGCAAGCAGTTGCAGAAGACGGCTGCCCAGAACCTGCTCTACAAGTGGGCTGGAAGTTTGAAGAATAAGATTTTTACTACAGGTGATGCCCGTGAGGCGCATACTTCAGGTACAGCCACAGGCAACCGCAAGAAGTTTACCAAGGCTGCCGTGATGAAGGCCATGATTCAGTTCAACAAGGACGATGTTCCGGCAGAGAACCGCTTCCTGCTCGTTGACTCCGTCATGTATGCTGACCTGCTCGACAACCTGACCGACAAGGAACTTTCAGCATTCCTCTCCTGTGCCGATGCCTCAAGAGGCGTTCTCGGCAAGCTTTATGGCTTTGAGATCATGCAGCGTTCACAGGTGCTCCGTACAACCGCTAATGGTGGAGCCTTGCTGAAATGGGAGGAAGAAGCAGTAGCAACCGAGCTTGCGGCAGGTCTTGCCTGGCAGCAGGACTGTGTGAGCCGTGCCCTCGGTGAGGTGAAGATGTTCGATGATACAGGCAGCCCAACCTACTATGGTGACATCTATTCATTCCTCGTTCGTGCTGGTGGCTCTCCACGTCGCTACGATGGCAAGGGCATCGCAGTCATCATCGAGAGCAACGCAGCCTAACCGTTAACTCATTAATACAGACTCTATGATTTTACCAAGAGTAAAAATTCAGTTTCTCAATGGTCAGCTGGGAACCGTCGGTGAAAGTGCCGACGGCCTCATGGCCCTCATTTGCGGTGCAGCGGCTGTGGCAAGCACGATGGTGCTCAATACTGCCTATACCATCACGAGCATGGATGACCTCGCAGCTCTTGGCGTCACCTCGGAAAACAACGCAGCCCTCTACAAGCAGGTATCTGAGTTCTATGACGAGGCAGATGCTGGCACAAAGCTCATCCTCTACCCAGTGGCCCCAACAACAACCGTGACTGCCCTCTGTGACTATACACAGACGAATGCAGGATACGCACGTGACCTGATTGCCAAGCAGAACGGCAACCTCAGAGGTATCGGTATCGCCAACCTCAACACTGGTACTACGGAGAAAAGTGCAGAAGGACTTGACCCCGATGTGTTCACAGCCTTGCCTAAGGCACAGCAGTTGGCAGAATGGGCAACCACTGAACTCTATGCTCCTCTGTTCTTCATCCTGGAGGGAAGAAACTATGATTCTTCCAAGGAGCTGAAGGACATGACCCAGGAGAAATACGACCGTGTAGGCATCACCATCGGTGACACCGTGGCTTCATCCAAGGGCGCAAGTATCGGAACCTTGCTTGGCCGTGTGGCAAGCATTCCTGTGCAGCGCAATATTGGACGGGTGAAGGATGGCTCTCTTGCCCCATTGAAGATGTTCGTGGGTGCAAACAAGGTTGACGAGTCAGAGAGTGCCATCAGGGGCATCTTCGAGAAGGGCTACATCGTTCCCCGTAAATACGTAGGCAGAACAGGCTACTTCTATGCAGACGATAACCTGGCATGTGACCCTACTGGTGATTATTCGCACATTGCCACACGCAGGGTGATTGACAAGGCTTACCGCATTGCCTACAACCTGCTGCTTGACATGCTCCTCGATGAGCTTGAAGTCAACGAGGACGGAACCTTGCAGGTAGGCATCGTCAAGAGCTGGCAGCAGACCGTGGAGAACGGCATCAACAAGCAGATGACCGCCAATGGTGAATTGTGTGCATCCTCCGATGGCGAGGGATGCAAGTGTTACATCGACGAGACACAGAATGTGCTCAGTACATCCAAGGTTCTCGTAACTCTGAAGGTACGCCCATACGGTTATGCCCGATATGTGGACGTAAATCTGGGCTTTTTGGTAGAAACTAGCAACAGTTAAAGATTATGTTTAATTCAAGAGAATATGAATGGGCAGACATCTCCGTGGTTCTGGCTGGCCGCCCTGTCACAGGCTTCCGTGCCGTAGAGTACAATCCCAAGCAGGAGAAAGAAGCCGTATATGCCAAGGGCAACAAGCCGCACGGCATCCAGCGAGGCAACAAGTCGTATGAGGGTTCCATCACCTTGCTCCAAAGCGAGTACGAGTCGTTGAAACAGGCTTGTGGTGGAGACATCCTTGACGCATCGTTCGACATCGTGGTAGCCTACGGCAATGCCTCCAAGGGTGATGCCATCGTGACGGACATCCTCGTGGGTGCGGAATTTACTGAAGACAAGACCGCATGGAAGCAGGGAGACAAGTTCCAGGAGAAGGTGCTTCCTTTCATCTTCCTCGACAAGAAGGGCGCATAGCGTTTGAACACCATTCAAATAACATTCAAAAACGATTTGAAAATGAAAGTAGATAAGCAGAAAGTGGAAGACTGGAAGAAGCAGCATGGCGAAATCTTCCAGATTGAGACAGGCGGAAAGTCGTGCATCATCCGTAAGCCGACACGCAAGGATCTCAGTTACGTGAGCGTGGTGAAAGACCCGATCAAGATGCAGGAAGCCCTGCTCAAGCAGCTGTGGCTCGATGGTGATGAGGAAATCCTTACCGATGATGACCTCTTCTTTGCCGCATGCTCCCAGCTTGAAGAAGTTCTGAAGGTGAAGGAGGCTGAGATAAAAAAACTCTAGAGGATGCAGGTATAGAGGATGTCGATGCAAGCAGCATCTTGTATATAGATACCTTGCTGAGATATAATCTGTGTCTGGATCCCGACACGCTTCCCGATGAACAGTGGGCGTGGACTATCAGATATTTGAAGGATATAAAAATAGCAGAGAACAGGACAGATGGCTAAAAGTGTATTACAGTTTCTTATCAAGCTTCAGGCAAGCGAGGGCAACGTGATGAGCGTTGCAAGGCGCACGTCTGAACAGCTTGACAGCATATCCCGAAAGGCTACATCCGTAAGGACACGCCTTCAGGAAGCCTTCTCGTTCTCCAACTTCAAGAACTCCCTGATGTCTCTGCCCGGCATGGACTTCCTGATGAATCCCTATACCATCATCGGTGCTGGCATCGGTGCAATCACGGCATTGGGGTCACAGGCTGAGAAGACAAGTGTTGCCTTCCGTGTACTGGTGGGTGATGAGCGCAAGGCAGGGAAACTGCTTCAACAGATCAACGGATTCGCAGCAGCCACCCCATTCTCCAATCTCAACCTGGAGGGTGCAGCACAGATGCTTCTGAACTTTGGCGTGGCTGGTGATGATGTCATGCAGCGGCTCCAGCAGCTGGGAGACATTTCCATGGGCGACTCAGAGAAGCTCAACTCCCTGGCACTTGTGTTCGGACAGGTCAGTGCTGCCGGAAAGATGTCGGGTCAGGACCTGTTGCAGTTCATCAATGCAGGATTCAACCCATTGAAGAAACTCCAGAACATGACGGGCAAGTCCTACCAGGAACTGCAAGACATGATGAGCAAGGGAAAGATTGGCGTGGATGCCGTATCTGCTGCCTTGCAGCATGCAACAGGTGTTGGAGGTATGTTCCATGGCATGATGGAGGAACAGAGCAAGACCGTTGCAGGAAAATGGAGCACGGCTATCGGCTTGGTTCAGCAGCGGGCCGTGGAGGTGTATGACAAGATACAGCCGTTCATCCTGCAAGCCATCGACCTGTTTCAGAATGTTTCGGGATGTGTCCTTGATGTCGTTGACTCCATCGCTTTGTGGGCAACCGACTTGCAGCCAGTATGGGATGGTTTCGCTCTCATCTCCAATATTGCAGGAAGACTGTTCGGATGGCTTGCGGATGCCGTATCTGCAACCATCGGATTCTTCTTCAGATGGAGAGCCGAAATAGGATATGTGGCATCTGTCATTGGCGTTGCCACCATTGCCTTCAACCTTCACAACATAGCCATGACTGCATACGGTGCAATCATCACGGTGGTGAGTGGAGCCACCAGGGTGTGGGCAGGTGTACAATGGTTACTGAATGCTGCCATGAATGCCAATCCTATAGGACTGATCATTACCGGCATCGCTGCCCTCACAGCTGGCATCGTGTACTGCTGGAACAGATTTGCCGGGTTCCGTGCCTTCATCCTCACCATGTGGGACACCATGAAGGGCTTTGGCTCCATTATCAAGAACTACGTGACGGATAGAATCAAGGATTTGCTCAGTGGTGTTGGAGAACTGGGCAAGGCTCTGGGAGAACTCTTCAACGGTAATTTCGAGGCGGCCTGGAATCATGCTGTTTCGGGAGCCAAGAAAATCAGTGGAGTCAATGCTGCCGCCAATGCCGTGGGTAATACGAAGACTCTCGCAAATGGAATCAGGAACAACTATCAGCGGCATTCAAGAGAAGAAGGCAGAAAAGGCTCGACCCTATATCCTCATAAAACAGCCCAAGCACCACACCGTAGCATTGCCAAACCGGGGCTGAAGGGAAGCACGCAAGACGTGATGTTCGGCTCTGGTGGTGGCGGCAAGGCTGGTAGTGGCAGTAAAGGCGGACGTGGTGGCAAGTCCACAGCCGAAGCTCTGGCCACAGGCGGTTCCCGAAGTTCTAACATTCACATCACCATAGGAAAGTTCTTCGACAACATTCAAGTGACAATGAACGACAAGACGGACACAGCGGAGCTGGAGCGTGTCGTGCTCCAGTGCATGAACCGGGCCTTGTCAATAGCAACAAGTACAGACCGATGAGCACAACGAACAGATTCATATTACAGAACTTGGCCTTGCGAGCCATGGGACTCACCAAGATTCCACCATACTGGCTGTTCCGTGAAAACAACTTCCATGGTGTGAACCTTGGCTACCTGTCAGCGGCAAAGACCATTCCGGAGAGTTCCGGATTCGATGTTGACAAGATGACCGATGAGGAACTTGCCGACGTGGTACGTACCAATGCAAGGGGAATCCCCATGGTGCTGCCTCTCCGCTTTCAGCTGGAGGAGTCTGGTGCGAAGGAATGGCTTTTCCCTACGGAACCGATGATCAGTCTGAACGGTCAGAACATTCTCACCAGGCGACATGTGTCGAAGGGAACCATCAAGGGAAGCATCAAGGAGAGGTGGACGCAGGATGACTACAGCGTGAGGATTGAGGGAATCCTCTTTGGTGAGGATGGTAAATATCCCGAAGCAGATGTGGCAAAGCTTAGAAGCTTCTGTGAAGCTGGTCATGTGAAGGTGCTCAATCCTTTACTCGAAATCTTCGGAATCAGCCAGCTTGCCATCGAGAGTTGGGACATCCCGTTCACATCGGGAACGGCAAATCAGAACTATACCATCCAGGCATACAGTGACGACATCTACAAGTTGCTTCTGAGCCGTGATGACTTAAACGCATGATGATATGTACACAATGGCTTTTGACATAAGAATCGGCAAATACAAGCTTTGCATGATTGACAAGGTGGAAATCCACCGGAGCGTGGAACTCCTGGCAGACACGGCTGTCATCACCCTCCCTGCATCCGAGTACAACAAGGCTCTCCAGATAGAGGATAAGCTTCATCGTGGTGACAAGGTGATCATTACCCTAGGCTACAAGGAGCCGGGACTTGAAACGGAATTCGAGGGATGGCTTCAGCGCATATCGACCGACGGAGGAAATATCAAACTGCATTGCGAAGATGACCTCTTTCTGTTCCGAAAGGACATCGGAAACGAGGTTCTGATGAAGGTTTCCCTCAAGGATCTTCTCTCAAAGGTGGTAACCGGATGTGGATTGTCATTCAAGGTGGAGTGCTCCTACTCCTGGACATACAACAAGTTTGTCATCAACAATGCCACTGGCTATGATGTGTTGAAGAAGGTGCAGGAGGAATGTGGGGCGGACATCTATCTACAGGACGAGACCCTGCACATTCATCCTCCAGGCGAGAAGATGGGAGTGGAATGCTTCTTTGACTTTGCCCTGAACGTGGAGGAAGACAACCTCACCTACCATCGGGCAGAAGACAAGAAGATACAGGTCATCGTGAAGGCTCTGATGCCAGACGGAACCGTCAAGGAGATTGAGACAGGCTCAACTGGAGGAGACAGGATAGAAATCAAGTGTGCCACCAACGACGAGGCATCCATGAAGGCTCGTGGTGAACTGGAGGTGAAGCGCAGAAGCTTTGATGGCTATGAGGGAAGCATCACGGGGTGGCTCATCCCGGTATGCAGACCGTCAGACAGCGTGACTCTCCATGATGCGGACTATCCCTACAAGGATGGAACATACTTCGTGACGGCCGTGACAACGGAGTTCTCAAAAGAAGGTGGCAAGAGAAAAGTTAATTTGGGATTCAGACTCAGTTAGAATATGGATGATTACAGACAGTTGCAGGAACATTTGAGAAATGTGGCAGGTGGAAGAAAGACCATCTCCATCTATCAGGGAATCGTGAAGTCGGTTGACGGCAACCTCTGTGAGGTGACCGTGGGAAACATCAACATCCCTGGAGTAAGACTCAAAGCATCAGAACTTGCCGATGACGGACTGATGCTCATCACCCCAAAGGTGGGGAGTGCCGTGACCATTGGCAGCCTGTCGGGAGACCTCACGGAACTAGTCGTTCTACAGGTGGACCACATCGAAACCATCGTCATCTATGGCGGTAAGCTGGGAGGACTCATCAATATTGGCCAGCTGACCGATAAAATCAACGAGCTTGTGGAATCCTTCAACAGCCACACCCATCAGGTGACCGTTAGCCATCCCGGTGGAACCTTCACTACAGTTAAACCAATGAAATCCGCAAAGACGTTCGACAAGGGCGACTATGAGGATGTTAAAATAAAGCATTGACATGGAAGGAATACAACTTGAATACAACAAGGATTCTCCTATATTGGAGCCAATCGTGAAGCATGGAAGCCTGTTCGTGGGTGATGTGCTCAGACAGAACCAAGCACTGGTGCTTTCTCTCCATAAGGGTGAGCTGAAGGAGAATCCATCCGTGGGAGTCGGTATCAGCGACATGCTGCTTGACAATGATCCCATCTACTGGAGAACCCTGATCAAGGAACAGCTGGAGATGGACGGACAGACCGTTGACAAGGTGACAATCACCATGACAGGCATTAAGATAGAAGCAAAATATTAAATGAACATAACAATGATCTTAGAACATTTCTTGAATAAATTGACGGTGGTGTTCTCCACCGTATGGGGATGGTGCTTGTGCCTTCTCCTGATAATCGCCAATTTCTTTGCAGGATATGAGATTATGGTGGGGTTCACCGTCGGGGCTGTCGTGATGGATGCCTTCTGGGGCATTCTCTCAAGCTTGAAGCAGAAACGCTTCACCAGAAGTGAACTAGCCAGGGACTCATTCAGCAAGCTGGCAGTATATGGGTCCGTGATACTGATTTTTATCTTTATCGACAAGCTCATCGGTGTGAGCAACGGACTCACCACAAGCGTAATCTGTATCTGCATCATCCTCGTGGAGCTTTTCAGTACAGCTGCAAGCATGCTGATCTGTTTCCCGAACATGCCGTTCCTCAAACTGCTGAAGAAGGCTCTTGTGGGTGAGATTGCAAGTAAAATGAATATTAAAACGGAGGACGTAGAAAAAGCCCTCGAAGCATTAAATAAAAAATGAGAGAAATCAAGTACATCGCAATTCATTGCACGGCAAGTAAACAATCTACGACCGTGAAGGAGCTGGAACTTCATTTCAAACGAATAGGTTGGAAAAAGCCCGGCTATCATTATGTAATTCTTCCCGATGGAACCATCAATCAGATGCTCAGTGTCGAGAAGGTCAGCAATGGAGTGAAAGGCTGGAACTCAAAGCTCATCAACATCGCCTACATCGGTGGTATCGACGAGAATGGAAAGCCTGTTGACAACCGAACAGAGGCACAGAAAAAATCTCTGGTGAGTCTGCTGAAGCTCTTGCGCAAGTCATATCCTGATGCCATCATCCAGGGACACCGTGATTTCAGTCCGGACTTGAATCATGACGGCAAGATTACTTCCAACGAATGGATCAAGGTTTGCCCTTGCTTCTATGCCAAGGAAGAGTACAAGGACATCTAAATTATAACGACATGAAGCATTACATTTATTTACTCCTGGCAGTGATCATGTTTGCTGCCTGTGGTTCCAGCAAGCGGATGGATTCATCCCAGAAACTGGTGGTGAAGGACTCCGTGAATATCCGTGACTCCATTGTCTTCAAGGATTCCGTAATGATCCGGTATGAGTATAACCTGATTGATTCGGTTAAGGTAAGGGATTCCCTGGTGCTGGTTCTTGACAGTCAGGGCAACATTCTGAGCAAGGAGCGGTATCGGGACACGGAACGGAACCAGAAATCAAATAAGAATGAATCCACCAATCAGAAACAGTATGAATCCAAGAAGTTGGAGACAGACAAACGGCATGACATGGATAAAAACATTCAGAAAGAGGTAGTAGAGCCTCCGTCCCATAAATGGGGAGTATATGTTTTAACCGGGTTGTTCATCTGTTTTATCCTGTTTATCACCTGGTATTTTCGTGTAGGATATAAAAAATAAATAGATATGAAGACAAAGGTTAAGGACGGACAGACGATGGCAGACATCGCCATCCAGGAGTTTGGATCATGGGAGGCTATGGTGGCTATCGCCCAGAAAAACGGAATCAGTATAACTGAGATTCCGGAACCGGGGACAGAACTTACTTTGCCTGAAGGAACATGGAATCGGGTTATGCAGAACTTCTGCAAGAACAATGACGTATCTCCTGCTACTGCCAGGGACAACGGCAATGTCCGTCTGAGAATCTTTGGCGAGGAATTTACTCAAGAGTTTAAGTAACATGGCAAGAACTGTAGCAGAAATCAAAAAGACAATGACGGATGCTTTCATGGCTGATGCCACCATCCGTGAGAAATATGGACTGAAGGAAGGCTGTACATGGAACGGTAGCTTCTCATCTGTGAGTTTGGAGAACATCATCTTCTTCATCGTAGCAGCTTGCTGCCATGTGCTTGAATCCATCTTCGAGCTATATATAAAAGATGTGGATGAAAAGATCTCCATGGCCGTGGTAGCCTCCGTGCCCTGGTACTACAAGATGGCAAAGGCTTTCCAGTATGGTGACCAGCTCGTATTGAACGAGACCACCCAGCAGTATGGGTATGCTATCATCGACGAAAGCAAGCAGGTTGTGAAGTATGCAGCCGTGAGAGACCGTGGCACAAGTGTTCAGATTCTCGTGAGCGGTGACAGGAACGGAATGCCTGTAGCCCTTTCAAACGATGTTTTAACGGTGTTCAAACAGTATATGGACAGGGTTAAGGTGGCAGGGGTCGTACTTTCTGTCCGTTCGAAAGAAGCGGATAAAATTATTATCAAGGCAAAGATCAACGTGGACTCATTGGTAATCAATACTGATGGAACGGCTATCTCTGGGGGAAGTAAACCTGTGGAGGAAGCCATCAACTCATATCTGAGTGGTATCGTATATGGAGGTACTTTCAATAAGACCAAGTTGATCAATGCCATTCTGAACGTAGAAGGAGTGAATGACGTAGAACTTGGTGATTGTTCCTACATGGAGGACGGAGGCTCAACCTATACGGTGATAAAAGGTAATAACTATACGGCCTTGGGTGGTTGCTTCATCGCAGAAGGTCTTTCAAACTCATTGAACTATGTGGTACAAGATTGATATGACAAAACTGGTGGTACAGTTATTACCTCCAATCCTGAGAAGCAAGTTTCTCACTGCTCTGATGAAAGTGCTCATTACTCCATTTGCATTCATTTATGCCAGGATGCTGAAACACCGTGACAATGTTTCGGAAAGACTCGACATCACGGCAAATGTAATCTACCTGGAGAAAGTCATGAATGATACTTTCTTCTTGAAGGAAAACCAGATTTACATCGAAACTCAAGAAGAAGACTTGGCAAGCTATTGGCACTTCAAGCATAATGAAGCCCCATATAAATACTTGCAGAAGGGCACAAAGGAAGGCATCTATATGAAATGCAAGGAAGAAGGCAGCTATAAGGTAAGCTTTATAGTCTATGTTCCAACTTTCCTTTGTACTTCCCTAGATCAGGCAGTTGACAAATACAAGGGCAAGAACCTAGCCAGGATTAAGGAACTGTTATCATTTTACAAACCAGCTGGACGCACGTGCAGCATAATTTTATATGATTATGAATAGATTACTTTTTAATGAAGGCGGTCAACCAGTTTGCCTGGATGACTTGAAGACATTACAGGACCTGATGGTCGAAACAATCAAGGCACTGGTCTCTTCATTGGTTAGAACCAATGTGTTCATTCTAAACGAATATAGTTTGCTTGGCTTTATTTCTGATTCTGGTAGCTACAAAACAACCTTGTCTGCTGGCACGCTGGTTGTGGATGGTGACTTCCTTCCATGGCCGGAAACGACACTGACCCTGGAAGCACCAGGGCAACCTATATATATGTGTGTCAAAAACAAGGAAGAAGACATTAGAACCTTTGAAGATGGACAGAGCAGAAACTGTACTCAATCCAAGGAAGTCTATGTAAGTACGGATCAGACAGGAGCAGACCAGGCTTATAATTTATATAACTTGCACTCTATGCTTGACTTACTCTCTTCAGCTTTAGGAATAGAAAGAACCAATACGAATGTACCTGTCACATTCTTCAATGGGTATTCCGGCAAGGTAAAGGTCGTGGACCCAGGTGATGGAACTCCAAGACAAATGTCTATTGATATTAGTACTTCAGCAGAAAACTGGGATACATCTTTGGGAACCATGGCAAAAGGTATGCTTTTCCGCATTGATGACGACAGCATAGGCAATGTCATTCAGGGCAAGACAACGCAGTCTTTTGAGTACAATGGGAAAAAGTATTGTCTTGGTATTTGCGCACAGCCTTTGGCACCAATAGTTCTTTTGCAGCCAGAGGGAGGATTTCCTTCAAACTTTTACGATGAAGATTATTCCTTTCCTCCTATTCCTGTATCATTTACATTTAAACTCAGTGAGTACGACAAAAGAGTATAGATAGCTTATGGAGTCAATATACAGTTTACAGCAACGTGCTGACACCTTGCGTCAAAAGACATTGGTGGATAGTATTTCCCCAGAGGAAGTTGGTAGTCTTCATGCAGATACCTTGGCGTATCTTGCAGATATGGAACAGAATGCAGAAGGACTTGGAATCCACAAGGTCTATAAGAGCTTTGCTGCCATGAATGCAGACAGCTCTGCTCCTGTAGGTACAAATGGCAAGCCTCTTCGTTTTGGCCAGCTGGTTGCCGTCTATGATAAGGACAATCTGTCTCAGGCAGAAAACGGCAACATCTATGCCTTCCAGAAAGGAGCAGAGGCAGGATGGCTCCTGATGGGTAACCTCAATAGTATTGGAGAAATTACCGCCAAGATTGCGGCTATCAAAAGCGACATTGCAGGGTTGAAGGATAAGGATCTGAAACATGATGAAGCCTTGGCAAAGAAGGCAAATGCAGAGGAGGTCAATAATTCCATGCAGGAGCTTGACAAGAAGCTGAACAGAAACCTTCTTGCCATCGAGTTTGACGATGAGACTGGCGACCTCAATGCCATCATCGGGCAAGACTCTACCATCAGCTCTGTATCAACAGATGAGGATGGAAATGTAATCATTGAACAAGAAATCATTTAAAAATAACATATATGGGCACAACAAAATTAAACATTGGTAAGATCCCGATTTCAAAGGGAGAGTACCAGGAAGGTACTACTTACCAGCGTCTGAACCAAGTGACCATGCTTGGCTCAACGTACCAGAGCAAGATTGACGACAACACGTCTGCTCCTGCCCAGATGGGAGCGGACGGAGCCGTTGAAAACATCAACACGGACAAGTGGCTCTGCATTGCGGTTGGAAACGTTTCAGCCGCAAAGAAAGTCGTGTACAATAACGAGACCAGCGGCCTGGAGGCCGGAAACGTGCAGGAAGCCATTGACGAAGTGGGTTCCAAAGTCAGCGACTTATCGTTAAAATTTCTAGTTGTATCACTATTTGACTATAGCAATGTTACTATCGGTAAATCAATAAATCCTTCAAATGGTGCTATTTCAGATGTTATTAGAAGCTACAAACTGGTTAAGCTGCATCTTTTAGCAGGCAAGTACTGGATATATAGCGCTTGTGGTTCTAATACACAAGCCACGTTGTGGAAGTATTCTGATAACGGCTATACTTCACCAGAAAAAGAGATTGTTGGTTCTATAGGAACAACCCAATATAACCAGATATTGACCTTAGAGGAAGGCTACTATGCTTTTTGTTGGAATGATAACAACAATAATGGTCTTTCGCTTGGAAAAGCTTTTATAACTGACAGCATGTCCATTTCGGCATTGATAGATGATAAGGTGGAAAATGGCACAAAAGATATTAAAAACTCATTGACAAATGTAGAAAATATGTTATTTAAGCCATCTATTGTATCAGTATTTGATAAAAGTGATATTATAGTGGGAAAATATCTCAATCCTACGAATAAAACCATATCAGATGGTATTAAAAACTATAAGTTGGTTAAATTGCATTTGTCAGCTAAAAAATATTGGTTGTATATAAAGAATGAAGGTGGTACACAAGGCATATTGTGGAAGTTCACAGATGAAACGTTTTCTTCTGTAGAAAGTGAGATAATTGGAGCAGCACCTTCTAGCACTATTAGTAAGATATTAACCTTAGAAGAGGGTTATTATGCTTTCTGCTGGAATGATGGTAGCAATTCCATTAATATTGGAAAAGCTTTTATAACTGATTCTCTTTCTACGCAAGTGTTAATTGATGATAGCATTAAAGATATTAGAGAATCTTTAAAAGTTATAGAAAGCACTCCTATTCCTACTGTTATATCACTATTCAGTAAGAATGATATTTCTTTAGGAAAATATATCAAAGCAAACGAAGGTACTATCAGCGTCGCTATCAAGAACTATAAGTTAGTTAAACTTCACTTGAAGCCTGGTAAGTACTGGCTATATATAAAGAATGAAGGTGGTTCGCAGGATATTTTATGGAAATATTCTAACGAAACGTATGAAAAGCCAGAACAAAAAATAATAGGTTCTGCTCCTTCTTCAATAATTAATAAAGTCGTAACATTGGATGAAGGCTACTATGCTCTCTGCTGGAATGATGGTAGCCCAGATTCCATATTGCCAAATAGGGCTTTTTTCACAGATAACATATCAACACAGATGTTGATTGACAATGCAAAGGATGAGTTAAAGCAAGAAATTAACAGTTCTGCAAAATCTTATGGCAATTTGATTTCTGATTTCTCAGATTTTGATATATTGAACAATTCCTTTTCTATATCGGAAGATAAAACTAGTGCTCAAAGTCTTCTGACTGGCTACGAAAATAGATTACAGTACAATACAAATCTATACGAAGATAAATTTATCCTATCATCAACATTGAAGATTATTGATACGGATTCTCTTGGTTATTTTGAGTTCTGTATTGGTTTTTGGTATCAGTTGGCTGGCACAATGTTTGGTATAGGAAAGGATGAAAACGGAAGTTACATATCTGTTTATATCGTAGGACAGACTTTGCCACCAAAGCAGACACACAAATATTATATTTCAGAACTTGCGTTTGCTAAGGGAAAAGAATACACCATATCTGTTGAAAAGAAAACAGAAAAAAACTCTTATTTCAATATTTCTGTAACAGCGCAGGATGGAATTAGTGTATCAAAAGATGGTATCGGCAATGGTGAAGTTATTAGCGGTGATACTGCAAATGAAGGTAACGGAAGTATTAACGGTTATGCTTGGGGTAAGTTGTCTTTCTATGCACTGATTGGCAAAATGAGAGTATCAAATGTTTGCTTTGGTTACCCAATAGATATGAATGATGTAAAACTTGTCGTAGTAGGTCATTCATTTATAGAAGGTAATTCTATTCCTAGTGACAAGGATAAGAGATTTGCATCATTGCTATGTAGTTCCATTGGCGATAGGAAGACTATTATACTTGGTCAGGGAGGAGCAAGTGTAAGCTCTATAAAACCTCACATTGACAAGGAAATGAAATGGCTGAAAGATGCAAAATATGTATTATTTTGCATAGGTACAAATGATATTGACAGCCATGCAACTTGCACTGGGTTACAATACATTGATGATACAGCAACCAAAAATGGCATAAGAACAATTTGGTTGACAGTTCCACCTAAATATGGTACTGGAGATAATCATCCTGTTATAAATGATTATATTAGGTCACATTTTCGTTATGTGGAAATCAAAGATGTCTTCTATAATAATGATGGTGTTTTGGACAAAAATATGTTTTTGTCTGATAACATACATCCATCAATAGAAGGGCATAAGAGGATTTACAATCTTATTAGGGCAAGATGTTAGTTTTTGAAAACAATTTAGCTAGAACTCTAAGTCGCTGACTTCGTAAATAACAAAAAAGCTAGGTAGAACTTATGAATCTACCTAGCTTTTTCTGTTTTTTGGGGAATCATCTTTATACCTGTTTATGTTTTCAATACAAAAATAATCCTTTTTATTATCTTTCTTTAAGAGATTTTCTTATAAACCTTAATGATTCATGTTATGTTCTTGCAGACATTAAGAAAAGCTCCTATCTTTGCACCAGTTAACCTATTTTGGTGACTAGTGCTTTTTTATGCCTGGTAAGTTAACGGATAAGATTTATTTTTCTCAAAAAGATCATATCTTCGCACCAAGATTGCTAATTTAAATAGCAAAATTGCCTTGAAAGTGGAATAGATAAGGTCCCTGTTTCAACTTTTGGGGACTAAATTTACTATTATTTATTAGCATGGCAGAAAACGCACGGAAACACGGAAAAATATATCCCGATTTTCCGTATTTTTGCCAACAACTGGTAAAGTGCTGCTATCGAGTTTGACGAATAGGTATTCTGTTTTAACTTTGAACAGTGCATCTTCTGAATTTAAATTTAAAATAAATAAAGGTATATGGAGAAAACAAACTTTATAGGTGGTCTCCAACCACAAGAAAAAACAGAGATGATTTTGATAGTACTTATAGGAGTATTTTTAATCATCATATTAAAACACACGTTTCATATGGACGATGGAACTGTGAAAGCAATAATAGAAGCTTATAACTTCTATGCAGGGTACATACTAAATGTTTTCAAATGGTGTATTAGTGAGTATGTGCTAAAGAAATAAGGTGCAACATTTCTGCTACACCTTAATATTATATTAATCAATGTTCTCACAGATATACATCGCAAATGAGCGGCAATCTGTGTGACCGGAGGCCTTGCGTATTCTGTACTCTGGTATTCCACGGAAAACATTGGCACTAATGAATGTTCTTCTCGCAGTATGAGAGGCAATGAGTTTGTATTTTGGGAAGATCTCCTCCTTAATCTCATCTTGAATCTTTGTTTCAAGCAGAACGTCCTCTGTGAGTCCTGCTAACTTCATCAACTCGTGAATCTTACTGTTGTAACACCCAATCGTGGCCTTGTATGGAGCAGTATAGTTGTACTTCTCCAAAATCTCATAGGTAGTCTTCTTGTCGATGGCGAACTTGTCTATGTCAACTACAGCTCTGTGCCCAGTCTTTTGCTGAACGATGGTGAAGATGTTTCGGTCAAAGTTCTTCTTTTGGATTCTGAGCATATCTGAATGACGTTGTCCAAGGTTACATGATAGCACAAACATGTCCTTTGCCTTCTCCAACAACGCACGATGATCCTTACGTTTAACCAGAGGCTGAAGGTTAAGGTGATAAATCATTGATACCTCATCTGGAGTAAGTGCAATGGTTGGTCTTCTGTAATCAGGAACAGTAAACTCAGCGTAGGTGTCACTAATCTTAGCTCCATGCTTGGCAGACCACTCTAAGCATGAACGGAGCTGATAGCATAGTGTTCTGATAGAACTAGGCTTCACGCCTCTGTCAAGCAATCGAGAAATAAAGAAGGAATAGAAAACATCCCCCACTTGCGTAGGTAGGATCACACAGTCAAGCTCTTGCTCTATCAGTCTAATGTGGGATAACAAACACTGATGAGACTTAGGATAATGTGGAAACAATCTTGCCTTGAAATTAATCTTGGCGGTTAAACACTCGACCAAACTTGCATTTGTAAGGTCAATACTAAAACTCTTACTTGCCTCGCTGTGCATAAACTGAGCGAAAGCAGCCTGTGAATAAACAGTCTGCAACATAAGCGTAATTTTTAAGTCAGCGTAATTTGGTGAAAGAAGGCAGAGGGAATTACGCAAACCCTTTGTCCGAGGCTCATGACTTCCTCGTTAGCCTTCTGGATGCAAATATACAAAAATATCCGTTAGCCTCCAAATATTTTTTAGAAAAACCTATTTTTTTTCTGATTTTGGTCTCAAGTTGCGCAACTTATCAAATTATTCCGATGAAAAATACCTAGTTTTGCACAAAAAAATAAGATTATGGAAAACTTTAATAAATGGCAAGCTCTTCATCTAGGTATGAAACTTGCATTAGCTGTTATTGGTGCATGTTTTCTTGCACATGTAGATTTTGACTTTACCTTCTCTTTCATTTTCTTATGGAAGGGATTGAGTAACATGAAAAAGAAGGGGCGTTAAACCCCTTCTTTCTTCATTTTGCTTATCACAATATGTTAGATAAAATACCATTTAAACACCCTTTAAATGTCGTTTAAATGCTTTTTTAATTCACATTTCGTTTTTGCAAGGTAACTCTTTTCGTTTTGCCGTGATTATATGAATAGTTGATATAGTGTTGTTAGTAATTTTTTGATATAATAGGTTTATTGGATATACATTTTATAGGTAATAGGTTTAATTTAGGTTTTAGTGTTATTAGGTAAAAGTTTTTGGGCTTAGTGAAACAAAGCCCTCGAACATCGTGAGATGCTCGAGGGCTTTTTCTGTTTCTAAGCTAACTAAAATCTTTATATCAATCCATGTGGAAAAGTTCTTCCAGCGGGATGCTGACAGGCGAATTATCAGGATTCACCTCCATGATGTCTGCCATCATATCCCACCATTTCTGGGTGATAGGATCCACGTTGGTTGTGTCCTGGCTGTTGGTATCGCTGTCGCATTTCTGAACGGCAAAGAGCAGGTTGGTGTCCTTGTCCCAGAAGATACTGTAGTCGCTCACTCCCTGATCCTTGATCATCTGTTTCAACTCAGGCCAGATCGCAGCATGGCGCTTGGCATATTCCTTTTCGCATCCCTTCTTGAGATACATCTTAAATGCAAATCTTTTCATATCATTCTATATTTTGAAGTTAAATCAACTGTGGCAGGAAGCTTGAGATAATCAAGACGATGATGCCGACGATTAATACGGCGATGGTCTTTGATGAGCATCCCTTCCATTCCTTCAGGATGATGCCCCATACATTCGAGAACACTACGTTGAGTGCCATCAGGATGCAGAAAGACAGAGTCATAAGGGTAGGGGATTCGGTGAGGAAACCTTTTCCTAATGACAAACCGAAGAACTGACTGTACCACAAGGCACCAGCCAGGGCACAATACAGGATGTTGTTGCCCCAAACCTCCTCGTTCTTATAGTCGCTCCAAGTATGATTCTTGGTGTTCTGATAGAAACAGTAGATGGCATTGGTAATGAAACCACCCACGGTAACGAGGAAGGTAGCAGGCAGGGTCTTGAACATATCAGGGGTGAAGGTGCCGAAGTGGATATCATCGCCGAAGGCGAGACCCACATTGAAGCATCCGCTCATGAAACCAGCCAGCAGGGCGATGGCAAGACCCTTAGGGAAGTTGAAATCCTTTACCGCAGCCTTCTTCTCCTCTTCAGAGAGCGATGCCGCCTTCATGCTGCCAGCCACACCGATGATGGCGATACCGAGCAGGGTGACTACCACACCGAGGATGACGCTGAAGGTGAGCGATGAGAGGGCATCCAGTTCCGGAAAGAAGATGTTGAGCAGCACCGGACCCATGATGGTTCCGAGACC
>ERZ1034691.448-NODE-448-length-33337-cov-15.819632_pt1 | contig 33337 bp, 28 predicted proteins | sample MGYA00520638_ERZ1034691 | MGnify/ENA primary metagenome ERZ1034691 (study PRJEB33766, sample SAMN09781763) | gut metagenome | biome: gut microbiome | host: Homo sapiens | place: Madagascar | study: EMG produced TPA metagenomics assembly of the PRJNA485056 data...
AGGAACGGCAAAATTTTTTACACTTCTACTACTTCTTTATCACACATCAGCAAAGTCGCAGGGTGTTAAGCAGCTCGTCGCGGGCGGTGGTGTTGCCCTGATCGGCGTCACTCTGGTTCCCCTGCTGTCTGGTCTGCTGGGCTGATCTTCCCGGCTGTCCGCCAACCAGCCCAACCATAACTGTTAAATCCTGAAACCCCGCAGCGCTCTCCCGGTTCCATGCGGGAGAGCGCTGCAAAGGAGGTGAACCCACATGATAGGCGAACTCATAGGGGATTGGATCAAAGGCATTTTAATCGACGGCATCATGGGCAACCTGTCCGGGCTGTTCAGCACGGTCAATACGAAAGTCGGGGAAATCGCCTCGGATGTGGGGACGACGCCGCAAGCGTGGAACAGCGGCATATTCAATATGCTGCAATCCCTGTCGGACACGGTGATCGTCCCCATTGCAGCGGCGATCCTTGCCGTTATCATGTGCTATGAGCTGATAGACATGATCGTGGAAAAGAACAATATGCACGATTTTGACACGTCCATGTTCTTCCGCTGGATTTTCAAAAGTGCTTTTGCCATTCTCATTGTGACGAACACATGGAATATCGTCATGGGCGTTTTCGACGCCACCCAAGCCGTCGTCAACCAGAGCGCCGGGGTGATTATCGGGGAAACCAGCATTGACTTTGACACCCTCATTCCCGACCTTGAAGCACAACTGGAAGCTATGGACATCGGACCGCTACTGGGCCTGTGGTTCCAGACCCTTGTTGTGGGGCTGACGATGAACATTCTTTCCATCTGTATTTTCCTTGTGACCTACGGAAGAATGATTGAGATTTATGCCGTGACCGCGCTGGGGCCGATCCCCCTTGCCACGCTGGGCAATGCGGAGTGGCGCGGCGTCGGTCAGAACTACTTGAAATCCCTGTTGGCGCTGGGCTTCCAAGCCTTTTTGATTATGGTGGTTGTCGGCATCTATGCGGTGCTGATCCAGCAGATCGGACAGGCAGCGGATATATCCGGGGCCATTTGGGGCTGTATGGGCTACACGGTTCTGCTCTGCTTCTGTCTGTTCAAGACTGGCAGCATATCGAAAGCCGTCTTTACTGCACATTAACAGACAGGAGGACTACCAACCATCGAGGAAGTACAAAAGAAACGATACCACATCATTTACGCCGATCCGCCGTGGCGGTATGAGTGCAAGAAAACAGGTGCGGCGGAACATCACTATCCCACCATGAGCATTGACGAGCTGTGCGCCCTGCCGGTGGAAACGCTGGCGGAAAAGGACTGTCTACTGTTCTTGTGGGCCACATTCCCGCAGCTCCCGGAAGCCCTGCGCCTGATCCGGGCATGGGGCTTTACGTTCAAGACGGTGGCCTTTGTCTGGTTGAAGCTCAACAAGAAAAGCCCCACATGGTTTTATGGGCTGGGCTACTGGACGAGAGGCAATGCGGAAATCTGCCTGCTTGCCAAACGAGGCAAACCCAAGCGCCGCAGCGCCGGTGTCCATCAGTTTATTATTTCCCCTGTGGAGGAACACAGCAAAAAGCCGGACGTAACCCGCGACAAAATCATTGAGCTGGCGGGCGATCTGCCCCGCGTGGAGCTGTTTGCCAGACAGAAAGCGCCCGGCTGGGACGTTTGGGGAAACGAGGTGGACAGTGATCTTTCCCTGACCCCACAAGAAAATGTATCAGAAACGAGGTGATTTGAATGGCTTATGTGACCGTCCCAAAGGACTTAACCCGCGTAAAATCCAAGATTGTGTTTGGCCTTACCAAACGGCAACTGATCTGCTTCGGCGGTGCGCTTCTCGTAGGCGTCCCGCTTTATTTTTTGCTCCGGGGCCGGGTGACTGGCAGCGCGGCGGCCCTGATTATGGTGTTCGCCATGCTGCCGGGCTTCCTGCTGGCTCTGTACGAGCGCCACGGCCAGCCCCTTGAAGTGGTGGTATGGCAGATTGTCCAGTGCTGCTTCATCCAGCTCAAGGAAAGACCCTACCAAACCGACAACGCCTATACTGCCCTTATGCGGCAGCACCAAATGGAAAAGGAGGTAAATGCGATTGTCCGAAAAGCAAAGAAACGAGCCGCCTGTAAAGCTCACCCGCGCCGAAAAGCGGGAAATACAGGCCATCATCCGCAAGTATAAGGGCGACGGCAAAGCCCATTCCGCACAGGCCAGCATCCCGTATCGGGCCATGTACCCGGACGGGATTTGCAAGGTGACGGCCAATACGTTCAGCAAGTGTATCGAGTTTGCCGACATCAGCTATCAGCTTGCACAGGCCGACACCAAGACGGCCATTTTTGAAAACCTGTGCGATCTCTACAACTATCTGGACGCCTCGATCCACGTCCAGCTTTCCTTTGTCAACCGCAAGACCGACCCCAAGCAGTACGCCAAGAGCTTTGAGATCAAGGCGCAGGGGGACGACTTCGACGACATCCGGGCGGAGTATTCCGGCATCCTGCAAGACCAGCTTGTGCGGGGCAACAACGGCCTCACCAAGCGCAAGTTCCTCACATTCACCATCGAGGCGGACAACCTGAAAATGGCCCGCGCCCGTCTGACCCGCATTGAAACCGATCTGCTGGGCTATTTCAAGACGATGGGGGCCGTGGCTCATGTGCTGGACGCCAAGGAACGTCTGGAAGTGCTGCATGGGGTACTCCACCCCGACGCCGAGCCGTTTCAATTTGAATGGAAATGGCTGGCCCCGTCCGGCCTCTCCACCAAAGATTTTATTGCCCCGTCCTCGTTCCGCTTCGGCAATTCCCGGATGTTCGGGCTGGGCGGCAAGTATGGGGCCGTGAGCTTCTTAAACATTCTGTCCCCGGAGCTGTCGGACGAAATGCTGGCCGACTTCCTCAACACGGAAAACGGCATTGTCGTCAATCTCCATGTGCAGGCCATCGACCAGAGCGAGGCCATCAAGACGGTTAAGCGCAAGATCACCGACCTTGACGCCATGAAGATACAGGAACAGAAACGAGCTGTCCGCAGCGGCTATGACATGGACATCCTGCCCAGCGACCTTGCCACCTACGGACAGGACGCCAAGGAGCTTTTGAAAACCCTGCAAAGCCGGAATGAACGAATGTTCCAGATCACCTTTCTGGTGATGAACACCGCCGACACCCGGCAGAAGTTGGAGAACGATGTATTTTGGGCAGCAGGTGTGGCGCAGAAATACAACTGTTCCCTTGTCCGTCTGGACTACCAGCAGGAACAGGGCCTTATGAGCAGCCTGCCGCTGGGGGCCAACCACATCAAGATCGAGCGTTCCTTGACGACTTCCAGCGTGGCCGTGTTCGTGCCTTTCGTGACGCAGGAGCTTTTCATGGGCGGCGACGCCATGTATTACGGCGTCAATGCCAAGACCGGAAACATGATTATGCTGGACAGAAAACGGGCGCGGTGTCCCAATGGCTTGAAGCTGGGTACTCCCGGTTCCGGCAAATCCATGAGCTGTAAATCCGAGATCGTCAGTGTGTTCCTTTGTACGCCGGACGATGTATATATCTGCGATCCAGAGGCGGAATATTACCCCCTTGTGAAGCGGCTCCACGGCCAAGTGGTGAAGCTGTCGCCCACCAGCAAATCCTATGTGAACCCGCTGGACATCAACCTGAATTACAGTGAGGACGAAAACCCGCTGGCCTTGAAAAGCGATTTCGTGCTGTCGTTCTGTGAGCTTGTCATGGGCGGCAAGAACGGGCTGGAAGCCATCGAAAAGACAGTCATTGACCGTGCTGTGCAGGTAATCTACCGGCCCTATCTGGCAGACCCCCGCCCGGAGAATATGCCGATCCTGTCCGACCTGCATCAAGCCCTGTTAGACCAGCATATCCCGGAGGCTGACCGTGTGGCGCAGGCCCTTGACCTGTATGTAAACGGCAGCCTGAACGTCTTTAACCACCGCACCAATGTCAACATCGAAAACCGCATTGTGGCCTTTGATATTAAAGAGCTGGGAAAACAATTAAAGAAGCTCGGTATGCTCATTGTCCAAGACCAGATTTGGGGCCGTGTGACCCAAAACCGCAGCCAAGGCAAGGCGACGTGGTACTTCTGCGACGAGTTCCATTTGCTTTTGCGAGAGGAACAGACGGCAGCTTTCTCCTGCGAGATTTGGAAGCGATTCAGAAAATGGGGAGGCATCCCGACCGGGGCGACGCAGAACGTCAAAGACCTGCTTTCTTCCCCGGAGATCGAAAACATTCTGGAAAACAGCGACTTCATTTGCCTGCTCAATCAGGCGTCCGGCGACCGGCGCATCCTTGCGGAACGATTGAACATTTCCCCGCAGCAGTTACGGTATGTGGACAATTCCGAACCTGGCGAGGGGCTTTTGATCTATGAAAATGTGATCCTGCCGTTCCGCAACCCCATCCCGCAGCGCAGCCAGCTCTACAAGATTATGACGACCCGGTTAGGCGAGGGCGAAACGGTATGACAGACAAGGAGGTGACGCCCTATGAAGCAGTTGAAACCCCGTGATAAGGTGACGCAGCACATGACCCGCGACGGCCTGACGCTGGACAACCAGACCACCGGCGAGAGCATCAACATTTCCAGCCGGGAGGCCGAACAGGACTATTCCGCAGCCGAGCCGGGCGGTACCGCTGAAAAGGTGCTGGAACGTGCCGGGGACATCCGGGAGCGCAGCAAGGCGAAGCGGGCCGCCAAGGATGGCGCGAATACGGCGGCGCAGGCCACCGGCCCCGCGTCCCGCCTGCAATTCACCGCCGAGGAACGGGCCGATCCCACCCTTTCCAAGTACGTTCACAAGGCGGAAAAGCGGGCGGATAAGCTGGACGCAGCCAAAGAAGCCCTGCCGAAAAAGCGCGTCGTCACCAAGGAAACCGTCTATGACGAGGCCAAGGGCAAGGCCAAAACCAAGCTGCACTTTGACAAGGTGGAGAAACCAGCCCCCAAACTCAAACCCAACCCGGCCAGCCGTCCGATGGAGGAAGCGGGCCTGTACTTGCATGGAAAAATCCATGAGGTTGAGCATGAGAATGTGGGCGTCGAGGGCGGCCATAAGGGAGAAGAACTTGCCGAGCGCCAAGCGGGAAAAGCCATTCGCAGCGGCATCCGGCGTCATAAGCTCAAACCCTACCGGGCCGCAGCCAAGGCCGAGAAAAAGGCTGTTGCCGCCAATGCGGAGTACATCTACCAGAAATCCTTGCGGGATAACCCGGAAATGGCGCAGGCGGTGAAAAACCCGGTGGCCCGGTTCTGGCAGAAACAGAAAATCAAACGGGACTATGCCAAGGCAGCACGGGCGGCGGGCCAGACGGCACAGGGCGCAGCCAGCGCCACTAAGACCACCGCCGCAGCCGCCAAGAAAGCCGCCGAGAAAAGCAAACAGGCCGCGTCCTTTGTGGCCCGACACTGGAAAGGTGTGCTGCTGATCGGCGGTGTGGGCCTCATGCTCATGCTGATTATGGGAGGCCTGCAATCCTGTACGGCCATGTTCGGCAGCGCCGGAACCGGCGTGGCGGCCATGTCCTATCTGTCCGAGGACAGCGATATGCTGGGGGCCGAAGCCGCCTATGCGGACATGGAGGCCAATTTGCAGTATGAGCTTGACAACTACGAAAGCCTGCACCCCGGCTATGACGAATACCGCTTCGATCTGGACGAGATCGGCCATGACCCCTATGTGCTGACTTCCATCCTGTCGGCGTTGCATGATGGCGTCTATACGCTGGGCGACGTGCAAGGCGACCTTGCCATGCTCTTTGAGAAGCAATACACCCTGACACAAACCATTGAAACCGAAACCCGATACCGCACCGAAACCCGGACAGACAGCGAGGGCAATCCCTACACCGTGGAGGTTCCCTACACCTATTACATCTGCAATGTGAAGCTGGAAAACTTCGACCTGTCCCATCTGCCTGTTTACATCATGGGCGAGGAACAAATGAGCCTGTATGCGGTGTATATGCACACGCTGGGCAACCGGCCAGACCTGTTTCCCACAGGCACTTATCCCAACGCTTCCACCGTCAAGGAGCCGACCTACTACGACATTCCCCCGGAGGCTTTGGAGGACGCCACCTTTGCCGCAATGATGGCCGAGGCGGAAAAGTATATCGGTTATCCCTATGTGTGGGGCGGCAGCTCTCCCAGCACCAGCTTTGATTGCAGCGGCTTTGTGAGCTGGGTCATCAATCACAGCGGATGGGACGTGGGACGGCTGGGCGCACAGGGCCTTTGCAATATCTGTACCCCTGTTTCCCCGGAGCAGGCCAAGCCCGGCGACCTTGTATTTTTCGTCGGCACTTACGACACCCTCGGCGTTTCCCATGTCGGCATTTATGTGGGCAATTCCGTGATGTTGCACTGTGGCGACCCTATTTCTTACACCAACCTCAATTCGAGTTATTGGCAGGAGCATTTCTATTGTTACGGGCGTCTGCCTTGACGCCAGAAAGGAGTTTTGACTATGGCAAACAAACTTGACCGTATCGAAAAGGACATTGAGAAAACCAAGGCCAAGATCGCGGAGCTGCAAAAGCAGCTTCGTGAACTGGAAGCGGCAAAGACCGAACATGAGAATTTGCAGATCATCCAGCTTGTGCGCGGCCTGAACATGAAGCCGGAGGAATTTGCGGCGTTCCTGCGCGGCGGCGCTTTGCAGACCGCCCAGGCCCCGCAGCCGGATTTTGAACAGGAGGACAATGCCCATGAAGAATAAGATCATTCGCACGTTTACCGTGACACTGGCCGCCGTGCTTTGCCTGACGGCCTTTTCCACCACCGCGTTTGCCGGTGGCACTGACCCCAACCCGGAGCCTTTGCCGGAAACCACCGAGGCACCGCAGGAGGAAGAACCCACCACCGGCGGCATGGAGCCGGAGGGCGTACCTGCCACCCCGGAGGGCAACGCAACACTGGTGGATGATTTCTATGGGGATAAGCAGCTTATCACCGTTACCACCAAGGCGGGCAACTACTTTTATATCTTGATCGACCGCGCTAACGAGGACAAGGAAACCGCCGTTCACTTCCTCAACCAAGTGGACGACGCTGACCTGCAAGCTCTGTTGGAGGACGGCAAAGCCGCCCCGGAAACCTGTACCTGTACGACCAAGTGCGCGGCGGGAGCCGTCAACACGAATTGCCCGGTATGTAAAACCAATATGACCGAGTGTACCGGCCCGGAGCCGGAACCGCAGGAGCCGGAGGAAACCGAGCAGCCGCAGGAAGATGAAGCGAAAGGCAGCGGCATGGGCGGCCTTGTCGTGTTCCTTGTAGTGGCCCTGATTGGCGGCGGCGCGGCCCTTTACTTCTTCAAGTTTAAGAAGCCCAAGGCCGACACCAAGGGCGGCGACGAGCTGGACGAATACGATTTTGGCGAGGACGAGGACGACGAGGACGAACCGACCCCGGAGGACGAGGAACCCGCGCAGGATAAGGAGGAATAAGGAATGAGTTTTCAGTTGGTAATTGCAGAGAAACCGAGCGTCGCCCGCAGCATTGCGGGCGTGATTGGTGCGGATCAGAAAAAGGACGGCTACATGGAGGGAAACGGCTATCTGGTGAGCTGGTGTATCGGCCACCTTGTTTCCCTTGCCGACGCCGCAGCCTATGACGAGCGTTTCAAGAAGTGGCGCTATGACGACCTGCCGATTTTGCCGCAGGAGTGGCAGTACATCATCCCCGACGAGAAGAAAGGACAATTTACCGTGTTGCGCTCCCTGATGGAGCGCCCCGACGTGACGGGCCTTGTGTGCGCTACCGACGCCGGGCGCGAGGGCGAATTGATTTTCCGTTTCGTCTATCAGATGGCGGGCTGCAAAAAGCCGTTCAAGCGCCTTTGGATTTCCAGCATGGAGGACGCCGCGATCCGGGAGGGCTTTGCCCACCTGAAACCGGGGGCCGACTACGACAACCTGTATCAATCGGCCCTGTGCCGGGCGCAGGCCGATTGGCTGGTGGGGATCAACGCCACCCGGCTTTTCTCCATCCTCTATCACAAGACCCTGACCGTGGGCCGTGTCCAGACGCCTACCCTCAATATGCTGGTTGACCGGGAGGCCAAGATCAGCAATTTCAAGAAAGAGAAATACCACGTTGTCCATATCGCGGCGGGCGGCATGGAGGCGGCCAGCGACCGCTTTCTAAACCCCGACGACGCCAACGCCACCAAGACGGCCTGTGCAGGAGCGCAGGCCGTTTGTGTATCGGTGAAGCGTGAGAAAAAGACGGAGCAGCCGCCCCGTCTTTACGATCTCACCACCTTGCAGCGAGAGGCCAACCGCCTGTTTGGATTTACCGCCAAGCAGACCCTTGACTACGCCCAACAGCTCTACGAAAAGAAGCTGCTGACCTATCCTCGCACCGACAGCCAGTATCTTACCGACGATATGCAGCCCACGGCGGAAAGCATCGTGTCCGGCCTGTGGCCGCTGCTTTCCTTTGCGGCGGGGCTGGACATTGCCCCGCAGTTTGGCCGGGTGCTGAACAGCAAAAAGGTGTCGGATCACCACGCCATTATTCCCACGATGGAGTTTGTGCAGAAAGGTTTTGATGGACTGACCGAGGGCGAAAAGAAACTGCTGTCCCTTGTGTGCTGCAAGCTGCTGTGTGCTGTGGCCGCGCCCCATGTGTATGAGGCCGTCACCGCCACATTCACCTGCGCCGGGAACGAGTTCACCGCCAAGGGAAAAACCATTCTCACCCCCGGTTGGAAAGAGATTGAGCGCCGCTTCAAGGCGTTGTTCAAGACCGACGCCGACGAGGACGCGCCGGAGCTGGCACGGGAGCTGCCGGAGATCACCGAGGGCCAGACCTTTGACCCGGTGGAGGCCAGTGTAACAGAGCATTTCACCACGTCGCCCAAGCCCTACACCGAAGATACGCTGCTGTCTGCTATGGAACGTGCCGGGGCCGAGGATATGCCGGAGGACGCCGAGCGCCAAGGTTTGGGAACCCCGGCAACCCGCGCTTCCATTCTGGAAAAGCTGGTGCAGATGGGCCTTGTGGAACGCAAAGGCAAGCAGCTACTTCCCACCAAGGACGGCCACAACCTTGTGTGTGTCCTGCCGGATGTGCTGACTTCTCCCCAGCTCACGGCGGAATGGGAAACCAAGCTGACGGCCATTGCCAAGGGCGAGGCCGACCCGGAGGGCTTCATGGTAGGCATTGAGGAAATGACCCGAAACCTGATTTCCCGTCATTCGCAGATCAGCGAGGACGCGCAGAAGTTGTTTCAGGCCGAGCGTGTTGTTATCGGCAAGTGTCCCCGCTGCGGCGAAGCCGTCTACGAGGGCAAGAAAAACTATTACTGCGGAAACCGGGCCTGCCAGTTTGTCATGTGGAAGAATGACCGATTTTTTGAGGAACGAGGCAAGACGTTCACCCCGAAGATCGCCGCCGCGCTGCTCAAAGACGGAAAAGCAAAGGTAAAGGGCCTGCGCTCCATGAAAACCGGCAAAACCTACGACGGGACGGTGCTTTTGGCCGATACCGGCGGGAAGTACGTCAACTACCGCGTGGAGAAAAAGAGCTGACGGAGTAACGTAGCAAGCATAGGAAGTGTAGCCACACTTCCGATAAATCCCTGACCCGGCCACCCTGCCGGGCCGGGGATTTTGCTTGTTGGGGAAAGCCCCAAACCCCTACACTCTTACAATTTACAATTATCTTGTTTCAAATATATGTTTGTACTGATATAATAAAAAATAAAACATAAGAGGGTTGGGGTAAGTTATGCAGGAAATGACACATAGGCACACCCGCGAATTGGATGTGTTTTACAACGAGCATAGCGATGCTTGTACGAATTGTGGAAGAAGATTTCAAAACGGTATGTGTGCGCATTTGGGATATGATACAGAAAGAAATCCTGTTGTCCTTTGTGATGATTGCGCATATTTGCTATCAGAAACCGTAGTTCGTTATCATTGGACAGAACCAGAATACGAAAAAGTTGCGCCAGAATCTAAACTTTGGCGTTACATGGATTTAAGCAAGTTCCTTTCGATGATTGGTAAAAAGACACTATACTTTGCATCTGCGGAATCATTTGAGGATATATTTGAGGGTGCAAAAGGCACATTGGAGCGGAAAGAAAAATGGGACGCATTTTATCTTGATTTTTTTAGAGAAGCAATTCAAACTGCGCCCGGCATGAAACCAGAAGATTTAACAGACGAATACATTGAGGAAAATACAACACGTTTGTTATCCGAGTTGAACGCCAGTGGAAATGCCCGAAGGAAACATACATTTATAAGTTGTTGGCATTGTAACGAATCTGAATCGGAAGCAATGTGGAAATTGTACTCAACAAATGTGAACAATGCACTTGCGATTCAAACTACATACCAACAGTTGTACGAGGCTCTTGACAAAGACCCCGCAATAGAAATTGGGAAAGTCAAATATATTGATTTTTCCAAAAGATTTTCTTCCGCAAATGGTTCGTTCTGGTATAAACGAAAAGCATTTGAACACGAGAGAGAAGTACGCGCTATTATCACAAGTCATCAAGCACATAGCGGTATAGAAAAAGCCGTCGATCTTGAGAAGCTAATTTCGGCAGTATACATTTCTCCTTATGCGCCAAAATGGTTTGAGGACGTGGTGCGTGATGTAATGCAAAAATATGAATTGAATAAACCCCTATATTATTCAGAGATGTTAAAAACACCATTCTATTGATATTTCAATTAAAAGGTTTAGCAGGAAATCTTTCAAAGGTTTCCTGCTTTTCTTATGCCATTTTTCAGAAAGGAGCGACAAATGAGCGAAGTATTTTCTATCCTGCTGCATAACCGACAGCGTTATAAGCAAGGCAAAGAGGGCCTTTGGTTTTCTTTGCCGACCACAACCGAAAAGCTGCAAGCAGCCCTGCGGGAAATCGGGATCAGTGCCGACAATCCGCAGGACTTTTTCTTGTACGGCTACCGAAGCCCGCAGGAGCGTCCCGTTAAGCTGCCCCGCGATCTGGTGCTGTCCGCCGATGTGGACGAGCTGAACTTCCTTGCCGCGAGGCTGGAAAAGCTGGACGCTGCCGAGCTTGCGGAGCTGAACGCCGCCCTGACAAGCCCGCAGAGCGATTTTCACAGTATCGGCCAGATTATCGACTACCCCGACAACGTGGACTACTTTGTGCATCTGCCGGATGTCACCGGCACGGGCCAGTTGGGTGACTACTACCTGAACCGTTCCGGCATGGTGGATATGCCGGAGGAATGGAAAGCGGGAATTTTCCTGCCCCGTTTCGGCCTGCATATTGCCAATACGGAGCATGGTGTTTTCACCGATTACGGCTATCTGGTGAAAAGCGGCGACGAGTGGCAGCGTGTCCATGAGGGCCAGCCGGTGCCGGAGGAATACCGTGTGATGGCCTATCCCGCGCCGGAAATTCTGCGGGACGAGGCCCCGGCCCGGACGGTGCAGCCAGAGGTAGCGCCCACCGCCGAAGCTGCGGCCCCGCCGCCCGTCGTCCCTATCATTCTCAACAGCCAGAACAGCGCAGACCGCATGAAAGAGATCACTGACCGGCTGGAAACCGGCATACAGGAACTTTTCGAGAGTGAACGCTACACAGCCTATCTCACCTCTATGGCGAAGTTCCACAGTTACAGCTTCAACAATACGCTGCTGATCGCCATGCAGGGCGGCCAGCTTGTGGCTGGCTACAACAAGTGGCGGGACGATTTTCACCGCAATGTGAAGCGGGGCGAGAAAGGCATCAAAATTCTGGCTCCGGCTCCCTACAAGGTGAAAAAGGAAATGCCGAAGCTGGACGAACAGGGTCAGCCGGTCATGGACAAGGACGGCAAGCCTCTGACCGAAGTACAGGAAACGCAAGTTCCGGCGTTCAAAATCGTGTCTGTCTTTGATGTGAGCCAGACCGAGGGCGAACCGTTGCCCTCTATCGGTGTGGACGAGCTGGCCGGAAATGTGGAGCAATACGAGGACTTCTTCAAGGCACTGGAACAGACTTCCCCCGTGCCGATGGCCTTTGAGGACATCCCCGGTGGTTCTCACGGCTACTACCACCTGACGGAAAAGCGGATCGCCATACAGGAGAACATGAGTGAGCTGCAAACTTTGAAAACAGCCATCCATGAGATTGCCCATGCCAAGCTCCACGCCATTGACCCGGACGCCGCTGTGACCAAGCAGGCCGACCGGCCCGACAGCCGCACCCGCGAGGTGCAGGCCGAGAGCGTGGCCTATGCCGTCTGCCAGCACTACGGACTGGACACGTCCGACTATTCCTTTGGGTATGTGGCTGGTTGGAGTTCCGGCAAAGACCTGAAAGAGCTGCGGGCGTCCCTTGAAACCATCCGGGCCACCGCCCATGAGCTGATTACCACCATCGACGGCCACCTTGCCGAGCTTCAGCAACAGCGGCAGGCGCAGCAGGCCGTGGAGCAAACTGTGGAACAGGCCGCCGAGCAGCCTGCCCCCGACAGTGTGTTTTCCAAGCTGCCCCCGGAACAGCAGCAGGAAATGACCGACAGTGTAAAGGCCATGCTGCAAACCCTGATTGACGCCGATGTGAAATCAACCGGCGAGGTGACGCAAGGCACGTTAGACGCCATTCAGACACAGGGCTTTGTCCTTTCCGGCGACGGGACGCTGCAACGGGCCGAGGCCCAGCCGGAGCCGCAGCCGTGGAATGGGATTGACGGCCTTTTGGACAACAAACCCATTATGCCGGAGGCCACCCCCACGGAACGGGCCAACGCCCTGATCGACTGGGCCGAGCGCAACGGACAGCGCATGGGCAACGAGGAACGCCGGTTGATCGTGGAGTACGCCGAGGCTGTGGGCAACACGGGCAAGGTGATCGAGCTTATCAACCGCCTGTGCGAACATGGCTATGAAATGCAGTACGGCCATGTGGACGAGCTGGTGAAAAGCCGGATTGACCGGGAAATCGCAGAGGCCAAGGCCGCACAGCAGCCCACCCTTGACCCCACGGCAGAGCCGGTTGTGACGATCCTTTTCACCGAAAGCCCCGATCTGGAAATGGGCCAGCAAATGCCGCTGCATGAGGCCGACGCCCTGTTTGCCCGGCTGGACGCAGAACATCGGGGCGGCGGCTACTATGATAAGACCGACTTCCGCATTGATTTCACATTCCAAGGAGAGCCGCACAGCTATTCCGGGCGGCAGGATTTTGGCGACCGGGACGGTTCCCTGATTGAGCATATCCGGGAGTATCAGACCTTTTATCTGAACGATGAAAAATGGAAAGACCATTTGACCCGGCAGGGCGGCCCGGAGGCGTGGGCGGAGGATCACGCCAGCCGTGAAGCCTTTCTCACCGAGATCATCCCCTACATGGAGCTGCATTGCAACCTGTCCCGGCTGGAACAGGCGGCGCAGACCCGTTTGGCGTCCAGCGACACCCTGACGCCGGAGGAAACCGCCTACTATGGGGCGCTGGTGGACTACGCTATGGAGTGCCGTCCGCTGCTCAACCACGGAGAGCCTTTGCCGGAAATGCCGAAACTGACCGACTTCGACCAGAGCTTGCAGGACTACAAGGCGCAGGTGGAGGCCGAAATTGCACAGGAGGCCGCCGACGCCGGTATGACCGTAGAGGAATATGCGACGGCTGGCTATGAGGCCCCGGCCCAGCCGCAGGAGGTCAAAGAGCCGCCCCAGCAGGAAGCCCCGGAACAGCAGACAAAAGAACCTGCGGCGTCCGACTACTACTATTCCATCAATGAGGGCGCGGCCCGCCGTGCCAAGGAAATGAACAGCTTTTCCGACTACAAGCCCGGCAGCGCCACAGCCGAATACCGGCATTATGTGGATAAAGCCTTTGCGCTGGCACAGGAACAGAAAAAGCGCGTCGATCCCATGTACCATGAGAAGATCGACAGCCTGCTTGACACCTATGCGCGGAAACTGGCCGCCAACATGAACCATGGCTATGAGATTGACGCCCGTGTTCCGTCCATTTTGATTGCCGGTGGTTCCAATTTCCCGGTACGCCAGAAAGAGAAACAGAACGCGGCCCGTGACAGCAATATGCAGGAATGGCAGTACATCCAAGGGCTGCTTGACAAAATCCGCAGCACCGGCATGGGCGGCATCCGGCAGGACGACCCGCAGGCCATTCCCAAGCTGCAAAAAAAGCTGGACGGTCTGGAAAAGGCGCAGGAAACCATGAAAGCGGTCAATGCCTATTACCGCAAACACGGTACGCTGGACGGCTGCCCGCACCTCTCTCCTGAAAACATCGAAAACCTGAAAGCGGATATGGCGTCCGGCTGGCACTATGAAAAGAAGCCGTTTCAGAGCTGGGAGCTGTCCAACAACAATGCGGAAATCCGCCGCGTCCGGCAGCGGATCGAAAGCCTGACCCGAGCAAGCGAAGTGGCCTATGTGGGCTGGGAATTTGACGGCGGCCATGTGGAGGCCAACAGGGATCAGGGCCGCTTGCAGGTGTTCTTTGACGGCAAGCCGGAAGCGGATGCCCGCCAGCAGTTGAAAGAGAACGGTTTCCGCTGGGCGCCGAGTGTGGGCGCATGGCAGCGGCTTTTGAACGACAATGCCTACCGTGCGTCGGACAGGATTGCTTGTATTCAGCCCCTTTCCGGCATCAAGCCCACGGAGCTGCAACGCAACAGCAGCCGGGAGCAGCGGGCGCAGATGGCACAGGATCAGACCGAGCCGGACTACTTCTACCGGGTACACGCCACCCCCAGCAGCGACAGCCGGGAAAACCTGTATATGCTGCAAGCCTATATTCCGCAGGACAACGGCAGGGCCAAGATCGGGGATATTCTCTACATCGGGGCGCCGGAACGGTGTCGGGAGCTGATGGATCAGCTTAATACCGGGGAGCTGACGCAGGAGGCCGTCAAGGAGCTGTATGCCAAGGAGCAGGAGCAGCCGGAACAGGAACCCACCCCGGAACAGGAACCGGCACCAGAGCCGGAGCCGGAGCCGGAACAAGAACCCGTGCAGGAGCCGGAAACCGCCCCGGCGCAGGAAGTTACTTCCGACGCCGAGCCGCAGGCAGCCCCCGCAAAACCCCTGACGGAGTTGCAGGAAAAGGCGCTGGAAATCGCTGACCGCTACAAAGACCTGCCCTTGCAGGCTAAGATTGATGTGATCGCGCAGGCGTTTGGCTGTAAGACCGGCGAAATCCACACGTCCCCCTGTACTGGCAAATGGCGCGGCACCAGCGACATGACGATCCGTTTCGACAACGGCGCGTCCCTGTTTATCGGCAACCACCTGACGCCGAAAGCCAAGACGGTCAAGGTGCAGACGGAATGTGTCAACCGTACCTTAGTGCAGTACAACCCGGAGATCGTCAAGGCCACCAAGGAAGCGGCCCTGCCTGCGCTGTTGCAGCGGGAGGCCAAGGACAACGAGATCGCGGCCCAAAAGGGCTTGAAGCCCTACACGCTGCTCAATGTGGAATTTAACGAGGGAGCCGACGAAAAGACCGGCGGTTATATTGGCTGGTACTATGTGACGCTGGCCGTGGACGGCAAAATCTGTACCCATCTGGAAACGGGATTGAACCATGATATTGCCAGCGGCAAGGTGAGCGACACCCCCACACGGGCCGACTACTACCCAGCAGGAGCCTTGAAAGAGGCCGATGTGGACTACGTTCTCAATAACGTGGGCTTTTCCTCTGCATCCACCCTCTATACGGTGCCGCTGCGGGACGATGTGCGGGAACGTGCCGAAAAGACACTGGCCGAGCGCAGCGCCGCCGCGCCGGAGCAGGGCGACATCTTTGCCATCTACCAGATCAAAGGCGGGCCGGAAACACGGGATTATCGCTTTGAGGCTTACGAGAGCTTGCAGGAAGCGGGGCTGGCCGTTGACCGGCAGAATTACGATCTGGTTTACACGGCCCCGCTGGACGGCAAAACCACGCTGGAGGACATTTACCGTACATTCAACCTTGACCGTCCCGCCGACTTCACCGGCCACAGCCTTTCCGTTTCCGACATTGTGGTGCTGACCCGCAGCGGCAAGGAGGAAGCCCACTACTGTGACAGCTTCGGCTTTACGCCGGTGCCGGAGTTCTTCTTGCAGCGGGAAAAGCAGCTTACACCACGGGAATTGCTGACCGGCGAGAGCATCCAGACCCCAAGGGGCAGCTTCCTTGTAACCGACATGAGCCGGGAGCAGTTGGAGGCCGCAGGCTATGGTTTCCATCACCAATCCGAGGACGGCAAGTATCTTATCATGGGCAACGGCACGGACGCCTTTGCCATTCCCGCCCAGCAGGAAAGCCCCATCAAGGCTGCTGAAATGACGACCGAGCAGAACTACAACATGATCGACGGCGTTCTGAACAATGCCCCGACCATGAGTGAGCTGGAAGCCAAGGCCAAAGCCGGGGAACAGATTTCCTTGTTTGACGTGGCCGAGGCAGCCAAGGCAGAGGCCCAAAAGCCCAAGCAGCCCCAGCGCCCGGCGCAGAAACAGAAAAAACCGTCCATCCGGGCGCAGCTCAAAGCCGCCAAGGAGGAACAGCAGAAGAAACCGCCGCAGCGGGAGAAAGCACAGGAATTGGAGGTGTGACACCATGAACAGGTTTGAGAATGTGGATGTTCTGGCCGCGCTGGAACAGCTCATGCGGCAGAACACCGCCTTTTATCGCAACGATTTTGAGATCGACAAGGAGATCATCGGGTGGGCCGCTGCCAGCGATAAGGCCGAGGACAAGACGCTTTTGTGGATGTCCCGCCCGTCCGGGACGTACTGTTTCCGGGAAAGTGATGTGTACCTGCAAGGCACTGCGCAACACAACACATGGAAGTTTTACGGGGAGCAGACCCGTGACCGGGTGCTGGCCTACGCCGTGGAGCTGACCGGCAAGGTGCGGGGTGTCATTCGCGGCAATCTCTATGAGCTGGACTATCCCCAGCACTTCCGGCACGTCGCAGCCGAGGCGGTACAGGCCGACAACATCATCCTGCACTATGAAAAGGGCGACCGGGAGCAGCCCGCCGGTCTGTACTTCGACGGACGGCCCGATCCCAATCTGGGGGCGTTCCTGCGGTATGAGGCCAAGCCCAATGAGCCGGAACACCTGCGGGAGCTGTTGCGGCATGAACAGAAAGGCCGGGCGCAGCTTGCGCCCGGCGACTTTAAGGCCCACGTCACGGCGCTGCATGACAGCATGATTTTGGCCGAGGCGCAGCGGATCGTGGCCGGACTGAAAGATCTGTCCGCCCCCAACAGCCCCAACAAGACGCATTTCATGGTGGAGCTGTCCCCATACTTTGTGCAGATTGCATCCAGCAAGGACACCGACCGGCTGTTTTCCATGCTGCCCTATAAATCCCTGTGCTTTACCGGCATGAAAGACCGGCACGGCCTGTATGCGGTGATTGGCAAGGACGAGAACCGGGACAAGGAAGTGCGGAGGCCCCGCGCTTCCATCCGCAGGCAGCTATCCGAAACCAAACAGGCCCAAGCCTCGAAAAAGGCCCCGGCCAGAACCAAGAAAAACAAATTGGAGGTATGACAATGGTACAGTTTACCGTGGAAGAAGAAAACCTGATCTGTATGTATCACAAGACCGACCGGCGCAGGACGGCGGCCAACATCCGGGCCGCCCTGCCGGACATGGACGAGGACATGGCGGCGCTGGCCCGCCAGACCGCCGATAAGCTGGACGCCATGAGCGACGCCGACTTTGAGGCGCATAGGTTCCACTTCACAGACGAATAAGCAAAACGCCGGGCGCAGGGGCTGTATTGCCTCTGCGTCCGGCATTTTTATATGGCCTTAAATGCTGAAATCATATCGCGAATATTTTGAAATCTTTTGATTTTATCCGGGTTCAATCCTTTCTCAACAAAAGCTCGTAAATTCTGATTCGTAATTTTTTCTGTATTGGTTTTGCCTGTCATTACAAAATAAATAACTCTGGTGAGCGCATAAGTTTCGTGAACTATGCCATAAGTGTTAAACCCCTCGACAACCAGTGCAGGATCATTAAAATAGCCCTTGAACTCTGTATTAACCGTTGTTAGCGTACTATCAGGAATTTTTACAAGTCCAAAATCTGAAAGTTTCACTACAAGAGTATCATCGTACTCTTTTATCAAAATATTTTTAGGACTTATATCACGATGTAGATGTCCTTTTGAATGAAGATAATCAAAGGCACGTAATATTTGTTGGGCAATTCCTTTTCGCTGTACAATTGTTAAGGTGGAGTTATGAGCAGCGATATATCCGTCCAGTGTATAATCCATATATTCCATAATATACTCATTTTTATCTGGATTGTAGCAGTAAACTTCGAGTATGTATGGAGAAGATAGATCATTCATTACATCAAATTCTCTTTTGAAACGGGCAACTTCTTTATCTGTAAGTTCCTTTTTTGCACGCTTCAAAATAAAAGGACGATTATAAAAAGTGTCCTTATATTTATAAACATTAGCATAAGAACCGCTTCCTATCAGTTTCAAATCAAATGTAAAATCTTGTTGCTTATGTGAAATGGTTATGCTACTAAGAGGTAGAAAAATAGGAAGTGTATAATATAATTCGACCTTTGCCATATTGGGCGGCAATGAACTTCCGCCGCTTGAACTAAGGAAATCACGACAGCGTGTGAGTAAATCTAAATAGTATGGGTCTATTTGAAAGGCTAAAGGCGTTTCCTTTAATGAACTTACTAAGCTGAATATAATTTCAATTCTCTTAATTAAATCTCTGCTCGGTTCTGCCCAAAAATGTGCTTCATGTTCCCCGGTTGGTAGTCTTTCGTTCATTGTTCTAAAAAGCCCGACCAGATCATGATGTAAGGTCATAAGAATTTCCCGAAGTTTTTGGTTTCTAAATGATTTATATAAATCGGAGTATTCCGCATTTATTTGACTACACAATAATAATTCTCTGTATTGTGATTCAATATAGTTTTCAATATTCATACAAGTTCCACCGTTTCCCACTTTGTTTTATTGTATTATATCATGCTATGACATAATCGGCAATTATCCAAAACGCCGGGCGCGGAGGTGTCAAAGCCTCTGCGTCCGGCGCTCTTTTTTATTCCTGTTCCATCGGGAAGTTTGGCAGTTCTTCCAGTAGCTTCAAAATAAGGTGCTGCTTCATATCCTCGTCAACGGCCAGCTCGTCGATCATGGGGGTGTAGTGTTCGATCACCTTTTGTTTGGCCCACTTCTCACCGGCGACAGCGGCCTTGATGGTAGCTGTGTCCAGCAACATTTCCTGTTCGGCCATCGTGTCAACTCCTGTCGTTTTTTGTCTTATTCCAGCATACCACAGAACCGGCAGGAAAACCAGCGCCGGAAACATTTTCCTACGCATTTCAAAGCCCGTTCCGACAGGGATTTGATAAATCATTCTGCCACCCAACCGACCAACGCCGAAAAGCCTTGATTTCTGTGGGCTTTTTACCCCCTAAATGCGTAGATGGTTAACCTTGTTATGGGCAAACAAATAATTTCTCACGAAGGAAAAATATCTTCCAAATTATATATCATTCGAGAAATATCATCTATTTTCAATAACAACCATTCTTCTGTTTGACCAATACTCGAAACTGCTGAAGTTAGGGTGGCTGTAATCAGGTTGCCTTCTTTTAACTTTAGATTTTTTATCATTTCACATTGTGGCAATGTTAAATCAACCACAACTGGATAAGGATTATTTAGATCAATCAATGTCATCTCGTGGAAGTGCTCTGAAATGTCTATTTCGCCAATATAGTAAACTGATACAAAAATCATGTTTTCCACATTGGGGCTAATTTGCAGATTGATGTCTTTTGTTTGGTGCAAAATATTTCTATGTTTGTAAAGATATTCTCTTAAATTCGATTTTTTTGCCTTAACAAAATCCGCAATAAGATCTTCCTCGCTTCTATCATCCACTTTAATTGCTAACGGATGTAAGCAAGCTTTGTACTGGACAATCATATCAAAGGCGTGTTGCTCTAACTCGTTTTCGTCTAACTGCTTAAAGGAAATATTGTAGTGCATGCAATCGTTTCGCAATTTTCGAACAGTATGTAGTGCATCTTTTATGTCGCTTGTAATTACTCCGTCTTGATACAACTTGTCTATTCGCTTTTCTTGAGTTTTTACATCTGCAAGTTTATGTTTTGCTACTAAATATCTACAGTATTCTTCGCAAGCAATTCCAACAACTGCAATTGTTCCCGTATAAAAACCAAAACTATATAGTTGCTCTGCTTCTTTCAGAAGATCCAAAAATTTTTCTTCCTGAGGGAGAAATCCAATGTCGCTTAACTTATACCAGCGTTCTACAATCTTCTCTGCGTTTTGAGCGATTTTCTCTTGAACAATACTAATCAAGGCCTTCTTATCTCTGTCTATGTACGCCTGCCGATCAATATCTGGAATGTCAGGATATTTATTTTTGATAAAATCAATATACATCATAACACCTCTCAATTTGCCAAAAACAATAGGATTATTTTTATTATATAAAGAAAAGAAAACTTTGTCATCTACAATCAATGTAGAAACTTTCTAAATAAGTATTTTGAAATAGTAATTATCACACTACTTATCTATTTGCAAAAACTCGTAATATCTTTTCCGCTGCCTTTCGGCCTCTTGCTTCCGGCGCATCCGCACCGCGCAATCCGGGCAATATTTGGCCCGGTTGGATTTCGGTGTAAATGCAACCCCGCACACAGCGCACCGCTTCACGCTGTCCCGGCTCTGGATGATCTCGGCATACAGCGCCCCGTCCATTGGGAGAACAGCGGCACGAAACCACCGACACAGCAGCGAATAGGAAATGCTCTGGACGCACACACATTCCTCGCCATCGTCCAGTAACAGGCAATTACCGTTACAGTAATTACAGCACTCATGCGTCAGACGCCGGGCCTTGCGGTATTGAGGGTAATTCATTCTCGGTATGCTCATAACTCTTGTGTCCATTCCTTTCCCGGCTTCACCCGCAAAATGCCGTCTACATTCTGCTTGATAATGCCGTATTCTTGCATCCGCTTTTTCGCTTCGCCGTACTGTTCATACAGCCGTTCCTTTTCCTCGGCCAGCCGTTTGTACTCGGCTTTCAGGGCGTACAGATCGGGGAGCTTTTTCACGCCCTGTTCTTTCAGGGCCTTTGCCGCAGCTTCATAGAGAATCAACGTGCTTTCATGCTCACGCCGGAATTGTGCCTTATCCTTTGCTTTGCGGTATTCCATAGACACGGGCCGGAGCTGCTTATACGTGGTGACGTTCTTTATCAGCACCGCCATATCCGCAAGCCGGTGTTCCATAGCTTTGAGGGCAGCGGCGGCCTCGTCGCTGGCGGCGGTGATCTCGGCCACTCTGCTTTCCAAATCCGGGTAGGTGTCTATCCCGTGTTCCGTCAGGAAATTCAAAGTCTTTGCAGCCTGCTTTAAGTTGTGGAGTGTCACCCACTTCTCGTAGCCCGCCGATTGCTGGGCCTTGATGTTGTTTTCCAGATCAATCCGCAGGGAAATTCCTTTACGCTCTTTGGGCACTCTGGTGATAACGCGGCCTTTGATACGTTCTTTGATTGCTTCCTCGGTGTAGGCTTCCCCCAAAGTCTTGCAGCGGGTAAAGCGTTCCTGTCCGGGAGCGCGGAACGAAATAAATTTGCCCGGTTTGATCTCATAGCCCTGCGCCTGCATGAGCCGCAGGAAGTCGTCAAAGTCTTTGGCCTGCGGGATGGCGGCGTCAATGGCGGCTTTCAGCTTCGCTTTCCAGCTCGTCCCTTTCCGCTGGGCGTCCCATTCGGCGTAGCTCTTGCCCTTGCTCTGGCCGGGCTTCACCACGGACAATCCGTTTTCCTTACACAGCCTGTCGCTGGTACGCCGGATGTAGGCATAGCTCTGTTTATTGGAAATGTACTTGCGCTGATTCACCATATCCACCGCACAGAAAATAATGTGATTATGAACGTGTCCTTTGTCTATGTGGGTTGTCAGCACATAGGGGTATTTTCCTTGCAGCACTTCATCGGCAAGCTGCCTCCCGATCTCATGGGCCTGTTCCGGCGTGGCCTCGCCGGGGGCAAAGGACTGTATCAGGTGGTGGGCCAGATTGTTGCCCTTTTGGTACGCCTGCGCCAGCAGCATTTCAAATTCAATATCCGCTGTTTCATAAGAGCAGGCAAAGGAGGACACCAGCATTTTGTCGTAGGTCTTGTCCGGGTTCTCGATGTAGTCAAGGGCTTTTTTCAGCGTTGACTTGATAGGATGTATCTTTGTAACTGCCATATCTGCGTCAGCGCCCCCTTTATATCCTCGATGTCCTGCGCGTACACCGGCCCCATGCTGTTGAGGCGCTTTGCAATTTGATTGACGTTGACGCCGATCTTCTGTATCTCGGCGGTCTGCGCCCGGATGTCGGTAGTGTCCATGTTGACGATATAGCCGTCAATGAGCATCTTCCGGGCGTAGGCCGAAAAGTTCTTCGTGTGCAGCAGCACCATTTTCTGTTCGATCAGCTCCCGTTCCTCCTGCGTCACGGGAACGCGCAGCACGATCTTTCGTTTTCTGTTTGCCATGATTCACCGTCCTTTCCATTCAAGGGGTTTGGGGATTTCCCCAACAAGCAAAACGGACGCGGCCCGGCAGGGACGGGGCGGGCCGTTTGTTCGGGAGTGTGGCTACACTCCCTATGCTTGCTACGTTACTGTTTCTCCGCTAACAAGACGTTCCCAAACGCCAAAACTACCCGCAAAATAGACCGCTGGACAGAAAAAAGTGCAAAAAAAGAGGGCGCTTGCGCGTCCCCATAAAAAAGAAAACAGAGGATGTTTTTATTCACCCTCCATTTCTTCTGGCTGTTTAATTTTCAAGGCCCCGTCAATGGTACCCTCCACGATTGGTAGATACTGCTCCGGGCAAAGTTTTAGCTTGTGGCTGACCCGTTTCCGATCTTCGCTTTCCTCCCGCATGACTTCTGGATTGAAGTAGTGTTCCACGGGCAGGCCGCAAATCTTGATAAGCTGTATCACGACGGGCAGGCTGGGAATCGTCCCTTCATTCTCGATATTGGCAAGATACCGGGATTCGATGTTTACCTTTTCCGCCAAGTCTTTTCGTGTGAGATGCTTTGCTTTCCGCGCTGCCTTAATGTCTGCACCGAAAGTTTCAAAACCAGGGCAATCTTCGATTTTTGCCATATTGCATCACCCACTTACATTCTATATTTCATAGGTTGCTCATGGAATGCTGCTATATGCGTCCGAATCAAACTTTATAATTCACATTTTCCGCCTTGTATTGTAAAGTGGGCTATCCTATAATAAGGAAAAAACCCTTTTTTGAAAAATTCGTCCGCTGTAACATTTCACGGACATTTGCCTGTTATACTATCTGCAAAAAGCAAAGGAAGTGAGGATATGAAGCAGATTTTAATTGTCGAGGACGACAGTTTTTTGAATAAGATGTTGGCCTATAACCTGACCGCAGACGGCTACGGCGTGACTTCTGCCCTAAATGCCAGAACCGCAGCCGAAGCCATCCGCCAGCGGGAATTTAATTTAGTGCTGCTGGACATCAACCTGCCGGACGGGAACGGTTTTGAACTGTGCAAGCTGATAAAGCCCCAGCACCCGGATACCATCGTGATTTTCCTGACCGCCAACGATCAGGAGAGCGACCAGATACGGGGCTATGAGGTGGGCGCGGTGGACTACATCACAAAGCCCTTTGTGATCGGGGCCTTGCAGCGGAAAATCAAAGCCATGTTCGCCATGCTGGAACACCACAAACCGGCCAAGGACATTTACGACGACGGGCGGTTGTTTCTGGACTTCTCGGAGCAGACGGCTTCCTTAAACGGCAAGCCCCTGACTCTATCCCCGATGGAGTACAAAATGCTGAACCTGTTTCGTAAAAATCCCCGGCAAGTGCTGACCCGTGGGCAGCTTTTGGAAAAGCTGTGGGATATAGACGAGAAGTATGTGGACGAACACACCCTGACAACCTCCATCAGTCGGATTCGCAGCAAGATTGAATCCGACGGAGGCGCCCCCTACATCAAGACCGTTTACGGCATGGGTTATCAATGGACGGGAGGCGAGGCAAAATGAAGTTTCAAAACCTCTCGGTAAAGCGGCTGTTTGGCCGGGTGGCAATAGGACTTGTCCTCTCCATGTCCGGGATCACCATAGCCCTGTTTTTTGTGACAAAACAGACGGCGGTGCTGCTGACGGGCGGAGCGATGCTGCTGTGCGCCCTTGCAGGGATCTTTGTACTGACGCAGGCATTTGGAAAGCGGCTGTCGCAGTTTACCGTAGACCTGTGCCAAACCTTAGACCACATGATCACCGGAAACGAAGCGCCAGAACGCCCGGAGGACAGCGAAACCCAGCTTGCCAGAATCGGACACCGGCTGGCAAGGCTTTACCAGATCATGCAGGAGAACCGCCGCCGGGTGGACGAGGAACGGCAGGAGTTACAGACCCTTGTATCGGATATTTCCCATCAGGTGAAAACGCCGGTAAGCAATCTGAAAATGGCGACGGACACCCTGCTGGAAAAGCCTATGACCGAGGCGGAGCGTACCGATTTCATCCGCGGAATCCGCACCCAGACAGATAAACTGGACTTTCTCTTTCAGGCTCTTGTGAAAACCTCACGGTTGGAAACGGGCGTAATCCAGTTGGATAAGAAACCGGCCTGCCTCTTTGATACCGTGGCGCAAGCCATGAGTGGGATCGTGTATGCAGCGGAAAAAAAGAAAATCGCTGTATCTGTGGACTGCCCGGAGAATTTGACCTTTTCCCATGACAGCAAGTGGACATCCGAAGCCCTCTTTAACTTGCTGGACAATGCAGTGAAGTACACCCCAGCAGGCGGGAAAATTGCTGTGTCGGTGGTACTGTGGGAAATGTATGTGGAGATCAAAGTAGCCGATACCGGCAAGGGCATTTCCGAAAGTAATCAGGCCGCTATCTTCCGGCGCTTTTATCGTGAGGAAGAAGTACACGATCAACAGGGCGTGGGCATTGGCCTGTATCTGGCCCGCGAGATCGTAACACGGCAGGGCGGCTACATCAAAGTAGTTTCTGAGCCGGGCAAGGGTTCAGAATTTTCCATTATGCTGCCGACAAAATAGAATGCGGCGGACGGTCATTCTCGGCTGCCCGCCGTAAGTCTTTTCGCAACAGTGTGCCGATAAAGCTGCCAGTGGCAGGTTTTCGGCGGAAATGTCCGAGCGGCGTAACAATTCGCCCCGATTTTCAATGAATTTTTTTGGCCGCTGTAACATTTCGTGGACATTTGGACTTTACAATACCCTTATCAACAGGCAGAAGCCTTGAAAGGAGTTTTGAATATGAGTGTTTTACAGACGATTGACCTGAAAAAGTATTACGGCACAGAGCCGAATATTACCCGCGCCCTTGACGGTGTGAATTTCTCCGTGGAGGACGGCGAGTTTGTGGCCGTTGTGGGAACCTCTGGAAGCGGCAAGTCCACCCTGTTACACATGATGGGTGGGCTGGACACCCCCACAAGCGGAACAGTGATCGTTCGGGGTGAGGAACTGGCCAAAAAGAACGACGAGCAGCTTACTATCTTTCGACGCCGCAACATCGGTTTTATCTTCCAGAATTATAACCTTGTTCCCATTCTGAATGTGTATGAAAACATTGTCCTGCCGGTGGAACTGGACGGGGACACGGTGGATCAGAAGTTTTTGGATGAAATCGTTCACCTGCTGGGGCTGGAAGATAAGCTGAAAAATATGCCGAACAATCTTTCCGGCGGTCAACAACAGCGTGTGGCGATTGCCCGTGCCCTGATAACCAAACCGGCTATCGTGCTGGCCGACGAGCCGACTGGCAACCTTGACAGTAAGACCAGCGCCGAGGTACTGGGGCTTATCAAGCGCACCAGCGCAGAATTTCACCAGACCGTTGTAATGATTACTCACAACAGCGAGATTGCCCAGCTTGCCGACCGTATTGTACGGATTGAGGACGGCAAAATCGTGAGATAAGGAGGTGACGGGCTATGACTTGGCCTTTTGAAAATGATACAAGCTCCATTGTAAAGAAATTGGCAGATAGGAGTATGAAAGCGGATAAGAGAAGCAAGGCTTTTTTACTTTTGACAATCGCCCTCTCTGTCTGCATGGTTTTTTCGATTATCCTAATATCAACAGGTACGCAAGAGGAATTTAAGAACACACAGAGGAATAAAGCGCAGATTGGCATTTTGGGAGTTACGGATGAACAGACAGCCCTGCTGCGTCAAAACAAAGATATTTCATGGATTGGAGAATACTCCGCTATTGGCTTTTTTTATGTGGATGATAAAACAATCACGGTTGCTTACGGAGATGAAGATTACTTTTCGCATCAGGAAGAAAAGACTTTACAGGGAAGTGTGCCGCAGAAAGAAAATGAGATTATGCTTCCGCAGAATTATATTGACTTTTTAGGAAAAGCGTATAAAGCTGGCGATGTTATTTCTCTTGACGTGACCGGCACAGGGCAGAAAGCGGAATATACGCTTTCTGGTATTCTGGACGACACAAAAGAAAGCAACGGATATTTTATTTATGTCAGTAAAGAACTTGCCCGAGATTTGGCAAAAGATTCTTTTCAGGTTACAGCATATACAAGGCTGAATACAGACGCCATAAGCTCCACGGCTATTCTTGATTTTGCCAGCAAAGCAATACAAAATACAGGCATTGTCGAGGAGCAGGTAATGCTTACAGAATATATTGCTGTTATGTCGGGGGTAATAACATCGGGTATTCCGATTCCAGTACCGTTGCTGGCGGCATTGACGGCTATTTTGGCGGCAACGATTGTCTATGGTGTTTTTTACACAAAGATTGTAAAAAATGTTCAGATGTTTGGGCAACTTCGGACACTTGGCATGACAAAAAGGCAGATTAAGCGGATGGCAGGAAAAGAGGGACGGTTATATGCCTTGACCGGTATTCCTTTAGGACTTGTCACGGGCGTACTGATTGGATTTATTGGTTGTCCTGACGGATTCCGGCTGAAAACAACAGTTATTTATGCTGTACTGATTGCCGCAGTAGCCTTTATGACAGTGAATATTGCCATTTTTAAGCCTGTCCGGGTAGCAATGAATACTTCCCCGGTAGAGGGCGCGAAATACCTCGCGTATGCTGGAAAGGCAAAAAAGAGTCCAAAATTGCATCGGAAACTTACGCCGTTTAATCTGGCAAAATTAAATATACAAAGAAACAAGCAAAAAGCAGTCTTGACGCTGCTAATGCTTGGAGTGAGCGGCGCTCTTTTACTGGTTACTTCTACGGTTGCTGGTTCCATTGATCCGGCAAAACAGGCGAGCTTCAAATACTATCCAGCCGGTAACATTCTCATACAAATAAGAAATACAGTGGGTAGTTCCTTTGATAATGAAGCGGAGCCATACGGAAGCGCAAAATTGCAACTGGAAGAAAATCCGCTTGAGGATCAGACACTGATGCAGGAATTAGAAAAGGTGGACGGGATAGAAAAAATCACCGCATTCGACAGCGTTTATATGACGGTTACTTTTTCGGGCGGAAGTGGTTCTATCACAAGCATTTCAGACTTCTTTCCAACCTTAAACCGGGAACAGACGGAAGAAAAGCAGGCGGTGCTATCCTCTGGAACGGCAGATTACGATGATATGGTTGAGAAAAATGGAATATTGGTTGAAGAAGATATAGCAAAAGTTGGCGATACTTTGAAGATTGCGGGCAGAGCTTTCGATGGCAGCACCTTTGATGTGGAAGCCGTTGTGGTAGGCACATACAATAGGTCTGATTTAATGGAGAATAGCCCGGTTGTTCCCGGAAGTCCTTACTTCATTATGACTTATGATACAGCAAAAAAACTGACAGGGATAACAGAGCAGACAGGTATTCTGGCAGTCAAAAATTCAGACGGACGTTTTGACGACGTTTTGACCGCAGTTCAGGAGATCGCGGATAAAAACGGGAAAATAGAAGTAAATACGATTGAGCAAACGATTAAAAATATTCAGCATCAATACAGAGCCTCTATAAATGCTCTGTATATGGCCTCTGCTATTCTGTTTGTCTTTGGCAGTATCAGTCTTATGAATATGCTTATTGTTGATTTCCAGAGCAGAAAACGTGAGTTTGGTTTGCTTGAAGCCGTTGGAACAACGCAAAAACAGTTGAAAATAATGCTGAACAGGGAAATTGGAATCTACCTTGGAGGTTCATTAGCAATATCCCTTGTATGCGGAAGCATTCTAAGTGTAATTGCTTGTAGGAAATTAGATGCAGCAAATCATTGTATTACGCTGGAACTGCCGTGGCTGTTCCTGTTGGCTTTAATTGCTGTTCTGGCAGTTATATATTTAATCTTTACCGCATACGCCAAAGCTGAATTAAAGAAAGCGGAAATTCTGCCTGCCATACGCGAAGAATAGCAGTACATCAGCGGAGCAACCAATAAATGTTGCTTCGCTGATTTCAACTTTATCCGATTTCCTTGAAATGTCCGAGCTTTGTAACAATTCAGCCTGATTTTCTGTCGAACGCAAAGTTACCTCGGACATTTGTGTAACATTTGAATTGTATTATAATTCTCAGAAAGACGAATAGTTTGTTATCAAACTGCCGGGCGACGGCAAAAGAAAAAAGCCGCCGTACAGCAGTCCTATCAACACGCCTATATGAAGCGGCGGCTTTGAATTTCAGAGCCGCCGTTTCTTTGCGCTTGCACAAACCAATGACGACTTGCAGGGACACGGTAGCCGATGGGAGGTTAATTTGCCGTGTCCTTCTTTTTATTTCGCAGTATCCATGATCTGCACCAGTTAAAAAAAGCATAGCCCCTCCGTCGGAGCAGTCCGGCTTTGAATATGAACTATACCATGTAAGCAATCATCTTTATAAAACATTTCTGCGCCCTGCAGGTCCGTTGCGACTTGCTGGGCGTTTTTTGTCGCTTTTTGCAGCACGGCCAAACCCGAAAAAACTTTTTCAAAACATTTCGAAAAGGAGACGTTTAGCGGGTAGCAAAGGGCCTGTCTGGTGTCATGTTGGCGGAAAGGGACAGAACCACCACATCCCCCAAGGAAAGGGGGTGAGAAGATGGAAGCTATCCCCCGCGACTATGGCGAACAGTGCCGGTTTGATGCTTTCTGCAAAACCGTACTGCGAAATGAGGCCCGAAACTACCACCGGGATATGAAACGCCAGCGCGACCGTGAAACGTCGTTCAGCGTTCTACCGCAGGCAGAATTGGACAAGCACTACACCGTAGATCATTACCCCAGCGACGATTTTGTGTTTTCGTCGCATGGCTATGATTTACATATCGACAACGAGCTTGTGGCCGCCGCATTTGCCGAACTGCCCCAGCAGGCGCAGAGCATTTTGATTTTGCACTGTGTTCTGGAACTGGCAGACGGCGAGATCGGCGCACTCATGGGAATGTCCAGAAGTGCCGTCCAGCGGCACAGGACAAAAACGCTGAAAGAGCTGCGAACAAAATTGATGGCGTTGATGCCGGAGGGAGGTTAGACGCGGATGAAAAATCCCAACTACAAAGGCATTGAGCTTTTGCCCCTTTCGGTGATCAAGGCCGCCCGCGCCGGTGATGCCGAGGCTGTGGAACGAGTATTGCGGTACTACGAGGGCTACATCAACAAGTTATGTACCCGGACGCTTTACGACGAATACGGCCAGCCTCATGTGTGCGTGGACGAGTACATGAAGCGCCGTCTGGAAATCAAGCTCATTTCTTCCATCGTCACAATACCGTGACGAACCGGCCCCCGGAGGCTGAAACAGCTTAACCCTTTCCCTGTTTCTTCCCTCTGCTGCGGGCCGCTGGCAGCACCTTGAAAAAGAAAGCCCGGTGGGATGCCATCGGAGCAGTATAGGGCAACGGACACATTCTGTATGTTCCGCGTCGGTGGATGCGCCATGACCTCATGTCCCATGAGTGAGCGAGAACCATCTACACCGAGAGTTGGCAGCTCATAAGCAGCGGCGCATACGCTAACGATACTCCCGCGTTGAACGCCCACACAGCATTGCGCGGCGCACCCACAAGCATGGGCCGAGGTGAAATTCCTGTGGAGCTGATGCCATCAGCCGTCCGTTTCTTGCCCATTTATTCATCTTTCATGGTGGCATGGAATGATAGTTTATGCTGCCGCTTGAAGAAAGGGAGGTGAATCATGGCAGGCGAAATTGAAGTTCAGGTAAAAGATAAATTTTGCCTTACCATTGATGAAGCATCGGAATATTTCAATATTGGTGAGAAGAAAATGCGAAAGCTGGTAGCCGAGAATATGGATTCTGGCTTTGTGATTCAAAATGGAGTAAAGGTTTTGGTTAAGCGGAAACGCTTTGAAGCCTTTCTGGATGACTTATCGGCCATCTGATCTTTCGCTGATGATAAAAGCATTTGCTATACGCGCTTGAAGATCATATATTCTGCCTTTTGGCTCCGAGTTTTGCTTCATTTAGCAATAGAAAAAGGGCCTCCGCTATGATATACTGTTAGTATATCGCGCGGAGGCTCTTTTCACAGAAAGGAGCATGAACGGTGAGCGAGAAAAGACGAGATAACAGAAATCGTATTCTTCGCAACGGAGAGAGCCAACGCAAAGATGGACGATATGCGTTCAAATGTATCGACGCAACAGGAAAGCCCCAGTTTGTTTATAGCTGGAAATTGGAGAAAACGGATAAGCTGCCAACGGGCAAGCGGGACGATCTTTCTCTGCGGGAGAAAGAAAAACTGATTCAGAAAGATATTGACGATCAGATTGTACCTCGCGGTGGTGAAATGACTGTGGAGGAACTGGTAAGAAAATATCTCATGCAGAAAACAGGCGTCCGGCATAATACCGAGGCCAATTACAACTTTGTCCTCAATATCATTAAGAAAGAGGAATTCGGTAAGCGCCGGATTGACAAAGTGAAGCAGTCTGACGCGAAATGCTGGCTGATAAAGTTGCAGCAGGACGGTAGAGGTTACAGCTCCATTCATTCTATCAGGGGGGTTGTCCGACCAGCCTTTCAGATGGCCGTCGATGATGATTTGATACGCAAGAATCCATTTGAATTTCAGCTTGCCACCGTCGTAGTCAACGACAGCGTGACAAGGGAAGCGATTACCAGAAAGCAAGAAAGAGCGTTTCTTGAATTTGTGGCGAGTGACAAGCATTTTTGCAAATACTATGATGGTATCTATATTCTGTTCAAGACCGGGCTTCGGATTTCCGAGTTTGTGGGTTTGACGCTGGCGGATGTGGATATGAAAAATCGGAAGATCAACATTAACCATCAGTTGCAGCGAAAGCGGAATATGGAGTATATCATCGAGGACACCAAGACAAGCAGCGGTACACGGGTTGTTCCTATGACGGATGATGTGTATGAATGCTTCAAGCGCATCATTGCCAACAGGAAAAAGCCCAAAGTGGAACCGATGATTTGCGGCAAAAGTGGATTCCTCTATTTGGATAAAAACGATATGCCGATGGTGGCCCTGCATTGGGAAAAGTATTTCCAGCATATTTGCGAGAAGTACAACAGCATCTATAAAGTGCAGATGCCGAAGATCACGCCGCACGTTTGCAGACATACGTTCTGCTCGAACATGGCAAAAAGCGGAATGAACCCCAAAACGCTTCAATATATCATGGGTCATTCTGACATTGGTGTGACGCTCAATACTTATACACACATCGGATTTGAGGATGCGCAGGAAGAATTGCAGCGAGTAGCCAATGCTGAGTAGTTACTACTTTTCACGGTAGAGGGATTTCAACGGGTATGCGATACGGCAAAATATGAAAACGGCAGAAAATTTCCGGTATAATCCGTACTCTTGTTGCAGGGCAAGGATTTGCGGCAAAGCTCTGCCATAGGATTTCGCCATATATCGCAGAAAAGGGCCAGTAGTAAAACATGATTTTAGGCCCAATTTACTACTCGTTGTACTACTTTTGCTGGCAAAGATGTGCGAATTTATGCTACGATATGCCAAGTGAACGAGCATCGGGCCATTTGAGAAAATGCCCGAAAATCAAGGAAAATCAGTAATTTCAAGAGGTTTAGATAGATGATAAAAATACTTTTCGTGTGCCATGGCAACATCTGTCGTAGTGTTTCTGCACAGTATATTTTTCAGGATATGGTGAACCGACGGGGGATGGCAGGGGAGTTCCTGATTGATTCGGCGGCGACGTCGACGGAGGAGATCGGGAATGTGATTTATCCGCCGATGAAGGCGGCGCTGGAGCGGAGGGGTGTGCCGATCGGTACACATCGGGCACGGCAGCTGAGGCGTTCGGATTATGATGCGTATAATCTTCTGATCGGAATGGATGAGGAGAATATGTTCTACATGAAGCGGATCCTCGGGGATGATCCGGAGGGGAAAATTCACTATCTCATGGAGTACTCCGGGCGTTCAGACGAGATCATTGATGATCCGTGGTACACGCGGAAGTTTGATGCGTGCGCAGCGCAGATCACGGAGGGATGTGACGGACTGCTGGCGGAGACATTGGCATGAGCAGAGAAGGGTTTGACAGAAACAGCGGAAAGAAGGACGACTCGCATGATAATTCGTAAAGCATCAGAACATGATATCGATTCGATTGCAATGATTTATGAAGCGATCCATGATGAAGAGGAAAAGGGGCTCGCTGTGATCGGATGGATCCGGAATGTCTACCCGACCAGAAAAACAGCAGAAGAGGGAATGAAACGTGGCGACTTATTCGTTCTGGAGGATGAGGGGGCTGTCGTGGCGGCTGCGGTCATCAATCAGATTCAGGTTCCGGAATATCGGTATGCGGCGTGGAAACATCCTGCATATGATTCGGAAGTCATGGTGCTACATACCCTGGTCGTTGACCCGCAACGGAAGGGGAGAGGCTATGGTAAAGCATTTGTAGCTTTTTACGAGGACTATGCAAAGAAGCACCACTGTCTCGCCTTACGCATGGATACCAATGCGCGAAATGCCGGTGCCCGAAACCTGTATCATAAGCTGGGATACGAAGAAATCGGAATCGTGAGCTGCGTGTTTAATGGGATTCCAGGTGTAGAGCTGGTCTGCCTGGAAAAATACATTGGATAAGATAATTACATTGCGCAAATCTGCCGATGCCAGATCAGATGACATTATGTTTTCATAGATTCCATATACTTGCGTTTGTACTGCTGCATGAAGAGGTATCTGTCAAGGCTGTTGCAGGCTGTGTACTGATCGGGGTAGGTACGCTTGTGATGGTATTATGAGATAAATCGCAATTTATAAAGGAGAATATTGATGAACCTATTTTTATGTTCGCACTTTTCAAGTGTAGGAAGTCTGATAAAGGAAGAAATTG
>ERZ1034691.450-NODE-450-length-33298-cov-15.160665_pt1 | contig 33298 bp, 21 predicted proteins | sample MGYA00520638_ERZ1034691 | MGnify/ENA primary metagenome ERZ1034691 (study PRJEB33766, sample SAMN09781763) | gut metagenome | biome: gut microbiome | host: Homo sapiens | place: Madagascar | study: EMG produced TPA metagenomics assembly of the PRJNA485056 data...
TGGCTTAACAGCTGCCGCACCTCGCTCGCCGTATCGGCACTTAGAATTATGCGGCATTGCCTTAAAACGGAGGTGGCAAAATGGACGTTTTTCAAAATATGGAGCTGTTTTCGGAGATGATCCGGTGCGGCGGCGATATTTACACATGGTGCTATGACGCCGACGGCAAGCTGCTGCAAAGCAACTGCCCGGACGCGGGGTTTCTTTCCGGTGCGTTTGATTTGTTCGGCTGCCGCCAAAAAATGCTGGATTACGGCAGACAGCACACAAAGCCCATCACGCTCGGCACAGCCTTGGGTATGACATGGGCGGCGGCGTTTGAAAAAGACGGCGACACGTTAAAACGTGCATGGGTCATCGGACCGGTATTTTATCAGGATGTTTCCCTGCGCGGCATTGAACACGGGCTGCAATACTACAGCCGGCTGGAGGTCAGCGTCGCGTGGACGATGCAGCTGTACGAGGCGCTGAAAAGCGTCCCCGTGCTGCAATGCACGATTTTGCACCGCTACACCCTGATGTTGCACTACTGCCTGTGCGGCGAGCATCTTACGTTGGGCGATATCAACAGCGACGCGCTGGCAAAGCCCGCCGATGCCCCGCAAACCCCTGCGCACGACCGCCATAAGGTCTGGATGGCAGAGCAGGGACTTTTGCAGATGGTGCGCACAGGGGACTTGAACTACAAGCAGGCGCTTTCTGCCAGTATGGGCATCAGTGCGGGCGTGCCTGTGCGCAGCGATGACGCTTTGCGCCAGAGCAAGACCAGCATTATCGTGTTTACCTCGCTGGTGTGCCGCGCTGCCATTGAGGGCGGGCTTTCGCCCGAGGAAGCCTACGCGCTGGGGGACAGCTACATACAGTCTGCCGAGAATGCCAAGACCATGGACGACTTAGAACCGTTGGCGCTGATGATGTACGAAGATTTTATTCGGCGTGTGCATAAGTGCCGCACAAACCCCAACCTCAGTCAGCAGGTGCAAATGTGTGTGGATTACATTGAAATGCATTTGGAAGAAAAAATACGCGCCGCCGACCTGGCGAAACTGGTGGGCTATACCGAATACTACCTGACCCATAAATTTAAGGAGGAAACGGGGCTTTCTGTCAGTGACTACGCTAAATTTGCCAAAATAGAGCGCGCGAAAGTCCTGCTGAAAAGCACCGATCAGACTGTACAGGACATTGCTGCAGCACTTTCTTTCAGCACACGCAACTATTTCAGCCGCGTCTTTCAGGAAGTAACCGGGCTAACCCCCATGGAATATCGCGAAAGGTAAACCGCATCGGAGGCTTTTTCCCCCCAAGGGGAATGCTTTTGCGGTAGGGGCGGGGTATGCCCCGTCCGCGACATAACGGCAACGGGGAAATACCGAGTAATCCGCCCGAAAGGCTTCCCCCCCTATGGGGGAAGCTGTCACCGAAGGTGACTGATGAGGGGAGTCTGCCGGACATTTGCCCCTCATCCGGCGCGCAAGCGCGCCACCTTCCCCCAAGGGAAGGCTTTTTCCGACAGCAAAAAACCTTTGAAATTTGCGCCCGAATCTGTTATAATACAAGTACAGCGTGTGGCGTTTCTGCGTAAATCCGGTTGCAGAAACGCCGCACGCTTTTTTTGCGGAATCGGGTGAGAAATGAAAAGGAAAAAGACAACAGAATCAGAAAATCGTGTAGCAGAAATGCGTAAGTCCGGATATTTTGGGCTTGCGCATTTTATTTTTTGGAAAGAAAGGTGTTTTTATGGAAACCGGAAATCAATTCTTGGGGACGGAACGCATCGGCAAGCTGATGCGTCAGTACGCCGTTCCCTGCGTTATCTCGCTGTTGGTGGGCGCTTTGTACAACATTGTGGATCAGATTTTTATCGCTAACGCCAGCTACCTCGGCTCTTACGGCAACGCCGCCAATACGGTCGTTTTTCCGCTGACAGTCGTTGCCTTGGCGATCGCGGTTATGGTCGGTGACGGCTGCTGTGCCTTTGTCAGCATGGCGCTGGGCAGGGACGAACCCCAAAAAGCAAAGCGCAGTGTCGGCAATGCCGTGGTGCTGAGCGTGGCGGCGGGTCTTATTCTGACTGCCGTCTATCTGATCTTTGCCGAGGTCATTCTGGCAATGTTTGGCGGAACGGTCAATGCCGAAACCTACCACCATGCGCAGGAATATTTCTTTTATATTACCCTCGGCATACCTTTTTATATGTTCGGGCAGGCGATGAACCCCATTATCCGCGCGGACGGCAACCCCAAGTTTGCCATGGTTTCCACGCTGGCAGGCGCGGTCATCAACATTATTTTGGACCCCATTTTCATTTTTGTCTGTAAATGGGGTATGATGGGCGCGGCAATCGCCACGGTCATCGGGCAGGTGGTCACGGCGGTGCTGGCGGTGTGGTACCTGCTGCACATGAAAATTATCAAGCCCGCCGCGGGGGATTATATCCTGCGCGGTGGCACCTGCGGGCGGATGCTGACACTGGGCGTCACGAGCTTTTTGTCGCAGATCAGCCTTGTGGCGGCTATGGCAGCCATCAACAATATGCTGCGCAAATACGGCGCGCTGGATGCCGTGTTCGGGCAGGAGCAATATGCGCAGATCCCCATGGCGGTGGTGGGCATCGTTATGAAATTCTTTCAGATCGTCATTTCCATCGTTGTCGGTATGGCAGCGGGCTGCATCCCCATTGTGGGCTACAATATGGGCGCAGAGAAAAAACTGCGCGTGCGGGAGTTGTTTACGAAGCTGCTGGCTGCCGAGGCGCTGGTGGGCGCGGTGGCGCTGATTCTGGCAGAGGGCTTCCCCCGGCAGCTTATCGAGATTTTCGGCGCCGCCAACGAGAGCAGCTACTATACCGAATTTGCCGTCAAGGCGTTCCGCACCTATCTGTGCATGATGGTGTTGGCGTGCGTCAACAAGGCGTGCTTTATCTTTTTGCAGGCAGTGGGCAAGGCGCTGCCATCCACGTTGCTGTCCATGTTCCGCGAGGTCGTGTTCGGTGTGGGCTTTGCACTGCTGCTGCCGGTGTTCTTTGGTCTGGACGGCGTGCTGTATTCCATGCCGGTGTCGGATATACTGACCTTTGTCATCTCGGCGGTCATTATTGTCAAAACCTATCGTGAACTGAAACCGGAAGGAGCGAACTGACTATGAAAAACAGAGTCATCACCATCAGCCGCGAATTCGGCAGCGGCGGACGTACCATCGGCAAAAAGGTGGCGGAAAAGCTGGGTATACCCTGCTATGACGCCGAAATCATTCAGGAAATGGCAAAGCAAACCGGCTTTGCGCCGGACTACGTGCAGGAAGCAGGCGAGTACGCGCCCGGGTGATTTCTCTCGGCAGCGTTTTCCAACCGGATGTTCGGTCCCACCAACGAGGATATTTTGTGGCAGCATCAGTATAAGGTCATCGCCGCCTTGGCTGAAAAAGGTCCCTGCGTCATTGTCGGACGCTGCGCCGACTACATTTTGCAGGACAAGGCGGACTGTTTAAAGGTGTTTGTTCACGCAGATATGGAATTTCGCGCCAAGCGCATTGTAGAGGTCTACGGCGAGCGTGAGCAATCGCCGGAGGAACGTCTGCGGGATAAGGACAAGCGCCGCGCGGCGTATCACCGCTTTTACACCGATATGAAGTGGGGACACGCCCAGAATTACCACCTGACGCTGGACAGCGGCGTGCTGGGGTTTGACAACTGCGTAAAAATCATCGCAGAACTGTTCTGATACAATAAAATGCGGTCGGATTTCCGACCGCATTTTTGCGTTCTGGTTACATAGTACTGTGGAAGGTCTTTTTCGTCAGCAAAACGGCGGCGATGCACGCCCCGCATTCTGCCGCGGGCAGTGCCAGCCAAATCAGCGCGTCAGCGTTGGGCATCTGTGCAAAGACCCACGCCAGCGGCAGTGCCAGAACGATAAAGCGCAGCAGCGAGATAAACAGGGAATAGCCGCCCCTGCCCAAGGCTTGGCAGGCTCCCTGCAAAATAACGTTGGCACCGGCAAAAAAGAACCCGCAGGTGATGATGCGCAGCGCCAGCACGCAAAGGCGATAGGATTCCTCGGTGACAGAGAACAGCCCCACAAGCGGGCGGGCAAACAGCTGCAGCAGCAAAATGCCGACCAGCATAATGGCAGAAACATACAAAAGCCCCCAGCGGATCGCCTGCGACACGCGCGTCTTTTTTCCGGCACCGTAATTGTAGGAGATAATGGGGATCAAGGCGTTGTTCAGCCCGTAGCCCGGCATAAAAATAAAGTTTTGCAGCTTGTAGTAAACGCCGTAGGCGGTGACAGCCGACACGGAAATCGTACCCAGAATCAGGTTCATCGCATACGACATAATGGGCGTCAGAATTTGCATAATAATGGCGGGCAAGCCGATGGCAAACATTTTTTGCAGGGTGCGCCGATGCGGGGCAAGATAGCGGATGCTGGTATCGATCCCCACACCCTTTTTGAAATAGGCGACCGCAATGACAGCCAGTGATACAAACTGCCCGATGACCGTGGCGCACGCCGCCCCGGCAATGCCCATGGCGGGGCAGCCCAAAAGCCCGTAAATCATAACCGGGTCAAGGACGATATTGGTCACAGCCCCGGCAAGCTGGCAAATCATGGTGACGGTGGTTTTCCCGGTTGCCATCACGATTTTTTCAAGGCACATATAGCCCAGCGAGCCGAAGGAGAAAACCGTGATGATGCGCAGGTAGGTGGTGCCCATATCGGCAATGACGGCATCTGCCGTCTGTGAGGCAATAAACGCATGGGAAAAGGCAAGCCCAAACACAAAAATCAACACAAAATAGCACAGCGTCACAAGGATGGCATTGCCGGCCGTGCGGTTTGCCTGCTCCTTATCACCGCAGCCCAGACATTTGGCAACCAGCGCGTTGATGCCGACGCCGGTGCCGACGCCCAGCGCGATGATAAGCATCTGCACAGGGAAAGCCAGTGTTAGCGCGTTGATGGCTTTGTCGCCCATAGCGGTGATTTGCGCAGTGTCGGGAATGTGGGATACAAAAAAGGTGTCCACCACATTGTAAAGCGCCTGCCCCAGCATGGAAATCATCATCGGCGCGCCCATGTTGAGCAGCAGTTTGTTTATCGGCATTTCCGCCATTTTATTTCCGCTTTGCGGGTCCATAGAAATTCGCTCCTATTCCTGTTATTTTGGGGTCATACCGTATGATCCCGATATTCCTCCTCGTTGAGGGGGATATCCCATGTGTGCAGCAGGCTGTCCAAAAGCCCCGCCAGCTGCTGCTTTTTGCGCGGCGGCATCGCGCCGAAAAGCGCATCTGCAAAGGCTTGCCGGTTTTTCATCGCCTGCAGGGCAGCCGCCTGCCCCTGCTCGGTCAGGGTGACGTCAATGTTGCGATTGTCCTGTGCGTTTTTGCTGCGCAGGATCAGCCCGGACTTTTCCATACCGTCCAGCTGTTCGCTGAGTGTGGCAGAGCGCCGCCCGGTCAATTCAATCAGCTCCCGCTGGGTCAGGGAACCGTACAAATGCAGCAAAATCAACAGCCGCCCCTGCCCGCGGTATTTTTCCCGCGTTTGCATCAGATACGAGCTTTGCACCAGCATACCCAGCAGCCGCAGATTGAGTTCGCTATCCATAAAACCACCTCAAAAATCGTTAGGGTACTTGCGAATGCAAGTATAGCATAGCGGTTGTCATATTGCAAGGTACCTAACAAAATTTGGGACACATACCCAAAAAACATTTGAAAAAAGCTTGCAGGTATGGCAAAATGAAACTCCGCCCGGTTTTTCAATCGGACGGAGTTTGGCTTTACTTGTGGCAGGATACGCCCTATTGCGGGGCGCATCCTGTTTTTTTGTCGGACAGGCTGACCATCCAGCTGCGCTTTTTAAAAAGGAAAAGCGAAATCGCCAGCCGGATAACCTCCTCGCTCGTAAGCAGGGCATACACCCCGACAATACCCCAGTGCAGTACATACGCGCCCAGCAGGCACAGCGGAACGCCGATGCCCCATGTGCCGATGGTGTCGATTGCCAAAATCAGCTTGGTGTTGCCGCCGCTTCGCAAAATACCGCCGCTCAAGATCATATTTTCGACCTTGACGGGGGCATACAGGGCAAACACGATCAGCAGTGTCTTGCCCAGCGCCTGCACATCGCCGGCTACGCGGTACAAGCCGGTGTACGCGCCCGCAAACAGCATCAGCAGCGCGGCAACGCACGCCGCGCCGACCAGCCCGGTCAGCATAATGCTGCGGGCATCCCGATAGGCGGCATCGTAGGCTTTTCTGCCCAGCTGCTTGCCGACCATCACACCGGCGGCTGCCGACAGCCCGCTCAATGCGCCCACGATCAGGGACTGAATGGGGCAGGTGAGGGTATAGGCGGCCAGGTTGGCGGTGCCGAGATGCCCATACACCGCTGACTCGACATTCTGCCCCAAGCTCCACAGAAATTCGCTGACCAGAATCGGCAGCATCATACCGCCGTACTTCCGCAGCGTGATGGTGGTAAAATGCAGCGTCCACAGGGGCTGCATGCCGTCCTTTTTAAGACCGGCGGCAAAGCCCAGCAGAATCAGCAAAAAGTTCAGCAGCTGCGAAATCAGCGTGGCAATGGCAGCCCCCTGCACCCCTGTGGGGGCAAACCCCAGCTTGCCGAATATCAGCAGATAGTTCAGCCCGGTGTTGGCAACTACCGCGCCAAGGCTTGCCAAAAAGGGAATAGCGGCGTGGTCCTTGCAGCGCAGCCACGCGGACAAAACTGTGCTGAGCGCCATCGGAAGATAGGCGAACGCCACGATTTGAAAATACGCGGCGCCCGCTTGCAGAATACGACCATCGTCGCTGTAAAGCCCCAGAATCTGCTCGGGAAAGCCCCCGACAGCCAGCAAAAACAGCGCTGACAGCAACGCCCCGCAAATCAGGCTGACGTTCAGGCTGCACCAAGCCTCCCGCTCGTTGTCCGCCCCGGTGAATTGGGCAATCAGAATCCCGGCAACGGTACCCACCGCGCCCATCACCACCGAAAATATCAGCGAAAAATTGCCGCAAAGCCCCACCGCCGCAATGTTGACCTCGCCCAGTTGCCCGATCATAACCTGATCGACAATGGAAAAGGATGCCTGCAGCATACTTTGCAGGGTCACAGGCACGGCAATTTTGCCCAGCGATTTCATAAAGTCTGACATGGCAGTTCCCTCGTGCTCTCTCTGCAAATTAAGGTGACCGGCAAAATGATCTGCGTGTCGCAGGCGCTGCCGCTGCGCATGGCCTCCAAACAAGTGATTGCGGTCTTGGCGCGCTGCGCGGCATCCTGATGGATCGTGGTCAGGGCGGGGATGCTTTCCCGGCTGGCGGCGATGTCATCAAAGCCGATGATCTGCACATCCTCGGGTATGCGCACGCCCTTTACCTGCAAGAACCGCATAAATTCCAGCGCATAATAATCCGAAACCGAAAATACAACGGTACAGTGCAGATTTATAAAGGCGGAGAAATGCTCCTCATAAAAGCGGGTGCGCTCCTTTTGCAGCGCGGGAATCTGCCAGAACAGCGCTTCGCCCGGCGCAAAGGCAGCGCGAAAGCCGTCCATACGTTCCTTATCCATGCACCGGGCGTTGTCTGCCAGACACAGCGCTTTTTTGTGTCCCAGCGTTTTGGCGTACTGCCCCGCCTGATACCCGCCGCCGTACTGGTCTATGGAAAGGTTGACCACCTTGGAGCAGGCGGCAAAATAGCCGTCATACACCACAAAGGAAATGCGCATCCGGCTGCGCAGCGCTTCGTAGTCTGTTTCGCAAAAGCCCATCAGAATCAGCCCGTCCATATTCCACATCGAGGCAAAAACCGGAATTTCGCGGATGTCGGACGTGGTTTTGATCATCAGAAAGTAGCCTTTTTCGTTGATCTCGTGCGAGAGGGCATTCAGGGACGACATCACATACCCGTCCTCCAGAATCCGCCCCTCGTATTTGAAGTGGTCGTTCATAACCACGCCGATGATACGCGAGTTGTTTTGCGCCAGCAAAATGCCCGCCATATTGGGGATGTAGCCGGTTTTTTCCAGCTCCTGCTCGACCCGCTTTACCGTGGCAGCGGAAATTTTCTGCGTCTTGCCGTGGATCACGTTGGAAACGGTTGCCGTGCTAAGCCCCAAAGCATCTGCAATATCCGCGATGCGAACCCGGTTTTGTTCCATGGAGATACCTCTTTCCCGTTTGTGCTGATTCCATAGTACAACACGATGGCTGGTTTCTCAAGGGTTAAACGCATAACCTATAACAAAGTTTAAAGATAGATTTTGTGGGAAATGCTAAAATACAAAACACCGCCCTCTCCGATTCCCACTTCGGAGAGGGCGGTCCACTAACCTTTATATAAGAAACTACGCGAAATTATTCCACATCCTGCAGGGCGTCGTAGTCCTGCTCACCGGTGCGAACCTTGACGACCTTTGCCACATTGTAGACAAAGATCTTGCCGTCGCCGATGTGTCCTGTGTACAGTGCTTTGGTCGCTGTGTCGATGATTTTTTCAACGGGGATCTTGCTTACCACAACCTCGACCTTGACCTTCGGCAGCAGGGTGGCGTCCACCTCGGCGCCGCGGTACTTCTCGCCGCTGCCCTTCTGCAGACCACAGCCCATAACCTGGGTCACCGTCATACCGGTCACGCCAATGTTGTTCAGCGCCTTCTTCAACGCTTCAAACTTGGCAAGCTGTACGATGATGGAAACCTTGTGCATCTTGGAATCCAGCGCGGCGGGCAGCGGTGCTTCCTGCACAACCTTTACGGCTGCCGCCACCTTGGCGGGGGATGCCTTGGTGATGTCATTCTCACCGAGGTCGGTGTTTTCGTTTACATCCAGCTCGGCGTAGGTCGGGTCGCTGATGGCAAAACCGGCGTAGGCGCTGGCAAGACCATGCTCATGGATGTCCAGACCGTCCAGCTCCTCCTTTTCGGAAACACGCAGCCCGATCGTCTTTTGGATGATTGAGAAGATGATGTACATGGAAATCAAAACCCATGCAGCCACGCTGACAACGCCCAGCAGCTGAACGCCGAACTTGGCAAACCCGCCGCCGTAGAAAAGACCGCCATCGGTGGCGAAAAGTCCGACAGCCAAGGTACCCCAGCAGCCGTTTGCACAGTGAACGGAAACCGCGCCGACAGGGTCGTCGATCTTGGCAATCTTATCAAAGAATTCTACCGAGAAGATGCAAAGTACACCGGCCACAATGCCGATGATGGCTGCGCCGAACGGGTCCACCACATCGCAGCCTGCGGTAATTGCCACAAGACCTGCCAGTGCGCCGTTGAAGGTCAGGGAAACATCGGGCTTGCCGTAGCGCACCCAGGAAACGATCAGCGCCGCAACGGTGGCCAGTGCGGCGGCGAGGTTGGTGTTGAAGCAGATAAGACCGGCAGAAACCATCGTATTATCGCCGGTCATACTGACGGTAGAACCGCCGTTGAAGCCAAACCAGCAGAACCACAGGATGAAAACGCCCAGTGCCATGGCGGTCAGATTGTGACCGGGAATGGCGCGCGGGGTGCCGTCTTTGGTGTATTTGCCGATGCGCGGACCGAGCATCCATGCGCCCAGACAAGCCGTGACACCGCCGACAAAATGAACCGCCGTGGAGCCTGCAAAGTCATGGAAGCCCAGCTGTGCCAGCCAGCCGCCGCCCCAGATCCAGTGACCGGAGATGGGGTAGACAATCAGGCTGATGGCGGCGGAGTAGCAGCAGTAGGCGCTGAACTTTGTGCGCTCTGCCATGGAGCCGGAAACAATGGTGGCGGCTGTTGCGCAGAACACCGTCTGAAACACCGCGTAGACCCAGACCGGCAGGGTGCCGAAGTCATAGCTGCCGCGGATGAACGGGTCAAACCCGCCGATGAGTGCGCCGGAGCCGGCAAACATCACACCGAAGCCCACCAGCCAGTAGCAGGGTGTACCGATACAAAAATCCATCATATTCTTCATCAGGATATTGCCGGTATTTTTGGCGCGGGTCAAGCCTGCCTCGCACAAGGCAAAGCCCGCCTGCATAAAGAATACCAAAAACGCTCCAACCAGTGTCCATGTTACATCTGCCGAATTGTACATAGTATGAACCCCTCTTTCCTGTGTTTGAAAAAACAAAAAAGGCGCCGGGCAGAAATCCTCTGCCCGGCGCCTTTGCCGTTCTTTCGTTGGGTATACGATACCACAGGAACGGTGTTTGGTCAAGGGGAAAGTTCATTTTTTATTCATTTTTGGAAATCTGCTGTGCGGTACGGCAAAAATCGGGGCAAAAAATTGTGCAACCTGTGAAAATTTGCCAAAGAAAAGGGACTGCCGAAGCAGTCCCTTTTCGGAGGATGTATGCTGTTATGCAAAGAAGGTCAAGCGCCGGCGCGGTATTGCCCAAAATCACAGCCACTGCTTCAGCACGTCAAAGAGCTTGGCAAGCTCCAGCGGCTTGGCGATATGCTCGTTCATACCGGTGTTTTTGGCCAGCTGCACATCCTCGGCAAAGGCATTGGCGGTCATGGCGATGATCGGCACCTTGCTCCGGCTGCCGGGAAGGGCGCGAATTGCTGCCGTAGCTTCGTACCCGTTCATAATCGGCATCTGGATGTCCATAAAAATCAGATTGTACCAGTTTTCCGGGGCTTCACTGACCTTGTCAACGGCAAGCTTTCCGTTTTCTGCCATCTCTACGGTGACGCCCGTCATACCCAGAATTTCCGAGGCGATCTCGCGATTCAGCTCGTTATCCTCCACCAGAAGGATCCGCTTGCCGGTGTAGTCGGTTTTGGCAAAGTCCTCGAGATAAGTTTCGGCGTTATCCTCTTTCTTGCCCGAGGTGAATTTCCGCAGCGTTGCGGTCAGGCGGGAGCGGAACAACGGCTTTGCGATAAAGGCGTTCACTCCGGCTTCGCGGGCTTCCTCCTCAATTTCGCTGAACTCAAAGGAAGTCAGAATGATGATGGGAACCTCATCGCCCACCTGCGCACGGATTTTTCTGGCGGTTTCTATGCCGTCCATGCCGGGCATCTTCCAATCCAGGATCACTGCAAAATAGTCGCGGTTGGCTTCGTGGCGGGCGCAGCAGCGCGCCACGGCTTCCTTGCCCGTAAGCACCCATTCGCCCGCGATGCCGATGTCTTTCAGCGTTGCTACCGTGCTTTCGCAGCAGGTTTTGTCGTCATCGACCACCAGAACGGGCAGGTCCATCAGCTCTTTTTCCTGCCCCTTTTCGCTTTCCTGCAGCTTTAAATAAATCGTTACCGTGATGGTCGTTCCTTGATTCGGTGCGCTTTCCACCGCAATGCTGCCGTTCATCATATCGACAATATTTTTGGTGATCGCCATGCCCAGACCCGTACCCTGCACCTTGGTTGTGCGGTGGTCGTCTGCACGGCTGAACGGCTCGAACATAATTTTCTGGAATTCGGGCGTCATACCGATGCCGTTGTCCGAGATGGAAAACTCATAACAGCCCAGCTCCGAAAAACCGTTGGGCTTTTCCTTGATGGAGAAGGTGATATCACCGCCATCCGGGGTGTACTTGATGGCATTGCCCATAAGGTTTACAAAAACCTGCTGGATGCGCAGGCTGTCGCCACAGACGGCTTCGTGTTCAATATGGTCGATCTGCACCTCAAGATTGTGCCTGTGTTCATCAATGGCGGGCTTTGTCAGGGTAAGCAGGTTGTCCACCAGCTCGGGCAGGCTGAAATCCTCCTCGGCGAGGGTCATCTTACCGCTTTCGATGCGCGCCATATCCAGCACTTCGTTGATAAGCCCCAGCAGATGGCGGCTGGACTTTGTGATTTTGCCAAGGCACTCCGTCAGCTTTTCCGTGTTTTCGATATTCGCGCCGGCAATGGCCGTAAGCCCGATGATGGCGTTCATCGGCGTGCGGATATCATGGGACATATTAGAAAGAAACTCCGTCTTGGCGCGGTTGGCGTTCTCCGCTGCCCGGTAGGCTTCTTTCAGCGCCCTGCGGGATTCGATTTCAACCTTTTTCTCCTGTGTAACATCCATACACGTCCAAAGGACCTTGACGGGCTTGGCGCCGTCCCATTCCAGCGGAATAAAGGACGCGATTTTATAGATATTTTCGTCTAGGGAGCAGTATTCAAATTTATAGATGTCGTCTTCCTGCGTCAGGTTTTTCCGGATATTTTCCGGAGTAAGCAGCACCCCCATGGCTTCCAACGGTGCCAGCGTTTTATACTTTTCCAGAATGCTGGCGCACAGCTCGTGAAAGGCACCGCTGGGCTTATAAGCCGTGCGGTCATTGATATTATAAAGGACGTAGCTGTCATTTTTCAAATCGCATACGGAGAAATGATCCACCAGCCGCACCACGCTTTGAATCAACTGCTCCATCGAGGCATTGTCCGATGCCATCTGCGTGCGTCGTTCCGTTTCGGCTTTTGCCTCGGTGATGTCGCGCAGAAAAATCATGGCATATTCGGAATCTTCCATCTCGCCGCGCATAACAACGTTGCGAACCCAGCGCTCCTCGCCGTTCAGCACAATGCGGCACTCCTGACAAAGCTCGGATTCCAGCCCTTTGAGTTTTTCTGCGATATAGGCGCGGTTATAGAATTCTGTTACCGCCTTTTTGTCCTGCTCGACAACATAATTGTCCACAAAGAATCGCACCAGCTCATCCCAGGTTTCGCTCTGCTCAAAGGCAGTCATCAGGGACGGCTCCACCTTAAAGGTGTCAAAGGTGTTCTTGTCCAGATTGACATAGTATTCGCAGAGGTTTGCATTGGTGAACGCACGGTGAAACGCTGCGGCGCGCTGTGCCTGCATCAGGCTTCTTTTTTCGGCGTCAATGTTGCTGATAATGCCCGCAATTCGGTGGGCGGTGCCGTTCAGGCGGCGGACAATCTCCGCCGAGGTTCGGAACCAACGGTACTGGTTGTTCGGCATTTTCAGCCGGTATTCAACGGTATATTTCGTCTGGTTGGTTCTGTCTGCCAGCGCCTTGTGCAGCAGTGCAAGCACCCGCTCCTGATCCTCGGGGTGCAAAAGCCTGACCCAGGAATCCAGCCGGTTCGGAAAATCCAGTGCATCGTGATACCCCAAAAGCAGCCGAAACGCATGGCTCCAATTGACGCGGGCAATCTCCCCGTTTTCGTCGCAGTCAAAATACCAAAGGGCAGAGCCGATGGATTGGTTCACCAGGGCAAGGTTCTCAAGCTCCCAGTCCATATGTACAGACATTACCCAAAGGGGTGTGCCGTTCGTGTCTGCAGCGTTTTCTTTATACAGCCGCACATAAACCGGAGAGCCGTCCGCCGTAAGGATCTGCCCTTCGCCCTCGCCCTGAATCTGACGAAAGCGCTCGTTTTCAAGAAAGCTGACATTTTCCCCGTAAAACAGGTTTTTCAGCGAGCCGTTTGTCCGCTGCATAAGGGAGGTATAGCTGTAGCCCAGATTGTGCAGCAGCAGATCGCTGACCGACAAAATCGACAAGTTGGCGTCAAAGTACCCGGACATGGTGCCGACGCCGCCGTTGTATTGAATCGTTTTCTGCATGGTCTGGAACGCGCCGTTTCCCAGCTTTGCCATATCGGAGGAATGGATTCCGTCCTCATAACAATTTTTGAAGTTTGTATTCGTTTCCATACGCTTTTCCTCAACCGTTAAACGATATAACATTATCCGATTTAGTATATCACATTTTTTTGCTTTTGAAAAGTGGCTTTCCCCATCTTTTTGAAGGAAAATGGGCGAAATATTGCACAAACTAAGCAAAGGGGCGGGGAGCTTTCCTTGCGCCGGTACGTTGACAATTTCTGGCCCCCGTGCTATAATTTTGGGTATTCGCTCAAAGAAATAACAACGGCCGGATCAGGCGCAGACGGAGCAGTCTGCTCCCTGTCCGGCTTTTTTTGCAGGAGAAACAAAGATGACAAAGGACGAGTATCTGATCACCGATGCGCCGCTGAAGGCACTGACGGTTTTCGCTATGCCGATGATCCTCGGCAGCTTTTTTCAGCAGGTATACAATATGGCGGACTCCATCATTGTCGGTCAGTTTGTGGGTTCCTCGGCGCTGGCGGCGGTCGGTGCCTGTGCCGCGCTGACCAACGTATTTATCTGCGTGGCGCTGGGTGCCGGGGTCGGTGCCGGGGTTCTGGTCAGCCGGTATTTCGGTGCCAAGGAGTATGGCAAGATGAAAACCATCGTGTCAACGTCCTTGCTCAGCTTTTTGGTGCTGAGCATCGCCCTTGGCGTTTTTGGCTTTGGCTTTTCCCGTTTGATGATGAGCGCCCTGCAAACCCCCGCCGACATTCTGGCGGATGCCGTGCTGTATCTGCGGGTATATTTTGTGGGCTTTCCGTTTTTATTTATGTACAACATCCTCTCCACGATGTTTACCTCCATCGGGGAGTCCAAAATTCCGCTGGGACTGCTGATTTTCTCGTCCGTTCTCAATATTTTTATGGATCTCTGGATGGTCGCCGGGCTGGGGCTGGGCGTGTTCGGCGCGGCGCTGGCGACCCTGATTGCCCAAGGCATTTCCGCCGTGCTTTCGCTGCTGATTTTCCTGAACCGGATGCGGCGTTACCAAAGCCCGTTTCAGCGGTTTGACGAGCGGGAGCTGCGCTCGATGCTGCGCATCGCCGTGCCGTCGGTTCTGCAGCAGTCCACCGTGTCCATCGGTATGATGATCGTGCAGGCGGTGGTCAACCCGTTCGGCACGCAGGCACTGGCGGGATATGCGGCAACGATGCGGGTGGAGAACGTATTTTCGCTGATTTTTGTGTCCATCGGCAATGCGGTTTCGCCGTTTGTTTCCCAAAACCTTGGCGCAGGCAAGCCCCAGCGCATCAAAAAGGGCTACCACGCGGCGCTGGTGCTGGATGTCTGCTTTGCCGTTTTGGCCTTTTTTGTTATTGAAACGTGGCACACGCAAATTTCCTCGCTGTTCCTCGGCAAGGACGGAACCGCCCTGGCGTATCAGGTGTCCGAGGATTATATGCGGTGGATCGGCTACTTCTTTATCTTTATGGGCATCAAGATGGCAACCGACGGTGTTTTGCGCGGGCTGGGCATTATGCGCCCGTTCCTGGTTGCCAATATGGTGAACCTTGGCATTCGCCTGTCGGTGGCGTTGCTTTGTGCGCCGCGCTTTGGCATCGCCTTTGTCTGGCTTGCTGTACCGGCGGGCTGGCTTGCCAACTTCCTGGTTTCCTATGCGGCGCTCAGAAAATCCTGGCCGGAGGAAAAAGCAGCGCTGGCGCAATGAGTTTCGGCAGTTGCGCCGCAGCACGGCAGTATGCTATACTGTATAAAAGCAGTATAAAAGGGAAGGAGGCACCACCGATGACGCGCATTGCCATTGTGGAGGACGAGGCTGCTGTGCAGGAGCAGTTGACCGGCTATGTGCAGCGCTATACGCGGCAGTACGGCACGCCGTTTGAAGTGACGGTATTTGGCAGCGGCGTGGAAATCCTCGAGGATTACCGCCCGGTCTACGATATAATTTTTCTGGATGTCGAGATGCCGCACCTTGACGGTATGGAAACCGCCCGCCGCATCCGTGCGCTGGATAGCGATGTACTGTTGATTTTTATCACCAATATGGCGCAGTATGCCATCAAGGGATATGCCGTGGGCGCGCTGGATTATGTGCTGAAGCCCGTGCCGTATTTTGCCTTTTCGCAGCAGCTGCAAAAGGCAGTCAACCAGCTGGCACGGCGGGTGCGCCATTATCTGGCGGTGCCTGTGGACGGCGGGCTGCGCCGTCTGGATGCGGCAACCGTCTATTACATAGAAAGCGAGGGACACCGCATCCATTTTTACACCGAGGACGGCGAGTTTTCCGCCCCCGGCGCGCTGAAGGCGCTGGAGGAAAAGCTGGCATCGCAGCCCTTTGCCCGCTGCAACAGCGGGTATCTGGTCAATCTGGCGCAGGTATCCGGCGTGCAGCAGAACACGGTTTTGGTCGGTCCCTATGAATTACAGATCAGCCGCCCCAAGCGCAAGGCGTTTTTGGCGGCGCTGACCGATTATATCGGGGGTGAGGGCGTATGACCGTTTTGCCCGACATCCCCAGACTGTACACGGCACTGGCAGAAATTCTGGCGGCGCTGCTGTATGCAAATGCACGTCCCGCCCGCACTGCAAAGCCGATGCACTGGGGCATCACCGCACTGTGGGCGGCGCTGCTGGCAGCGTTTTTGCATCTGACGGGTCATGTGCCATTGCGGTGGTGGGTACCCTGTATGGTGACCGCCATTGCGGCGATTTATCTGTACCTGTGGGGCACGCGCGAGATGAACCTGCGCGAGGCAAGCTATTGCTGCGCGCGCGCTTTTATCTTGGCAGAGCTGGCAGCCAGCTTGGAATGGCAGCTGCACTGCTGGATTTGGCCGCAGCGCATGGGCGGCGAGGTGCCTTCGCTGCTGCTGTTGGCTGCCGTGTACGGCGCGCTGTACGGCGGGCTGTACCTGTTTGAACGCCGCCGCGTCACTGCCGCGCACCCAAACATCACCATTGCCGCCACGCTGATGGCGGTCGTGATGGCGCTGACGGTTTTTGCCGTGAGCAACCTGAGCTTTATCGCCGACGCACAGGCAACGATGAGCGTGTACTACATCCGCACGCTGGTGGATTTTGCCGGTGTGCTGATTTTGAGCGTCCAGCACGAACAGCTGCGCGAGGCGGCACTGCACAGCGAGCTTGCGGCGATGGACAACGTTTTGCAGCGCCAGTATGAGCAGTACCGCCAAAGCAAGGAGAACATCCGCCTGATCAACCGCCGCTACCACGAGCTGAAAATGCAGATCGCCGCCATACGCGCCGAGCGGGACCCCACCAAGCAGAACGCCGCCTTGGCGGAGATGGAGCAGGACATCCGCCGCTATGAAGCTGAAAACAAGACCGGCAACCCTGTGCTGGACACGCTTCTGACCGCCAAAAGCCTGTACTGCCAGCAGCACGGCATCAATATGACCTGCGTGGCGGACGGTACGCTGCTGCATTTTTTGACAACGGGGGAGATATGCACCATCGTCGGCACGGCGCTGGACAATGCCACCGAGAGCGTGCTGACCGAGCAAGACCCCGAAAAGCGGCTGATTCGGGTGGCAATCTACGCGCAGAACGGCTTTGTGATGCTGCGGTTTGAAAACTACTGCACAAAGCCCGTGGAGCTTGCCCCCGACGGCTTGCCCCGCCGCAGCAGCCACGGCGGCTACGATTTAAAGAGTGTGCGCGCCGCTGCCGAAGCCCACGGCGGCACCCTGACCCTGCACTGGGAAAACGAGTGGTTCACCCTGCGGGTGCTGCTGCCGCAAAAGAATGAACTGTGAAAAACTCCGGAGACAGCTCCGGAGTTTTTCGATGGCGCAGATTGCACAAACAGGCAAGACGAAAAACCGGCAAAATGACCAATAAAAATTGACGTACTCCGCTGGAATTGACAGATTGTGAATCGAAACCGACAATTTATGTATTTTTTGTGTTTTTTCTGTAAAAAGACGCTATAATAAAGGAGCAAAATTCGGCGAGGCCGAAAAAGAAGGAGAAAAAAGCATGAAAACGTTCCTCTGCGTTGTACGGCGGGTATTGGCGGTTCTGCTGGCGCTTATCTTTGCGCTGCTGGGGGCTGCCTGCCTGATTGCCATTCCGCTGTCCAACAACTATTCGGCTATGGTCAGTATGGCCATAGCAATGCCGACCACCGCCAAAAGCGGCGGCAGCAATCCGCAGTATTTCACCAGTGACTATTCCTCCGCCGCGGCGGTGCAGGAGGCCTCGGCTCAGCTCTGCCGCGAAATTGAGCAGGAGGGTATGGTTCTTCTGCGCAATAACGGGGACGCCCTGCCGCTGGCCAAGGGCACAAGCGTGACCCTTCTGGGCGAAAGCGCAGCCGACCTTGTCTATGGTGGCGCAGGCGCGGGCAGTGTGGACACCTCCACCGCGCCCAATCTGCGGCGGGCGATGGAAGCCGCAGGCTTTACCGTCAACCCGGTGCTGTGGGACTTCTACACCACCGGCGCGGGTGCCTCTTATAAGAAGGAAGTGCCCAGCATTACCGGGCAAGGCCGCTTTGCAGCCAACGAGGTCCCGCAGAGCGCCTACACGCAGGCTGAATTTGACAGCATGGCGCAGTACAATGATGCTGCAATCGTGGTGATTGGCCGCAGCGGCAGTGAAAGCGTGGATTTGCCGACAGAGTACCTCTCCTTCACGCAGGAGGAGCGCAACCTGATTCAGATGGCAACCGAGCGCTTTGACAAGGTGATTCTGCTTCTGAACGTGACTAACCCCATCAATATGGCGGAACTCAGCCGATACGACATTGACGCTGTGCTGTGGGTGGGCGCACTGGGGCAGGAGGGTGCCTATGCCATCGGCGAGGCACTGAACGGCACAGTGAACCCCAGCGGCCACTTGGTGGACACCTGGGCGGCTGACGCAGCCTCTGCCCCGGCCGCTGCGAATCTGGGCGACTACACCATCACAAACAGCGATGTGTTTGCCGGTAACAAGTATATTGTCTACGCCGAGGGCGTCTATGTCGGTTACCGCTATTATGAGACCCGCTACGAGGATGCCGTTCTGGCACAGGGCAACGCGGGTGATTTTGACTACGATGCACAGGTGGTGTACCCCTTCGGCTACGGTCTGAGCTATACGGACTTCAGCTGGTCGGATTATAAGATGACCGAAACGACGGACGGCTTTGCGCTGAATGTTACCGTCACGAACACCGGAAAGGCTGCGGGTAAGGAGGTTGTGCAGGCGTATCTGCAGAACCCGTATACGGAATATGACCGTGCCAACCGCATTGAAAAACCGGCGGTGGAGCTGGTCGGCTTTGCCAAGACGGATACTCTGCAGCCCGGCGAAAGCCAGACCGTCCAGATTGATGTGGACAAGAGTGCCATGAAGGTCTTTGACGCCTACGGCGCGGGTACCTACATTCTGGAGGCAGGGGACTACTACCTGACGGCTGCCGCCAACGCCCATGAGGCGACCAAAAACATTCTGGCCGCCAAGGGTGCAGAGGTGGACGGCAATGCGGCGATGACCGCGCTCTACAATCAGGCGCAGACCGACACCAAGACCTTTGCAACGGCAGAAACCGGTGCAACCGTCACCGCACAGATGGCGGATGCGGATATTGCGACCTACGACGCTGACTTTACCTATCTGAGCCGCAGCGACTGGACCGGCACCTGGCCGACCACCTACCAGAATGGCAGCTGGGAGACCCCGGAAACCGTTCTGACCGCGCTGGAAATTACCCGCCCGGAGGATGAAAGCGCCGAAATGCCGACCTTTGATGAGGCGGGCAACCTGAAGCTGTGCGATCTGATTGGCGCGGACTATGACGATGCCCGCTGGGAAACGCTGCTGAGCCAGATGAGCAAGAAGGACACTTACAATCTGATTCGCCATGCGGGCTATGGCACGATGGCGGTCGAGAGCATCGGCGCGCCCGGCACGGTACATAAGGATGGTCCCGCAGGCATTTCCAGCACGCTGGCGGGCGGCAACCTGCACTGCATGGCGTATGAGCCTGCGGTGGTGCTGGCATCGACCTACAATGTAGAGCTGGCGTCCCGCCGCGGCAAGCTGGTGGGCGAGGACAGCCTCTCCAGCGGGGTGCAGGTCTGGTATGCCCCGGCTATGAACATCCACCGTGCAGCCAACAGCGGCCGTAACTTTGAGTATTATGCCGAGGACCCGCTGCTCTCCGGCGTATTTGGTGCAGCGGAAACTGCCGGTTTCCAGAGCAAGGGCGGCATTGTCACCATCAAGCATTTTGCCTTCAATGACCAGGAGACCAACCGTATCGGCGGTGCGATGTTCGTCAATGAGCAGGCCGCCCGCCAGCTGTACCTGAAGCCCTTTGAGATGAGCGTTGTGGACGGCGGCGCTGTGGGCATTATGAGTAGTATGAACCGCATCGGTTGCCGCTGGATTGGCGGTCATGAGGGCGTTATGACCAACATCCTGCGTGGTGAGTGGGGCTACAAGGGCTTTGTCATTACCGACCAGACCTCCTTCAACAGCTTTGATTACTGCGACATCCGCGAGGGTCTGGCTGCGGGCAATGACCTGTGGCTGAACACGGCCTACGATATGTGGGCACTCAATGACAGTGAGCTGACTGCAACGGTTATGCAGAACGCCCGCACAGCCGTGCACCGCTATCTGTACGCGGTGACCAACTCCAACGCAATGAACGGTGTGGATGTCGATACCACGGTCAAGAACATCATCCCGGTATGGCAGTATGGCTACGTGGTGTTGGTGGTCTTTGTTGCGGTGATGTGGTTCTTCGGCTTCAAGGCGGTGCGCGCGCTGTGGGCCAGCAAGCGCTATCTTGCCAAGAAGGCAGAGCGCAAGGTCAAGCGTGCTGCTAAGAAGACTGCCAAGGCCCAGAAGGCTCAATAACAGCAACTTGCACAATACAAACCTATAAAACTTAGCCAAAATGCGCAGGAAAACGCCTGCGCATTTTGGCTTTTTTGCAAGTTATGCTTCAAAAACAACAGATTATGCAAAAAAGCAACTTTTCCGGAAAAAATGATTATAATAGAATCTGCAACGAAAGGACACTGATTGCGCAGTGCCTTAGAATGCAAGGAGGAAAAAGCAAATGCAAAAGAAAAAACTGACCCCGCTGCAAATCGTGGGTCATGTACTGCACACCGCTATTCTGGGCGTTCTGGCAGTTGTCATGGCGGTTCTGCTGTTTGCGGCCAACGTAATCCTGCCCGGGTATGCCCGCATGGTCAATGCCATGCTGGGCTACAAGAAGTCGTGGGATAACAGCAAGATGCAGACGGATGGCCTGAACCTTGACTACAACACGTCTGATTACACGGCAGACAATATCGGCGCTGCGGAAGCCGACCTGACCGACCGCATCAACAGCGAGGGCGTTGTCCTGCTGAAAAATGACGGCGGCCTGCCCCTGGCAGAGGGTACGACCGTCAGCCTGTTCTCTGCCAACAGCAACCAGAATGCAGGTGCCGGTTTGATGGGCGGCGGCACTCCGCTGAACACGGCACTTGCCTCTCACGGGTTGAATGTGAATGAGACACTATGGAACTTCTACAGCGCGGGTGCCGGTGCAGGCTACGGTCTGGCCAGTGGCTCCATCAGCTTCGGCGATGCCGAGGACTTCCGCATCAATGAGTGCCCGCTGTCCGTTCTGCAGGGCGAGAGCGGCCTGCTGGACAGCGTGCAGGGCACGACCCCGGTCTATGTGCTGAAGCGTGTGGCAGGCGAGGGCCGCGATATGCCGCGCTCCATGTACAACCACGCAGACACGCAGGAGGATAAGGTCCGCAGCTATCTGGAGCCGGATACCACCGAGCGTGAAATCCTGCAATACCTGAACGACAACTATGATAATACCGTGCTGATTATCAACTCTAACGCAGCGCTGGAGCTGGACTGGCTGGCAGACTATCCCAACATCAAGTCTGTGCTGTATGCCCCCACGATTGGTGCCAGCATGGCAGACATTCTGACTGGCAAGGTCAGCCCCAGCGGCCGCACGGTGGACACCTTTGCCGCCGATGCCTCCGCATCCCCGGCCGCACAGAACTTTGGCGACTATGCCTACTATGATGAGAACGGCAATATCACCAAGTACAACTATGTCACCTACGAGGAAGGCATCTACGTCGGCTATCGCTACTATGAAACCCGCTACGAGGACACCGTTCTCGGCCAGGGCAACGCGGGCGATTACGACTATGCCAAGGAGGTCATCTATCCCTTCGGCTACGGCCTGAGCTACACCAGCTTTGACTGGAGTGACTTCAAGGCTGATTGGAGCGGCGATACCTGCACCGCACAGGTTACGGTGACGAACACCGGCGACGTTTCCGGCAAGGACGTTGTGGAGGTGTATGTGCAGAGCCCCTACACCGACTATGACAAGACAAACGGCGTGGAGAAGCCCGCCGTGGAGCTGGTTGGCTACGGCAAAACCGCAGAGCTTGCCCCCGGCGCCAGTGAGACCGTAAGCGTCACGTTCACCAAGGATCAGCTCAAGGCGTATGACGCCAACGGCGCAAAGACGTACATTCTGGATGCAGGGGATTACTACATCACCGCAGCCAAGGACGCCCATGAGGCTGTCAACAATGTGCTGGCTGCCAAGGGCAAGACCGCAGCCGATGGCATGACAGCGGACGGCGATGCCGCCTTCACGGCTGTGTACACCCCCGCCAATACCGAGACCGATACCACGACCTACGCAACGGACAGCCGCACGGGCGCGGCCATCACCAACCAGTTGGACGCTGCCAAGGGCGATGCTGTTTACCTGACCCGCAGCGACTGGACCGGGACCTTCCCCAAGCCGGACGGCGAGCCCAGTGACGTCATCAGCACCTGGGGCAACGAAATCAACGGCACCGATGCAGACGGCAACCCGGCTTCCTATCAGTACAAAAAGACTGCGGATGCTGCGCTGGTGGCGCAGCTGGATTCTGCAGATTCCGGCAACCCGACGGTAGGGGACACCTACAGCGATACCATTACCTACGGCGCCAAGAATGGTCTGAGCCTGATTGACCTGCGCGGCAAGAGCTATGACGACCCGATGTGGAATGACCTGCTCGACCAGCTGACGGCAGAGGACTACTATAACATCATTACCTGCTCCGGCTACGGCGTGCCGGCCATCGACAGCGTCGGCAAGCCCTTTGTGATTGATGCAGATACTGCCAGCGGCCTGATTTACGGCGGTACCGGCGCTATGTTCCCCAATATGATGACGCTGGCACAGACCTGGAACCAGGACCTGGCACTGGAATACGGCACGATGATTGGCAATGAGGCGGTTATCGGCGGCTGCGACGGCTGGTATGCGCCCTCTATGAACATTCACCGCACGCCGTTCAGCGGCCGTAACGGCGAGTATTATTCCGAAGATCCGTTCCTGTCCGGCACGGTAGCCTCCAAGGAGGTATATGGTGCTGCCACCAAGGGGCTGTATGCCTACATCAAGCATTTCGCCTTCAATGACCAGGAAAACCACCGCGGCGACCGTGAAGGTCAGTACGGTGCAGCAACCTGGCTGAATGAGCAGTCTGCCCGCGAAATTTACCTGAAGCCCTTCGAGATGTGCATGAAGCTGGACGATATCACGCTGAACTATGTCGAGAAGCAGGTGGACGGCAGCTATCAGAACGCAGAAACCACGATTCCTGCAGCTATGGGCGTTATGACGGCCTTCAACCGCATCGGTGCAACCTGGACCGGCGGCAGCTATGCGCTGATTACCGGCATCCTGCGCACCGAGTGGGGCTTCAACGGCGCAGTCATCACCGATAACGCGAACACGGGCGTATTTATGCTCGGCCAGCAGATGATTGAGGCAGGCGCCGATATGAAGCTGACCTATGATACGTCCGCGGCCCGCTGGGATAATTACGACGCCAACGACCCGGAAACCTACCATTACGCCCGTGAGGCACTGCACCATGTGCTGTACACCACGGCCAACACCAAGGCAATGAACCACGCTATGCCGGGCAGCGTCTACAAGGACGGCCCGCAGATTGCCACGGTTGTGCGCACGGTGGTCAACATCCTCTGCACGCTGCTGCTGGTGTTCTTTGCCTACCGCATCTTCCGCGTCTGGAAGCCGAGCAAGCGTAAGCTGGCAAAACTGGAAGCCAAGGCTGCTGCCAAGGCCAACAAAGCGTAAAAACAGCAACTTGCACAAGCCATAACATATAAATTTAGGCAAAACGCACAGAGAATTTTCTGTGCGTTTTGTGTTTTTTGCAAAGTATGCGCCAAAAACAGCAGATTATGCAAAAAATGCGCCGCGGGGCAGCGATTCTGCTACAATAAAGACAATGCAAAAGCAGACGCCTATACAAAGCCCGCAAGGCTGAAAGCAAAGATAACTAAGCTATCCCCCTAAAAAAAGGAGTGCGTCCCCGTGAAAAACACTGAAATCCTTACAAAACTGAATTTAGAGCAAAAATGTGCGCTGCTTTCGGGCGCGGGCACCTTTACCACCCGCGGCTACCAAAAGGCGGGCGTACCTGCCATCACCCTGTCGGACGGTCCCAACGGTGTGCGCAAGCAAGCCGGGGCGGCGGATCATCTGGGGTTAAACCCCAGCGTTCCCGCCACCTGCTTTCCCACTGCCGCCACCGTGGCGTGCAGCTGGGACCCCGCCTTGGGCGAGGAGATCGGGCGCGCCATGGGCGAGGAAGCCGCCGCGCAGGAGGTTTCCGTGCTGCTGGGACCGGGTCTGAACACCAAGCGCAGCCCCTTGTGCGGACGCAACTTTGAGTATTTTTCTGAAGATCCGTATCTTTCGGGCAAGATGGCAGCCGCCTATGTGCGGGGCATCCAGAGCGAGGGTATCGCCGCCTGCCCCAAGCACTTTGCCGCCAACAGCCAGGAGCTGCGCCGTATGGCGTCCGACTCCGTGCTGGACGAGCGCACCCTGCGCGAGCTGTACCTGACCGGGTTTGAAATCGTGGTCAAGGAAAGCGCACCCAAAACCATTATGTCCAGCTACAACTTGGTCAACGGTACCTACGCCAACGAGAACGCCCACCTTTTGCAGGAAATCCTGCGCGGGGATTGGGGCTTCACCGGGGCTGTCGTGACCGACTGGGGCGGCTCCAACGACCATGCGCTGGGCGTAAAGAACGGCTCTACGCTGGAAATGCCCGCCCCGGGCGGCGATGCCGTGCGTGAGCTGCTGGCAGCCGTGCAAAGCGGCAAAATCACCGAGGCTGACGTGGACGCCCGCTTGGACGAGCTGCTGACGCTGGTACTCGATACAAGTGCTGCCGTGCAAAAGCACAGCCGCAGCTTTGACGCCGATGCCCACCACGCGCTGGCACGCCGCGCCGCTGCCGAAAGCACGGTGCTGCTGCAAAACGACGGCATCCTGCCGTTGGCTGCCGATACCAAGGTCGCCATCCTCGGCGATTTTGCCGAAACACCGCGCTATCAGGGCGCAGGTTCCAGCGCCGTGAACTCCCTCAAGGTCGATACTGTGCTGGAAAACCTTGCCCAAAGCGGCTTGCAGGTACTGGGCTTTGCCCCCGGCTTTGACCGCCGCGGCATGGCAGACGCCGCCAAAGAGGCAGAGGCTGTCGCGCTCGCCAAGCAGGCGGACGTTGCCGTGCTGTTCTTGGGGCTGGATGAAATCAAGGAAAGCGAAGGGCTTGACCGCACCGATATGAAGCTGGCAGACAACCAGATTGCCCTGCTCAAAGCCGTGCAGCAAGCCAACCCCAACACCGTGGTGGTGCTGAACGCCGGTTCCTCGCTGGAAACCCCGTGGCTGACCCATTGCCGTGCCGTTGTGTACGGCGCCTTGGGCGGGCAGGCGGGTGCCGGTGCCGTACTGGATGTGCTGACCGGCAAGCTGAACCCCTGCGGCAAGCTGGCGGAAACCTGGGCGAACCGCTATGAGGACACCCCCGCCAAGGACAACTTTGCCGGGGCAGGGCGCACCGTGCAGTACCGCGAGGGGCTGTATGTCGGCTACCGCTACTACCAAACCGCCGGTGTTCCGGTGGCGTTCCCGTTCGGTCACGGGCTGAGCTACACGAGCTTTGCCTATTCCGACCTGAAGGCATCCGCCGAAGGCGTGACCCTGACGGTGACCAATACCGGTGACCGTGCCGGTGCGGAGATTGTGCAGCTGTACGTTGCCAAGCCCGATGCAAAAATTTTCCGCCCCGCGCAGGAATTAAAAGGCTTTGCCAAAGTTCCGCTGCGCCCGGGCGAAAGCCGGACGGTGGTCATTCCGCTGGACGACAAGGCGTTCCGCTACTGGAACACCCAGACCAACCGCTGGGAAATCGAGGGCGGGCAGTATGAACTGCGCGTCGGTGCGTCCAGTGCCGATATCCGCCTGACTGCCGCCGTGGAAATCGCCGGTACCGATGCGCCCGACCCCTATGCGGGCAAAACGCTGCCGCACTACAGAACCGGCAGCGTGCAGAACGTACCCGACGCCGAGTGGGAAGCCCTGCTGGGACACGCCATCCCGCAGGATACAATCAAAATTGACCGCAATATGACGCTGGGCGAGCTGAACCACAGCCGCAGCCCGCTGGGCTGGCTGATTTGGGCGGTGCTGACCGCCCTGCTGAACGCCAGCTATAAAAAGGGCAAGCCGGATCTGAACATCCTGTTCCAGTACAATATGCCGCTGCGCGCCCTTGCCAAAATGACGGGCGGTGCCATCAGTATGGGTATGGTGGACGGTCTTGTTATGGAATTGCAGGGCTTTTGGATCATCGGCTTGGTGCGGATCATCTATGAAGCCGTCAAAAATCAAATTTTGAACGCACAGATGGAACGCCGTCTGCGCGGGGCTTGAGGGGAGTTTACTTATGCAGTTTTGGAATACCTTTGCGGAAAAGCACCCCGCCGCCGCCAAGTGGGTGCGCGAGGGCGGCTTGTTCGTCATCGTGTCGAACCTGATCACCGTGTTCAAATACCTGCTGCTGCAATTTTTGCCCAATGCGTTCAGCGGGCTGCCTGTGGTGGATTTCGGCTGGCCGGGCGTGGATGTGACCTTGTTTGGGGAAACCTTCAAGTGGAATATCCTCGGCTACGATGCCGCCCACGGCGGCTTGCCGTACTTCTGCGCGTATATGATTGCCATGATCATCGGCGAGTGTATCAATTTCCCGATCCAGCGCAATTTTGTGTTCCGCAGCAAGGGCAATCTGGGCAAGCAGATTGCATGGTATGTGCTGGCGTTCTGCATCATCACCTGCATCGTCAACTCCATCAACTGTGTGTGGGTCGCCGTGGCGGGGCTGCTGGTACCGGACTTTATCTACAACATCGGCACAACGGTGCTGAACGGCGGTATCTCGATGGTGATTTTCTTCTTTGTCAATAAAATCATCTTCCCGGAAAGCAAAAACTAAGAAAATAAACGCAAAAGTCCCTGCAGGAATTCCTGCAGGGACTTCTGTTTTTCGTATAAACCGGGAAATCATCATGACGTCGGCAAAGGTATCACTCTTCCTCCGGGTAGGTCATACCCCAGTCCTTGCGGACAGCGGTCATCATTTGCATTACATCGACGGTATAGTCGAGGTGCATCCGGTTTTCCTGCCCGGAAACCGCAGCTTCCATATCCGCAACCTCATAGGCAAGGGCTTGGGCGGTGGCTCCGGCGCGCAGCACTTCCTTGCGCCCGTCCTCGGTGTAGGTGATGACCGCCTCCTCGCCGCGGGGGTAGTCAAACAGCTCTATGTACGCCTTGTCGAAGGAAACCGTGCCGCGCTTGGGCTGCTTGGCGTGCAGCGACAAAATTACTGTCGCCATTTCCTCCTCTTTGTTTTTCAAAAGCAGGGAAGCCTGCTCGTCCACGCCGGTGGGCGCATATTTGACCTGCGAAACAATTTGATCCGGTGCCGAGGACATAAACCACCGCACAAACGAAAGCGCATACACGCCGATATCCAGCAGTGCGCCGCCCGCCAAGCTGCGGTTAAAGAAGCGGTTTGCCATATCATACGGCTTGTAGCTGCCGAAGTTCATCTGCAAAAGGCGCAGCTCGCCAAAATCGCCCGCGTCCATCCGCGCGCGCAGTTGGCGGTAGATGGGCATATGGTAAATCGTCATCGCCTCCGCCAGAATGACGTGGTGCTGCTGTGCCAGCTGCACCGCCTCGGTCAGTTCCTCGGCGTTCAGCGTGATGGATTTTTCACACAGGACGTGCTTTCCGGCGCGCAGTGCCTTGCGCAGATAGGAAATGTGGGTGTTGTGGGGCGTGGAGATATAAATAATATCCACCTCGTCATCGTCAAACACATCGTCGATTTGGTCGTATACCTTTTCAATGCCGTAACGCTCGGCAAAGGCGACCGCCTTTTCGTGTGTGCGGTTGGCAACGGCGTACAGCTTGCGCCCGTTGGCAGCCAGCGCCTGCGCCAGCTCGTTGGCAATTACGCCGTAGCCAAGGGTTGCCCATTTGTATTCTTTCATGCCCGGTTCCTCCTTGCCTTCGATGTATGCCTTTATTATATACCGCAGGCAAAAACATTTGTCAATTTTTTTCCTGACGCCGGGCAGCGGTAAAGGTCAGCGCCGGTATTCCCGCGGGGTCATACCAAAATGCGCCTTGAACGCGCGGTTAAAATAGGAAAGATTCTCAAATCCGCACTGCCCGGCAATATTCAAGACCGTATCGTCGGTGGCGTGCAGCGCCTCGGCGGCGGCGTTCAGGCGGTATTCCTTTAAAAAGGTGATAAAACTCTGCCCGGTCATCTGCCGGAACCACCGCATAAAGTGGCTGGGGCTGCACTGGCAAAGCGCAGCGGCATCTGCGATGCAAAGCGGCTCGTTATAATGCGCCGAAAGCCACTGCAATACGGTTTTCAGCCGCTGGGTGCTGGCGGTTTCAGCGGGGGGCAGGGCTTGCCCCTGTGCAATCAGCAGTGCCAAAAACCGCAGCAGTGCGCCCTTAATGCGCAGCTCATAGCCGGGGCGGCGGCTGCGGTTGGCATCCTCTGCCTCCTGCAGGCAGGCTGCCGCCTCGCCGTAACCCGCATCCGCATGGCACAGGCGTTCCGGCAGCGCAAGGCGTCCGCTTTGCAGCGGCAGCAGGTATTTTTCCGCGCAAAGATCCTCCGCACCGCCCAAAAGTTCCAAATCAAAAATGATATTTTCGTATTCCATGGTGCAGTTTTCCGCTTGGCGTATGGCGTGCAGCGCGCCCGGTGTCAGCACAAAAATATCCCCGCTTTGCGCCGGATACACCTGCGCCCCGGTCTGCACAAGCCCGGTGCCGCGCTTTATGTAAATCAGCTCCATGCTGTCCTGCCAGTGAACTGCCACCTGCCGGAAATCCCCCGGTATGGTGCAGGGATAAATATTGAACGGAAACCGCACCGCACCGTGGTATTTGGTTTCCTGCAAGGCCGACTGGTTTTTCATACTTTCGTCCCTCCATTGCCCCTGAATGATAGTATTGTACCATATTTTGCAGGAAATGCGCAAGTTTTTTCTCATTTTGTGTGGTATACCTTAGGTAATGGATGGGACATCCGGTCGTAACAGTAAAGGAGGACTTTTTATGAACTTTACCGAACTGCTGCAAGGATACACCGGCAAGCCGCTGGCTGACTGCACGAACCAGGAACTGTATCTGGCGCTGCTGGAGCTTGTGCGCGAAAAAAGCGCGGGCAAGGTGCAGCCCGTCACGGGACGCAAGCTGTACTATATCAGCGCCGAATTTTTGATCGGCAAGCTGCTGTCCAACAACCTCATCAATCTGGGTCTGTACGATGACGCCCGCGCCGCGCTGGAAGCCGCCGGCAAGAGCCTGTCTGACATTGAGGAGGTCGAGCCGGAGCCTTCCTTGGGCAACGGCGGTCTGGGACGTCTGGCTGCCTGCTTCCTGGATTCGCTGGCAACGCTCGGTCTGCCGGGCGACGGCGTGGGGCTGCGCTACCACTTCGGTCTGTTCCGCCAGAGCTTTGAAAACGGCTTGCAGAACGAAAAGCCCGACCCGTGGCTTACTGCCCACAGTTGGGCTGAGAAAACCGACATCACCTACCCGGTGGAGCTGGCAGGCAAGACCTACAACGCCCGCCTGTACAAGCTGGCAGTCACCGGCTACGGCGCACGCACCAACACGCTGAACCTGTTTGATCTGGACACCATTGACGAGAGCATTGTGAAGGACGGCATTTCCTTTGACAAGACCGTCATCGACAAAAACCTGACGCTGTTCCTGTACCCCGATGATTCCGACGAGGCAGGGCGTCGGCTGCGCGTGTACCAGCAGTATCTGATGGTTTCTGCCGGTGCGCAGTTGATTTTGGCAGAGTGCGCCGCCCGCGGCTGCAACTACCACGACCTGGCGGATTACGCCGCCATTCAAATCAACGACACCCACCCCAGTATGGTCATCCCGGAATTGATTCGTCTGCTGGGCAAAAAGGGCATCAAATTCGACGAGGCTGTCGAGATCGTCACCAAGACCTGCGCCTACACCAACCACACCATTCTGGCAGAAGCGCTGGAAAAGTGGCCGCGTGCCTATCTGGACACTGTGGTGCCGCAGCTGATGCCCATCATCGAAAAGCTGGACGAGCTGGCACGCACCCGCACCGAGGACGAAAGCCTTGCCATCATCGACAAGGACGACCGCGTGCATATGGCGCATATGGATATCCACTTTACCCATTCCACCAACGGCGTGGCGGCGCTGCACACCGAAATTTTGAAAAACTCCGAGCTGCACGGTTTCTACCAGTTGTACCCCGAAAAGTTCAACAACAAGACCAACGGCATCACCTTCCGCCGCTGGCTGCTGGAATGCGACCCCCGCCTGACCGAGGTGCTGGAAAAGCATATCGGTTCCGGCTTCCGCAAGGATGCCGCCGAGCTGGAAAAGCTGCTGACCTTTGCCGAGGACGAAGGCGTGCTGAACGAGTTGACCGCCGTCAAATCCGCGAACAAACAGGCACTGGCAGATTGGCTGCTGCACACCCAGAATGTCAAGGTCAACACGCAGGCGGTGTTTGACATCCAGTCCAAGCGCCTGCACGAGTACAAGCGCCAGCAGCTGAACCTCTTGTACCTCATCCACCAGTATTACGAAATCAAGGCAGGGCATCTGCCCGCCGTGCCGCTGGTCAGCATCTTCGGTGCCAAGGCGGCGCCCGCGTACACCATCGCCAAGGATATCATCCACGCACTGCTGACCTTCTCCAAGGTCATTGCACAGGATCCCGAGGTGTCCCCGTGGCTGCAGGTTGTCTTTGTGGAAAATTACAACGTTACAGCAGCAGAAAAATTGATTCCCGCCTGCGATTTGTCCGAGCAGATCAGCCTTGCCTCCAAGGAAGCGTCCGGCACCGGCAATATGAAGTTTATGCTCAACGGTGCGCTGACCCTCGGCACGATGGACGGTGCCAATGTGGAGATCAGCCAGCAGGTCGGGCAGGAGAACGTGTATATCTTCGGGCAGACCTCCGATCAGGTCATCCACCGCTACGATGCAGGGGACTACGTTGCCGCGCAGTGGTATGAGGGTGACCCCAACATCCGCCGCGCCGTGGACTTTCTGACCGGTCCGCAGATGCTGGCAGCCGGGCAGCAGGAAAACCTGCAGCGCCTGCAAAACGAGCTGATCCAGAAGGATTGGTTCCAGACGCTGCCGGACTTCAACGCCTATGTGGTGCGCAAGGGGCAAGCCCTCAGCGACTATGCCTGCGACCCGATGGGCTGGCGCCGCAAGTGCCTTGTCAACATTGCCAAGGCAGGGTTCTTCTCCAGCGACCGCACCATTGCGGAGTACGACCGCGACATCTGGCATTTGGGGAAATAACGGTATAGAGCCGTGTGGGATTTAGAATAAAAGACAAAGAAGGCACCGCCGTTTGGCGGTGCCTTCTTTGCGCAAGTTGCCCAAAAATACTTTGTGCTTTTGTGGCGAAAAGGCGAAAAAAACAGGTGCGCATCGGGGTTTGTTTACGAAACCTGCCGGGAGTGTTATACTTGATAATAAAGTGTTTTACGGAAAGGAAACTTTAGTATGAAGTACGATTTCACCTCCCTTATGGATCGCCACGGCAAGGACGCCATCGCCGTGGACGGTCTGGGAACCGGCTTTGCCCCCGACCCTCCCAAGGACGGCTTTGACGTCATCCCTATGTGGGTGGCGGATATGAATTTTCCCACCGTACCCACTATCCCGCAGGCTATCATTGAAAGAGCCAAGCATCCGGCGTTCGGATACTTTAAACCGACAGACGAATATTTTGATTCCATCATACGATGGCAGGAAACCCGTAACGGCGTGACCGGCTTGACCAAGGAGCATATCGGCTACGAAAACGGCGTTCTGGGCGGCGTGATTTCGGCATTGACCGCGTTTGCCGCGCCCGGCGACGGCGTGCTGCTGCACAGCCCCACCTACATCGGCTTTACCATGAGCATCCAGAACAACGGCTACAAAATCGTTCACAGCCCGCTGAAAAAGGATGAAAACGGCGTATGGCGTATGGATTACGAGGATATGGACGCCAAGCTGAAAGCCGAAAATATCCATGTGGCGGTATTTTGCAGCCCACATAACCCCTGTGGGCGCGTCTGGGAACGATGGGAACTGGAGAAAGCGATGGAGGTCTACCGGGCAAACGACTGCCTTGTGATTTCCGATGAGATCTGGTCCGATATCCTTTTGAACGGGCATACGCATATTCCGACCCAGTCGGTTTCTGACTGGGCGCGGCAGCATACCGTGGCGGTCTATGCGCCCAGCAAGACCTTCAATTTGGCGGGTCTTGTGGGCAGTTACCACATTATTTATAATAAGTACCTGCGTGACCGCGTTGTTGCCAAAAGCTCCAAGCCGCATTACAACGATATGAACGTGCTGTCCATGCACGCCTTGATCGGTGCCTACAGCCCCGAGGGTTATGAATGGGTGGACGAGCTGAAGCAGGTATTGTCCGGCAACGTGAACTTTGCGTGCGACTATATTCAGCAGCATTTCGAGGGCGTTGCAGTCAGCAAGCCGCAGGGTACCTATATGCTGTTTTTGGATTGCACCGAATGGTGCGAAAAGCACGGCAAGACCATTGACGAGGTGCAAAAAGCCGGCTGGGATGTCGGCGTGGCATGGCAGGACGGGCGGATGTTCCACGGTCCGTGCGCCATCCGTATGAATCTGGCACTGCCGCTGAGCCGTGTGCAGGAAGCCTTTGCCCGGCTGGACAAGTATGTATTCAACGCCTGATTTTCTATAAAACCCAAGGCATTGCCCTTTGCGGGTCTTGCAGACATCAAAGAAGCCCGGCATCGCGTGTTTAACGTGATGCCGGACTTTTTCTTGGCGCAACGGATTTGCTGTTCCGTTATCTGTTATTCTTTTTCTTTTTGCCAAAAACAGCTATGGCAAAGACTGCACCGCCGATAACAAGGATAAGGATAATCCACAACGCAGGGCTGCTTGCATGGCTGTCCTGCGGAATGGTGTCCTGAGGTGCGGGTGTTGGCGAGGGCGTGGGACTCGGCGTTGCAGTAGGTGCGGGGGTAGGGGTAGGGGTCGCCGTACTTTCGGCGGCGGGCGTTGCAGTGGGAGCCGCTGTCTTGTTCGGCGTTGGTGTTTTGGTAGGCACCGACGTTCTGTTCGGCGCGGGTGTTTTGGTAGAAGTCGGTGTACTGCTCGGCGTGGTGACAACGTCCTTGTGCTGCAAAGCAGCAAGGGCATCCTCGATAGCTTTCGCCATAGCGTCTACTTTACTCTGCTCGGTAATGTTCTTGCCGCGCACAACAGCGCCGACAGCGGCTTCTACCG
>ERZ1034691.453-NODE-453-length-33061-cov-13.964855_pt1 | contig 33061 bp, 30 predicted proteins | sample MGYA00520638_ERZ1034691 | MGnify/ENA primary metagenome ERZ1034691 (study PRJEB33766, sample SAMN09781763) | gut metagenome | biome: gut microbiome | host: Homo sapiens | place: Madagascar | study: EMG produced TPA metagenomics assembly of the PRJNA485056 data...
ATCTTGTAAAGTAGTCAATTTCCAATAGTGGTCAATTCGTGGCCTGACTACCGTTTACCACCGCGTTTTTGCAAGTGCAAATCACGCTGTATCGAACAAAAACGAGCCTGAAACCTGCCGCATCGCAGTTGTCGGAGAAAAATGCTATCCGGCTTTTTGAGGATAAAAAAATACGCACCGCATGGGACGAAGAACAGGAAGAATGGTATTTTTCTGTTCAGGACGTGGTTGCTGTTTTAGCAGAAAGTTCTGACCCGAAACAGTACATAAAGAAAATGCGTGCTCGTGACCCGGAACTGTCTGCCAACTGGGGTACAATTTGTACCCCGGTTCAAATGTCTGCCGCAGATGGCAAAATGCGAAAGATTCAGGCAGCCGATACCGAAGGATTGTTAAGAATTATCCAGTCAATTCCTTCTCCAAAGGCAGAACCTTTTAAGCGCTGGTTGGCTAAAGTGGGTCGTGAACGCATAGAAGAAACGATTGACCCGGAACAAGCCGTTGACCGCGCATTGGAAACCTACCAGAAAAAGGGCTATGATACAGACTGGATTCATCAGCGGCTTCTTTCGATCCGTGTCCGTAATGAGCTTATCGCTGAATGGCAGGAGCGCGGCGTGCAGCAAGGCAGAGAGTATGCCATCCTCACAGATGAAATCACGAAAGCATGGTCCGGTATGAGTACTCGGCAGTATAAGAAGCTAAAGGGTCTGAAAAAAGAGAACCTTCGTGATAATATGAGTACAATGGAAATTGTACTCAATATGCTGGCAGAAGCGACAACCACAGAACTGTCAAAAGCACATCAGCCGGAGGGCTTTTCTGAAAGTCAGACGATTGCCCGCCGTGGCGGCAGTTATGCCGGTCAGGTTCGACAGGATATCGAAAAAGACACCGGGCGTCCGGTCATCACATCGCAGAACGCCGCACAGCTCAATGCCGTGGTCGTTGACGTGATAGAGAGTGTAGCGGAAACAAAAAAGACGGATAACGAAAAAAATACATAAAAAACGGGAGTACAGCCAATCGGACGAACCGAAAGGCGGTACTCCCGTTTTGTATGGCAGAAAGTGTTTACTGCCCGAAGGGGGCAGCATTTTCGGCGAAACGACGAAAGAAAAGCGGACTGTTTGGCAAAAAGGGAGAATCTGCAGCAAACGCCTTGCGCGCAGCGGTTTTTCGTACTAGAATGGAAACCAGAAAGAGCAAACGAGTTTCCGAGAGGTGAATGATGGACGAACAAAACGAGCTGCGCACAAGGCTGCGGGCGGTGGGTATGGAGCTTTTCCGGCGGGAAGGGCTGCGCTTTACGATGCAGCAGGCAGCCGAGAGCATCCACATCAGCAAAAAGACGATTTACGCGGTGTACCCGTCCAAGGAGGCACTGCTGCTGGATATGGTGGACGATGCCTTTACGCATATCCACGCCCGCAAAAAAAGCATACTGGACGGTCCCGGCACCCTGCCGGATAAGCTGCGCGCCGTCATTATCGCCCTGCCGGAGGAGTACACCGCGCTGGATTTACAGCAGATGGACCTGCTGGACGAAAAATACCCCAAGGTCGCTGCCCGCGTGCGACAGCAGCTGGAAACCGGCTGGGAGCCGACGCTGACCCTGCTGGAGCAGGCGATGAAGCAGGGAATTCTGCGCCGGATATCGCTGCCGGTTCTGCAGCGGATGATTTCGGCATCCATCGAGGACTTCCTCGCAAACCGCACGCTGGAGCAGCAGGGGATATCCTACACCCAAGCGCTGGAGGAGATGATCTCCATTATATGGGAGGGAATCGCCGTGCGATGAAATACAGCCGCTGTAACGAGAAAAAATTACCCAAAACGGGAGAGGAGAACACACCATGGAGCTGACAACAAAGCAAAAAACCGCGTTTGGCATCGGCGCAGTGGGCAAGGATATGGTCTATGCCCTGTCGGCGTCTTACGTTATGTACTATTATCAGGACGTGCTGGGGCTGCCGGCAACCTTTGTCGGTTTGATTTTGATGATCGCGCGCGTGTTTGACGCCTTCAACGACCCGTTTATGGGCGTGCTGGTCGCCAAGACCCGCACGCGCTGGGGGCGGTTCCGTCCGTGGATTTTTACCGGCACGGTGCTGAACGCCGCCGTCCTCTACGCGCTGTTTGCCGCGCCCGTGCTGGCAGAGGCGGGAATGATGGTCTATTTCAGCGTAGTTTACATCTTGTGGGGTGTCACCTACACGATGATGGACATTCCCTACTGGTCGATGATCCCTGCCGTGACCCGCACCCCCGCCGACCGCGAAAACCTGTCCGTCGTGGGGCGCACCTGCGCAGGTGTCGGCTCGGCGCTGGTTGCCATGTTCACCATGCTGCTTGTCGGCATTCTGGGCGGCGACAGCGAGCGCGCGGGTTTCCGCTGGGTGGCGCTGCTTGTGGCGGTTCTCTTTGTTGCGGCGGAAATCATCTGCTGTGCCAGTGTCCGCGAAACCGGCGGCGGTAAAATGCAGACCGCCACAGTGGGCGAGATGTTCAAGGCACTGTTCTCCAACGATCAGGCACTGGTCGTGGTGGGCAGCATTGTGCTGATCAATTCGGCGCTGTATCTCACGTCCAACTTCATCATCTATTTCTTTAAATACGACTTCGGCGGCGAGGGCTGGAAAGCCAGCTACACGCTGTTTTCCACCATCGGCGGTGCGGCGCAGATTTTGGGTATGATGGTGCTTTACCCGCTGCTGCGCAAAAAGCTCAGCAATACCGGTGTGTTTACGGTCAGCCTGGCGCTGGCGCTGGGCGGCTACGGTGGGATGCTTGCTTTGTGCCTGACGGGCTTTTCCGGCAATATGGCGCTGCTGTGCGTGCCGGGCGTGGTGGTGTTTGCCTGCAACGGAATGCTTACCGTGCTGACAACGCTGTTTTTGTCCAACAGTGTGGATTATGGTCAGCTGAAAACCGGTCGGCGGGAGGAGAGCGTCATCTTCTCGATGCAGACCTTTGTTGTCAAGGCGGCGTCCGGTGTGGCGGTGTTTTTGACGGGCATCGGGCTGGATATGATCGGCTTGACCGGCAATACCAGCGAGGTCGGTCCCATCGTCGCGCAGAGCGCATCGACCCTGCTGGGTCTGCGTCTGATGATGACGGTGCTGCCGATGGTCGTGCTGGCGGCAGCGCTTTGGCTGTTCCGACGCAAGTTCACCCTGACCGATGCCCGCGCGGCGGAAATCAGCGCCCAGCTGCACGCAGACAACAAGGGGGCGTAACCATGGCGGAACTGCATTGGCACGCATCCACAAGCGCGGGCAGCGCGAACGGCACCGCAGAGGTAGGGCAGGGTGCTTGGCATTTGGCGATTGAGTTGCCTGCCGGAACGCTGCAAAACGCTGCGGCAACCCTGCCTTGGTCGATGACCGAGGAAGAAAAAGTCTTTATGAACGGCTACCAGACGTGGACCGAATGTCCGGAACTGAGCAGGTGGGACCGCCAGCGCGGCACCGACCAAATTCCCCGATTTTTGCGGGAGAAGTACGCCTTTGACCGCTACGGCGATTACCATTTTGTGCGCTACGGCAAGCAGAAAGGGCAGAGCCACGGGTTCTCTTACTGCTACTTCCGCCGCGGCGAACACTACCGGCTGGCGGCAAGCCTGAACGAAACCCCCGGCTACACGATTTTTTACTACGATGCCAAGGCACAAACCCTGCGCATCGAGCGGGACTGCGCGGGGGTGCATCACGAGGGCGGGAAATTTGCCGCCTTCGACTTGTTCTTTGCCGAAGGCAGTGAGGATGAGGTCTTTGACGCATGGTTTGCCGCGCTCGGCTGCCGAGCACGGCAAACGAAAAAGCTGGCGGGGTATTCCAGCTGGTACAACCGCTACCAAAACATTGATGAAGCGTCGATTTTGGAGGACCTGCAGGGCTGCAAGACGCTGTTCCGGCAGGGAGATCTCTTTCAAATCGACGACGGCTGGGAGCCGAAGGTGGGCGATTGGCTGAAAGCCGACCCCGCCAAATTCCCGCAGGGGCTGCGCCCCATCGCCGATGCCGCACACGAAAGCGGCTTTTTGGCAGGCTTGTGGCTGGCGCCGTTTGTCTGCGAGAAAGAGTCCGCCCTGTACCACGAACACCCCGACTGGCTGCTGCAGGTGAACGGGCAGCCTTGGTGCTGCGGCTGTAACTGGAGCGGCTTTTACGCGCTGGATATCGACAACCCCGCCGTACAGGATTACCTGCAAACGGTCTTTGACCGCGTGTTGAACGATTGGGGCTTTGACCTTGTCAAGCTGGATTTTTTGTATGGTGCAGCGCCGTTTGGCAACGAACACGAATCCCGCGCCGCGCGGATGCAGCGCGCTATGGTATGGCTGCGCACCCTGTGCGGCGACAAGCTGATTTTGGGCTGCGGTGTGCCGGTTATGCCCGCGTTCGGCGTGGTGGATTACTGCCGCATCGGCTGCGATGTGGGGCTTGACTGGGACGATGTGTGGTATATGCGGCTTTTCCACCGCGAGCGTGTGTCCACAAAGCATAGCATCGGCAACACGATTTTTCGCCGTCAGCTCAACGGGCGCGCCTACGGCAGCGACCCGGACGTGTTTTTCCTGCGGGAGGAAAACTGCAAGCTGACTCCGCAGCAAAAAGAACAGCTCGCCACGGTCAACGCGCTGTTCAGCGGGATTTTGCTGACCTCTGATATGCCAAGCCGCTACACCCTCGAAATGCGCCAACAGTATGCGGCGCTGCGGGATGTAACCGACCACGCCGAGAATGTCCGTGTAGAGGCGGATGCGGGAATCTGCATAAAATACACCCTGCACGGGGAGGAAAAGCAAATTCTATTGTAAAAGACAATACAACGTCATAAAAACAGGCGTCCCGATGGGGAATATCCATCGGGACGCCTGTCTTTTATGCTGCGCGGGGCTTACGCCACCCGCACCGTTACGGGGCAAAGGGTAAGGTTTCCGGCACCCTGCACCGTATACCATCTGCCTTTTTCCAGCTTGATTTTCTCCGTTACACCGTGCGTAATGTAGCCCACGATATACTGCTCGCCCGTTTGTACATCGGTAAAAACCACATCGGTATCGCAGTCGCCGCTGACCCGCACGGTTCCCCATAGGGGCTGAATCTGCTCGGCTTTTTCTGCGCCTGCTTGGTTTGTCAGGGTGAAAGTGTGCGTCTTTTGCACCCCAAAGCAAACCAAGACCAAGGCAAGCAGCAAAACTGCCGCACAGACAACAATGCGTTTTGTTTTCATGGCAATCCTTTCGTCAGGCAGCGTCTTTTACGGGTCGCTGCGCTTTTTGAATATATTCCAGATACAGGCTGTACAGCACTGCGCAGACGGGTACGCTGAACAGCATCCCGCCAATGCCGAACGCCTCGCCGCCTAAGGTGACAGCCATCAGCACCAGCAAGCCGGGCAGACCCACGGATTTGCCCACCACCTTGGGGTAAATTAGGTTGCCCTCGACCTGCTGCAAAATCAGCAGAAACACCACAAACCACAGGGACTTGGCGGGGTCAGCCAGCAAAATCAAAAACGCGCCGACAACGCCGCCGATCCACGCGCCAAATACCGGAATCAGCGCCGTGGCACCCACAAAGGCGGAAACCGCCCCGGCATACGGGATGCCCAAAATCAGCATACCCAAAAAGCACAGCACACCGATGATAACGGCCTCGGTAAGCTGCCCGGTCACAAAGTTGGTAAAGGTATGCTTGGTCAGGGTCACAACGTGCAGCAGACGCCGGGCGTTTTTAGGCGGCAGCACCGTCAGAGCAAGGTTCTTTAAGTGGGCGGTGACGACCTCTTTTTTTGCCAAAAGATACAAAGCAAACACCAGCGCCAGCAGCACATTGACAAGGCTTGCAAGCACCGAGCTTGCCGCCCCCAACGTCACGGTAAGAATTCCGCCGCCCTGCGTATGGAGCAGGGTCGTGATCTTGTCCATCATCAAATCGGTGTCCGGCGCATATTCCGGCAAAACGATGCCGTACTTGGCAGCAAACTGTACCGCGCCTGCCCACCATTGCCCCAGCTTTTCAACGTAGCCGGGCAGATTCTGCACAAACTCATTGCCGGATTCCTGCAGGCTCGGCAGCATCATAAACGCCACGGCAAACAAAATTCCCAGCACCAGCAGCGTACTCAGCGTCAGGCAGATGGGGCGGGTCAGCTTTTCGGGCGTTTTTTTGCAGATGCGCCGCCAAGTGCGCTCCAGCGGGCGCAGCAAAATGTTGATGACAAAGGCAAACGCGCCGCCCATCAAAAACGGGGACAGCACCCCCAGCACCCTGCCCAGAAATTGCAGCACACCCTGCAGATTGACCAGCGCCCACGCAAACACAAGCGTAAGCAGCAGCGCGCGGAAGATATAGCGTGCGGTTTCTTTATCCAAAATGACCGCCCGCGCGGGGGTGTCGGGCTTGGCGGTGTCAGATGAATTTTTGATCATGGTTTCCTCCCGGTGAGAAATAATTGCCTTAGCTATATTATAAGCACAGCAAGGCCGGACAGGTCAAGAACTTATGATAAAAATTCAGAGGCTGTTCACAAAAACAGCCTCTGAGAGAAATTTCAGCGGTCGGAATCGCAGGGCTGGTTCCATTTTCCGCCGTATATACAGGTTTCTACATAAGCCATCATGCGGTTATGGAAAAAGGCATAAATCGTTACGCCGATAAACCCGCCGATGCCGCCCACCAGATAAACCGGTAAAGCATATTTTGCCAGGACCAGGGCAAACAGCACCCAGAGAATGTACGTTATAACGATTGCAAAGGCGTGTTCTTTTACCCATTTCTTTTTAAAAAACGCCTGCTTTTCTTTTAGGGTAAAGGCGCTTTCCTGCAAGGTTTCTTTAATCGTTGTTTCTGCCATATCCTTGTATTCCTCTGCGGTCAGCTTTTTTCCGCACAGGAGTTCATTGATGCTCAGGTCATACAGGGTGCTGAGCTGCTCCAGCATTTCAACAGGCGGCATATAATTGCCGGTTTCCCAACGAGAAATGGTTTTGTTTGTAACACCCAGCTTTTCGCCCAGCTCTGCTTGTGTAAAATGGTGCTCCTTGCGAAGTTCTGCCAAGAACCCGCCCATCTTTACCATATCCATGCGCAATGCCTCCGTTTTGTAGTGCTTTTATTCTACACCAAAAACCGAAAAAAGTCTTTACCATAAACAGCGAAAGAGAAAATTTGGCGCAGAAAAGCAGATGGCTTAGAAAATGAGGGCGGCGCAGTCCCGCGATGCCGTTGAAGATAAAAAGCAGCACGGCGTACATTTCTTTGACGAAGGCGCGCGGGCTGTTCAGCAGAGCCTGTGCGGTGTTGCCATAAGAATTTATGCTTGCGTCAGCGCCCGCGCCATTTTGACCACGCGGGAAGCTTCGATCTTTACCTGTTCCAGCGTCACGGCGCCGCTGTCGATACCCTGCAGCAGGTTGTCGTAATCGCCCTTGTTGCCCGGCATAAACAGGTCGCCGCCCGCCGCAGCCACATACTGCGCCTGCGAATCGCGGTGGGCAGAGCGTGCGTCCCCGGTCATCGGCGTGACCCAGTCGGTCATAACGATGCCCTCGTAGCCGAACTCCGCGCGCAGGATATCCATGATCAGCCCGTGATGCTCGGCGGTGTGGGTGCCGTTCAGCAGGTTGTAGGACGTCATAACCGCCTTGGGCTGGGACTCTCGCACGCAGATGCTGAAGCCCTTTAAGTAAATTTCACGCATGGCGCGCTCAGAAACCATGCTGTTGTTGCGGGTGCGGTTGTACTCCTTGTTGTTGGCGGCATAGTGCTTGATGGTCGTGCCGCAGCCCTTGTGCGCCTGCACGCCGCGCGTCATAGCGGCTGCCATCTTGCCGGAAACAAGCGGATCCTCGGAGTAATATTCAAAGTTGCGTCCGCAGCGGATGGAGCGGTGGATGTTCAGCGCCGGGGCGAGCCACAGATGCACGCCGAAACGCTCCATTTCCTCGCCGACAATGTCGCCGCACTGCTGCACAAAATCCGTGTCAAAGCTCTGCGCCAGCGCGGTGCCGATGGGAATGGCCGTGCAGTATTGGGTCTTGACCTCACAGCCGCGCTTCGGCTTGCCGCTGCCGCCGATCAGGCTCATCACCAGTTTCATCGGACCGGACAGCATTTCGGTAATCGAATCCGGCATCGATGCATTGCCGACAGCGTGCTTGCCCTTGGCGTCCTCAAAATACTCCTTTGCAAGGCGCAGACCGGCAGGACCGTCCGCCATGGTCATGGGAGGAAAATCCTTGACCCTGTCGCAGCTTTCGCCTGCTGCGCCGCAGACATGGCGACCCGCTGTGCCGATCATCGAGGCAAGCCCCTTGGCATTCGGGTCAAAGTCGCCGATCAAAAGCAGGGCGGTGTCCTCTTTGCTCAGGGCGTCCACCTCGGGCAAGATTTCCTCAGGAAAGTCATAAGCAACTGCCGCGCCGCTGAGTGCGGCGGCGTCCAGCTCCAGAACCGGAACATTTTCCGGGCGCTGTATCGGGGCGGCGGGGACGGCAAGGTCGGTGAAATCCGTGCTGCCCAGCACATTTTTGACCTGCAAAGTCGTGACGGTCTTGTCCAGATGCAGCACGGCGGCAAAGACGGTTTCGGCGCTGCTTACACCGACACGAACCAGATAATCACCTGCTTCCAGCAGGTATGCGGCGGTTCCGGCATCGTAGGCTGCCATCTCCGGCAGGGCAAAGCTGCAGGTAAGCGTTTGCGTTTCGCCGGGGGCAAGCGCGCGCGTTTTGGCAAAGGCGCAAAGCTCCTGCTTGGGTTCATCGAGCTTGACGGCAGGCTTGCTCAGATACACCTGCACGACCTGCCGCCCCGCCATGGTGCCGATGTTTTCCACGGCGGTACGCACAGTGATCTGCGCGCCGTTTACCTCCACCTCAGCGGAACCAAGGCGGAACTCCGTATAGGAAAGCCCGTATCCGAACGGGAACAGCGCCTTTTTGCCGAAGGTGTCAAAGTAGCGGTAGCCGACATAAATGCCCTCGCGGTAGCGGGTTTCGTTCATGTCCTCAAAGTCGGGCATGGCGGGGTAGCTTTCAAAGGCTGCCCAGGTGGTCGTCAGCTTGCCGGAGGGGTTGGCTTTGCCCAGCAGGATATCCGCCAGCGCACTGCCGGTTTCGACCCCAAGCTGTGACAGCAGCAGGATGTTGCGCACACTCATAACGGGGGAAAGATCCACCACGCCGCCGACGTTCAGCACCAGCATAAAACGGCTGAATTTTTTATCCAGCGCCAGAATGTCCCGCACCTCGGAATCCGTCAGGCGGATATCGCCCTTGAGCGGTGTGCGGTCGTTGCCCTCACCGGAAATGCGGGAAACAACGTAGATGGCAGCGTCGCCCTCGGCGTTCAGCGGCAGGTCATATTCCGGCTCCGGCATGACCTTGCCCATGCCGTAAATAATGTAGTTCAGTTTGGCGGCTTTGGCGTCCTTTTTCAGCTGCGCCAAAAAAGCTTTGTGTGCATTTTTGCGCACCTGTTCGTAGCCGGTGAGCCAGTCTGCGCCGGTCAGGGTAAAGCCCGCGTCCCGCAGCCCTTCCTCAATAGAAACGCTGTAACGCGAATTTACCTCACCGGAGCCGGTGCCGCCCTTGATGGTACGGCACACGCCGCTGCCGTAAGCGGCCAGGGCGCAGGGCTTCTCCAGCGGAAAGCTGCCGTCCTTTTTCAGCAGCACGGTGCAGCCCGCCAGATTGCTGCGCAGGGTCGCAATATGGCGCTGCTCATAGTCTGCAATTGCAGAATGATTCATACTGTGCATCCTCCTTCTGTAGGTATCCAGTCAAAATATCCTGCTTACATTATACAGCAGTCATGGCAGAAAGGGGAATACCCTATTTCGTGTTTGGGGGCAATAATTCCAAAAATTTCGCGCAGAGTAGCTCAACGAAATAAAGTAAAAATATTTACCTAAATATTATTGACATATCAAATAAATGTGTTATAATGACTCCATTGACCATTTAGGTCAATAAATTTAGATAAATAATACGAGGTACAAACCATGAACTTTGAAGATCTGAAGGAAGTATTTGTTGACACCCTGAGCTGCGATGCGGACAAGGTGACCATGGAAGCCAGCCTGACCGATGATCTGCAGGCGGACAGTCTGGATGCGGTGGAGCTGAATATGGCTTTTGAGGAAAAGTTCGGCGTTTCCATCGCCGATGAGGATCTGGGTACCCTCAAGACCGTGGGCGACATTTTCAACTACCTGTCCGCGCGGGCAGCCTGAGGGTAAGGCGGAATGAGCGCCATCGAAAAGCTGTTCCCGATGAGCCTGCAGGAACGCAGCTTTCAGCTGAAGGCTCGCCGCGATGCCGGTACCGCCGCACCCAACTGGGAGCCGCCGCAATTTGCCGAGTGCAAAAAATGCGGGCGTCGTGCCACGCGGCAGGTGTGGGTCAAAAGCCAGTATGTCTGCCCCAACTGCGGGGTGCATCTGGCAATCGGCGCCTATTATCGGCTCAGCACGGTTTTGGATCACGGGACATTTAAGGAGCTGAACCCCGACATAGCCCCGCAGGATGTGCTACGCTTCCCGGATTATCAGGAAAAACTGGCAGCCGCCACGGTCAAGACCGGGCTGAAGGAAGCTGCCGTCACGGCGACGGGGAAAATCGGGGGCGTGCAAACGGTGGTCGCGGTGCTGGACAGCCGCTTTTTTATGGGCAGTATGAGTACCGCTGTGGGCGAGAAAATCACCTGTGCCATAGAGTATGCCGCCGATAAACACCTGCCGCTTGTCATATTTTCTGCCAGCGGCGGGGCGCGTATGCAGGAGGGCATTTTCAGCCTGATGCAGATGGCAAAAACCAGTGCCGCGCTGGAGTGCTTCAGCAGCGGCGGTGGGCTGTACATCAGCGTGCTGACAAACCCCACCACCGGCGGGGTTACCGCCAGCTTTGCCAGCTTGGGCGATATAACGCTGGCGGAGCCGGGCGCGCTGATCGGTTTTGCCGGTCCGCGCGTGATCGAGCAGACGATCGGCGAAAAGCTGCCCGAGGGGTTCCAGCGCAGCGAATTTCAGCTGCAGCACGGCTTTGTGGATAAGGTCGTGCCGCGCACCGAGATGAAAGCGGTTCTGGCGCAGATTTTGCAGCTCCATACGCAGGGGAGGAAATGCAGATGATCAAGGAAGTCTTACAGCAGCTGGAACCGCTGGACGCACAAATGGCAGCGCTGTGCAGCCGTGCCGACGACGAGGAAATGACGGACACGACCCACCACGCCGCCGAGTTGGCAGAGCTTTCGGCGCAGGAGGACAGAATTCTGCGTTGCTGCACCGCGCTGACCCCGGAAGACCGCGTTTTTCTGGCACGCCGCCCGGATCGCCCGCATATCGGCGAGATCATTGACGCACTGTTTACCGATTTTTTTGAACAGTGCGGGGATCGCCAATGCAAGGAGGATGCGGCCATTTTGTGCGGTATTGCGCGGTTTCACGGGATGCCCGTCACGGTTTTGGGACATCGCAAGGGAACCACGCTGGAAGAAAACCTGCAATGCAACTTTGGTATGCCGGGACCGGAGGGCTACCGCAAGGCTTTGCGCGTGATGAAGCAGGCGGAGAAATTCCGGCGTCCCATCATTACCTTTGTGGACACCCCCGGCGCCTATCCCGGCAAGGATGCCGAGGAGCGCGGACAGGGCGAGGCCATTGCCCGCAACCTGATGGAGATGAGCAGTCTGACCGTTCCCGTGCTGACCATTGTCACAGGCGAAGGCTCCAGCGGCGGTGCCTTGGGGCTGGGCGTTGCCAACCATATTCTGATGCTGGAAAACGCCGTGTATTCGGTACTCAGCCCCGAGGGGTTCGCCAGCATTTTGTGGAAGGATGCCTCCCGCAGCGGGGAAGCCTGCGCCATAATGAAGCTGACGGCGCAGGACCTGTACGCGGACGGGATTGTGGAGGAGATCATCCCCGAACCGCTGGGCGGTGCGCAGCGCGGGCGGCAGCTGCTTTTCAGCAGGATGGACGCCGTCATAGCTGCCCATCTTGCCGTCCTGTGCAAGATGAACCGCAAGGCGTTGGCTGACCAGCGGTATAAAAAATATCGACGTATCGGAGAAATGAGGGGCAGATGAAAGGTTTAAAGCTGCTATCCACCGGCGGGGCGCTGCCCGGTCGCGTGGTGACGAATGAGGATTTGTGCCGACAGGTGGACACCGATGATGCGTGGATCACGACCCGCACAGGCATCCGTCAACGCTATTACTGCACCGAAAGCGAGGACGCCGCCACCTTGGCGATAGCCGCCGCGCGTCAGGCTTTGGAACGCAGCGGTCTTGCGCCTGGCGACATTGCCTGCTGCGTTGCGGCAACGCTCTCGTCCCCCACGCTCACGCCCGGCATCGCCTGCCGTGTGCAGGCGGCGCTGCATCTGCCGGAAACCTGCCCCGCCTTTGATGTGAACGCGGCCTGTTCCGGCTTTTTGTACGCCGCTGCCACAGCCCATGGGCTGCTGGGTACACTGGGCGGACGCTATGCGCTGGTGATTGGGTGCGAGGTGCTTTCCCGCCTGATGGACTCCACCGACCGCGCTACCTGTGTGCTGTTTGGTGACGGTGCCGGTGCGGCGGTTTTTGCCTTGCGTGAGGATGCCCCGTTCGCCGTAACCTTGGGTGCGCGGGGCGATGATGCCATCCGCGTGGGCGGCACGGCTGCCCGGGATGCTGCGCCCATCACCATGGACGGGCGGGCGGTTTTCCGCTTTGCGGTGGAAGCTATGCCGCGCTGCCTGCAAACTGTGCTGACAAGCAGCCGGATGACGCTGGATGACCTTGACTGGATTGTGTGCCATCAGGCAAACAGCCGCATCATTGACCATTGCATCAAGCATTTGCACGCAGAACCGTCAAAATTTTACAAGAATATGGATCGTCACGGCAACACAGGCGCCGCCAGCATTCCGATTGCCCTGCATGAAATGGAGGAAAACGGTTTGCTGCAGCCCCATCAAGCCTTAGCCTGCATCGGCTTTGGCGGCGGGCTGAGCTGGGGCGGGATGCTGCTGACGTATGAGGGTAGAAAATGAAACTGCTCAATGAAATTTTAGGCACAAAATATCCCATCATTCAGGGCGGTATGGCCAACATCGCCACGGGCGAATTTGCCGCTGCCTGCTCCAACGCCGGGGCGCTGGGGCTGATCGGCTCCGGCGGTATGGACGCCGACACCCTGCGGGAAAACATCCGCCGCTGCCGTGCGCTGACCGACAAGCCCTTTGGCGTAAACATTATGCTGATGCACCCGCAGGCGGATGCGTTTGCCAAAATCGTTGTCGAGGAAGGCGTGCAGGTCGTTACCACCGGGGCGGGAAATCCCGGAAAGTATATGTCGATGTGGAAAGCGGCGGGTATTACGGTCATCCCGGTGGTGGCGGCGGTGGTTTTGGCAAAGCATCTGGAACCGCTGGGCATTGATGCCGTCATTGCCGAGGGTACCGAGAGCGGCGGTCATGTGGGAGAGATGACCACAATGGCGCTGGTGCCGCAGGTCGTCGATGCAGTTTCCGTGCCGGTCATTGCCGCAGGCGGCATTGCCGACGGGCGCGGGATGGCTGCCGCCCTGGCGCTGGGTGCCTGCGGTGTGCAGGTCGGCACCTGTTTGCTGGCAAGCGCCGAGTGTCCCATCCACGAAAATTACAAGGCTGCCCTGCTGAAAGCCCGCGACAGTGATACCATTGTGACCGGGCGCATCGGCGGCACCCCTGTGCGCGTGCTGAAAAACCGTATGAGCCGCGAGTATGTGCGGCAGGAAAAAGCAGGGGCTGATAAAATGGCGCTGGAACAGTTTACCTTGGGCAGCCTGCGCAAGGCCGTGTTTGACGGCGATACCGACAACGGCAGCCTGATGGCAGGGCAGATCGCCGGGCTGCTGCGGGAAGTCCGCCCGGTTGCGGAGATTTTTTCTGCGATGGTGGGCGAGGCAAGAACCTGCATCGACGGGCTTTACAAGGAGATACACTTATGAAATTGGCTTTTTTATACGCCGGGCAGGGCAGCCAGCACGCCAGTATGGGCAGGGATCTGTACGAGGACTTCCCCGCCTTCCGCGCAGTGCTGGAGCAAGCCGCTGCTGCGGTGGATTTTGATATACAGGAAGTTATGTTCACCGATGCGGCAGGCGTTTTAAACGAAACCCAATACACCCAGCCCTGTATGACGGCGTTTGCCTGCGGTGTTACCGCTGTGCTGCGGCAGGCGGGCATTGTGCCTGACTGTGCGGCGGGGCTGTCCTTGGGGGAATACTCCGCGCTGGCGTGTGCAGGGGTGTTCGATGTGCAGACGGCGGTCAGCCTGACGGCGTTTCGCGGCAAGGCGATGGCGGCTGCCGCGGCAGGGCGCCCCTGCGGAATGACCGCTGTTCTGGGGCTGGATGCGCCGACGCTGCAAGCGTGCTGCGATGCCGCTGCCGATGCAGGCGTGGTGCAGATTTGCAACTACAACTGCCCGGGGCAGCTGGTCATCGGCGGCGATACGGCGGCTGTGGGCAAAGCCGCCGCCGCAGCATTGACCGTCGGCGCAAAGCGCTGCCTGCCGCTGAAGGTCAGCGGGGCGTTCCATACCGCGTTGATGCACCCTGCCGGGGATGCCCTGCGGGAAAAATTTGCGTCCGTTTCTTTTTCTCAGATGCAGATGCCGGTTCTCTTTAACTGCTTAGGACACGAGAAAAACGAGAACGACAGCATTGCTGCCCTGCTCGAAAAGCAGGTGCAAACCGGCGTGCAGTGGGAAAGCACCCTGCGCCGCCTAGCCGAACTGGGGGTGGACACCGCCATTGAAATCGGTCCCGGCAAGGTTCTGACCGGATTTGTAAAAAAGACGGTGGGAAGTGCAATTTCCTGCTATCCGGTGGAAACCTCCGCGCAGCTGCAGCAGCTGCTTCGCATAAGGAAAGGAGCGTGACGCGATGCCGCAAACTGAAAATCTGCGCCGCACTGCCCTGGTTACGGGCGGTGCCAAGGGCATAGGGCGCGCCGTCTGCTTAGCGCTGGCGGAAAAAGGGATGGACATTGCCGTCAATTTTGCCGGCAGTGCCGCCGCCGCAGAGGAAACCGCCGCCGCCTGCCGTGCCCTTGGTGTCAGGGCGGTAACGCTGCAAGCCGATGTGCGCCGCCCGGAGAACTGCCAAAAACTGGTGGAGGACACCGTGGCAGCCTTGGGGCGCATCGATGTGCTGGTCAACAATGCGGGCATCACCGCTGATACCCTGATGCTGCGTATGACCGAAGCAGACTTTGACAATGTGCTTGCCACCAACCTGAAGGGTGCGTTTTTCTGCACAAAGGCGGCAAGCCGCTATATGATGCGCCAACGCTATGGGCGCATTGTCAGCATCAGCAGCGTGGTGGGGCTGCACGGAAACGCGGGTCAAACTAACTACGCCGCCGCAAAGGCGGGGCTGATCGGCTTGACAAAAAGTGTCGCCAAGGAGTACGCCGCCCGCCAGATTACCGCCAACGTGGTTGCCCCCGGTTTTATTGACACCGATATGACCGCCGCTATGCCGGAATCTGCCCGCGCTGCGGCTGCGGCGTCCATCCCGGCAGGCAAAGTCGGCGATGCCAAGGACGTTGCGGCGGCGGTGGCTTTTCTGGCAGGGGAGCAAGCCGGGTATGTTACCGGGCAGGTGCTCTGCGTCGATGGCGGAATGGGAATGTGAGGGAACGCTATGCATACACAAAAGAAACGCCGTGTTGTGATTACAGGTCTTGGCACGGTGAACCCCACGGGCAATACGGTGGCGGAAAGCTGGGCTGCCGTAAAGGCGGGACACTGCGCAGTTGCGCCGATCACCGCCTTTGATACCACCGATTACAAGGTCAAGCTGGCTGCCGAGGTCAAAAATTTTGACCCTGCCGAGCGCATCGACCGCCGCGAAGCCCGCAAGATGGCGCGGTTTACCCAGTTTGCTGTGGCGGCAGCCGAGGAAGCTGTGCGCGACAGCGGTCTTGCCCTGCAGGACACCGAGCGCACACGGTTCGGCGTGATACTTTCCAGCGGCATCGGCGGGCTGCCCACCATTGAGGAAGAACACACCCGCGGTCAGCAGCGGGGCTTTGAAAAGGTCAGCCCCTATTTTGTGCCGATGTCCATCGGCAATATGGCGGCGGGTCAGGTCGCCATCCGCTTTGGCTTACAGGGACTGTGCAGCTGCCCCACCACTGCCTGCGCGGGCGGCACCAACGCCATCGGGGACGCTTTTCATCGCATCCGGGACGGCTACGAGGATCGTATGCTCTGCGGCGGCACCGAAAGCTGCATCAGCCCGCTGGGTGTGGGCGGCTTTGCTGCTATGAAAGCCCTCAGCACGGAGGACGACCCGGAAAGCGCCTCGATCCCCTTTGATGCCCGGCGCAGCGGTTTTGTGATGGGGGAGGGCTGCGGCGTGCTGCTACTGGAGGAACTGGATGCGGCACAGGCGCGCGGCGCCAAAATCTATGCCGAGGTCGTGGGCTACGGCGCAAACTGCGATGCCTACCACATCACCGCCCCCGCACCGGGCGGCACGGGCGGCGCAGCCTGTATGCGGCTGGCCTTGGCAGACGGCGGGGTCGAGCCGGAACAAATCGGCTACATAAACGCCCACGGAACCTCCACGCACCTAAACGACAGCTGCGAAACAGCAGCCATCAAGGCAGTATTTGGCGAACACGCCCACAAGCTGGCGGTGTCCTCCACCAAGTCAATGACTGGTCATCTGCTGGGCGGCGCGGGCGGGGTCGAGGGCGTATTTACCGCGCTGAGTTTGTACGACGCCTTTTTGCCCGCCACTGTCAACCTGCAGCAGGCGGACCCCGAACTGGACTTGGATTATATCCCCAACCAAGGGCGCACCGTGCAGGTGGACTACGCCATGAGCGACAGCCTTGGCTTTGGCGGACATAACGCCTGTGTGGTGTTCAAACGCTGGGAGGGCTGAGAGATGAGCTATACACCCAATGACCCGCCCCGCACCCTGACGGCGGCGGAGATCGAAACCATTTTGCCGCACCGCTATCCCTTTGCCTTGGTGGATAAAATTCTGGACTATACCCCCGGTCAATGGGCGCGCGGCATCAAATGCGTTAGCCGGGCCGAGCCGTTTTTTCAGGGGCATTTTCCGCAGCACCCGGTCATGCCGGGAGTGCTGATTCTGGAAGCCCTCGCCCAAACCGGTGCTGTGGCGACGTTAAGCTTGCCGGAAAACCGCGGCAAGCTCGCCCTGTTCGGCGGCATCAAAAATGCCCGCTTTCGCCGTCAGGTCCTGCCCGGCGATGTATTGACGCTGGAATGTGAGCTGACCGAGCAGCACGGTCCTGTCGGCGTCGGCAAGGCAACCGCATGGGTGGACGGCGAGCGCGCGGTCAACGCCGAGCTGATGTTTGTGATCACCGATGCGTAAAAGGCTGGCGTTGTATGGCAGAATGTGCTATAATACAGGCATCAACCTACAGGGGGATTCTTGCCATGCTGGATAAGACGTTCGGACAGGTATATACAAAATTCAAGCTGCATTTCTATAAGCAGATTTTCAGCCGTTTTGAGGACCGCGAAGCTACCTTGACGACGGTGGAATCCTTTTGTATGGAGGTCATTATGGCGCTGGGCGAGCCAACGATCGCGCAGTTCAGCCATATGATGAACCTTTCCACCCCCAACGCGGCGTATAAAATCAACTCGCTGGTCAAAAAAGGCTATGTGGAGCGTATCCAATCTACTACCGACAAGCGGGAATACCGCCTGCGCCCGACCCAAAAGTATCTGGATTACTATAACATCAGCTATTCGTATCTGCATCTCGTCATGCGGCGCGCCGAAAACCGCTTCAATGCGGATGATTTGGCAAAGCTGGAGGAAATGCTGCAAATCGTTTCCGATGAATTGATGCCGGAAATCGAACTGCCCCCTATAAAGAGCGAGTAAATGCCCGCAAAAAACGCCCCAAGGGTTGGAAATCCAACTCTCGGGGCGCTGTTTTATGCAGTTGCCTACCTTATTATAATAGGCAGACAAGAGAAGTCATAGCTGCTTATGCGAACGGGTTTTCGGTGGGATAGGGAAGTGCCTTGGGCTGGTTGTAAGCAATGTCCGTCAGCCCCAGGAGCTTGAACACCTCAAACAGCGTCTTGCCGTAGTGACCAAACGCCACAGCACCGTGGTGCGGATAGCGCTTTTGAATCAGCACATGGCGGTAGAAGCGACCCATCTCGGGAATTGCGAAGATGCCGATGCCGCCAAAGCTGCGGGTGGCAACGGGCAGCACCTCGCCCTGTGCAATATAGGCGCGCAGCGTGCCTTCGCTGTCGCACTGTAGGCGGTAGAAGGTGATGTCGGACGGCGCAATGTCGCCTTCCAGCGTGCCGCGGGTAAAGTCGGGGTCGCTGCCGGCAGGCTCCAGCAGACGGTGCTGAATCAGCTGGCACTTCACCGCGCGGTCGCTGCACATCTTGCAGGACGGCGTGTTGCCGCAGTGGAAACCCATAAAGGTGTCGGTCAGCTGATAGGCAAACTTCCCGGCGATATCCTCGTCATAAATGTACTTAGGTACGCTGTTATTGATGTCCAGCAGCGTCACGGTATCGCCGGAAGCGCACATACCGATGTACTCGCTCAATGCGCCGTAGATATCGACCTCGCAGGAAACGGGGATGCCGCGGCTGGCAAGGCGGGAGTTGACATAGCACGGCTCAAACCCGAACTGGGACGGGAAGGCGGGCCAGCACTTGTCGGCAAAGGCAACGTATTTTTTGCTGCCCTTATGGTTCTCGGCCCAGTCCAGCAGGGTCAGCTCAAACTGTGCCATACGGGCAAGCAGGTCGGGGTAATAGCAGCCCTCGCCCATTTCGGCAGCCATATCGGCGCAAACCTCGGCAATGCGGGGGTCATCGGCGTGTTCTTTGTAGGAAACCAGCAGGTCCAGCTCGGAGTTTTCCTCAATTTCAACGCCCAGCTCATACAAGCCCTTGATGGGTGCATTGCAGGCAAAGAAATCCTGCGGGCGGGGACCGAAGGAGATGAGCTTCAAATCGCGCACACCCAAAACCGTGCGGGCAATCGGCACAAATTCTGCCATCTTATCGGCAATTTCCTCGGCAGTGCCGACAGGGTACTCGGGAATATAGGCGCGCAGATGCCGCATCCCCAAGTTGTAAGAGCAGTTCAGCATACCGCAGTAGGCATCGCCGCGCCCGTTGATCATATCGCCGTCACCCTCGGCGGCAGCTACATACATACAGGGACCGTCAAAGAATTTGGCAAGCAGGGTTTCAGGCGTTTCGGGACCGAAGTTGCCCAAAAATACGGTCAGCGCATTGCAGCCCGCGGCGGTGACCTCCGCCACAGCCTTTTGCATATCGGCTTCGTTTTCGACAGTAGTCTGCGCCTCGTACACGGGCAAGCCCTTGGCGGCACAGGCAGCGGCGATGGCGGCGCGGCGTTTTTCGCTCAGCGCAATGGGGAAGCAGTCACGGCTGACGGCAACTAGCCCCAGCTTGACTTCGGGAATGTTGGTAGAGTTCATAGATAACAACCTCCGTTTTTATATGTTGCAGCGTTTAAATTTTGATGTTTTCGCCCGTAAGCCCCACATAGGCTCCGGCTTTGGCTTCGGCACTGTCGGGATGCGCCAGCAGCCATTTGTTGCGCGCCCACAACAGGGCGTCATCGCCGCCGTTGTTTTTCATTTCCGGCTTGTCGGTGTTCGTACCCTTGGGCAGTGCAACCAGTACGCGGAAGCCCTTGGCGGCATCGGTGTGGCAGGGGGCGTAGTGCAGTGTCGTGGCGTAAACCTCGACCAGAACCCCTGCCGGGACACGGAACGCCTTGACTTTGGCGGTGTCCAGCTTGCCGCCCTCAATCTCGTCCTGCTTGGCAAGCAGCAGCACAAAATCCTCGGTACCCAGGTTGAACTCGCTGTCGCGGTGGTATTCCAGACAGTTCAGCGCGTTGTTATGCCCGTTGCACCAGCCCAGTTGGCAGGGCATCCCGCCGAACAAATGCTCCGAAACCTCGGCGGCGGCGGGCAGCCCCTGCAGGCACGCATCCTCGGCAACATAGTCAGTGCCGTCCGGCAGCGGCGTGCCGGCAAGGGCTTGCAAAATTTCCGCCTTGGCGGTGTCCAGCCCGGTGACAATGCGCCCGTAGGGGCAAAATGCTGGGTCAGTTACCGGATACAATTTCATACAAGTGCCTCCATTTCTGCAAAGGATGTTTTCAGTGCCGGATACAGCTTGCGCCATACGGCATACCGTGCATTGTATTTTGCCACCAGCGCGGCGTCAGGCTCGGTCGTCTGCTTGGCACGCACCAGAGCTTCGGCGCAGCTGCGCACATCCGGGTATGCCCCGCACGCCACTGCTGCCAGCATCGCGCCGCCGTAGCCGGGTCCCTGCTCGGTCTGGGGCAGCGTCAGCGGAATGCCCAATACATTTGCCAGAATTTTGCGCCACAGCGGGCTTTTTGCACCGCCGCCGCACAAGGTGCTGGCGGTGATTTCCACACCCTGCGCCTTGGCGATCTCAACACAATCGCGGATGGCAAATGCCACGCCCTCCAGCACAGCCTGCGTCAGCGCAGCGCGCGGGGTGTCCATACGCAGCCCGACAAATGCACCGCGCGCGGCGGGGTCGTTGTGGGGGCTGCGCTCGCCCATTAAATAAGGCAAAAAGTAGACGTCGTTTGCGCCCAGTTTATCAGTGGGGATAAGCGCCTGCTCGGCAGCGTAGTCATCGGTATGTAAAATTTCCTCGCTCCACCATTTATTGCACGAAGCAGCGCTTAAAATGCAGCCCATCAGGTGGTAGCCGCCGTCCGCATGGGCAAAGCTGTGCAGGGCGTTTTGCTTGTCCACACCAAAGGTATCGCTGGTGATAAACACGGTACCCGACGTGCCAAGCGAAATATTGCACTTGCCGCCGCCCACAGCCCCGCAGCCCACCGCTGCGGCAGCGTTGTCGCCCGCACCCGCGCAAACCACCACATCGGCGGGCAGACCCAGCGCCTTGGCGATGTCGGCGGTCAGCGTGCCGATCGGCTGCCAGCTTTCAAACAGCTTGGGCAGCTGGGTTTCGCGCACGCCGCAGAGGTCCAGCATCTCGCGGCTCCAGCATTTGTGCTGCACATCCAGCAAAAGCATCCCCGAAGCGTCCGAGTAATCGGTGCCGTGGACGCCGGTCAGCTTGTAGTTTATGTAATCCTTCGGCAGCATGATTTTTTCAATGCGCGCAAAGTTTTCCGGCTCGTTGTCGCGCAGCCACAGCAGCTTGGGCGCGGTAAATCCGGCAAAGGCAATGTTCGCGGTGTATCGGCTCAAGGTGTCCTTGCCGATAACCTCATTCAGGTAGTCCACCTGCTTTTGGGTGCGCCCGTCGTTCCACAGGATGCAGGGGCGGATGACGGCATCGTCTTTATCCAGCACGACCAGCCCGTGCATCTGCCCGCCTGCGCCGATGCCCTTTACCTGCGCAGCGTCAAAGCCTGCCAGCAACTCGGGGATGCCGCCGCACACCGCCGCCCACCAGTCTGCTGGGTTCTGCTCACTCCAGCCGGGGCGGGGATAGCTGACGGGGTACGCGCGACTGACGATGTTGGCAATGCCGCCGGTTTCGTCCATCAGCAGCAGCTTGACCGCCGATGTGCCAAGATCGATTCCGATATAATACATAGCACCGTTCCTTATTTGTTTCCAAAAACTTTGGTGTAGTCGGCCTTGAATTTTTCCATGCCTGCATCGGTCAGCGGGTGGTGCAACATCTGCTCCAGCACCTTGTAGGGTACGGTGGCAATGTCCGCGCCAGCCAGTGCGCAGTCGGTAACGTGCATGGTGCTGCGCACGCTGGCGGCAATGATCTGGGTGTCGATGTCGGGGTAGTTCAGGAAGATGTCGTGAATGGTTTCAATCAGCTCGATGCCCGGCTGCCCGATGTCGTCCAGCCGCCCTAAAAACGGGCTGACGTAGGTTGCGCCCGCGCGGGCGGCAAGCAGCGCTTGGTTGGCGCTGAAAATCAGTGTGCAGTTGGTGGGGATGCCCTCAGCAGACAGAGCCTTGATGGCTTTCAGCCCCTCGGCGGTCATGGGGATTTTTACGACCATATGCTTGGGGTCCAGCGCGTAGATGGCGCGCCCTTCGGCAATCATACCGGCGGCGTCGGTGGTGGTGGCTTTGACCTCGCCGGAAATCGGACCGTCCACAATGGTGGCGATCTCCGCCAAGGTTTCGGCGTAGTCGCGCCCTTCCTTGGCAATCAGGCTGGGGTTGGTGGTTACACCGGCGATGATGCCCATCTCATTTGCCTTGCGGATCTCGTCCACATTAGCAGTGTCGATAAAAAATTTCATACAAAAAATCTCCTTGTTGCTGCCCGCAGCAGACGTTGCGCCTTGCCTGCGGGGAATGATGGCTGTGTTTATTCGGTCAGGGCGCGCTCCGCCTGCAGCGCCGTTTTATACTGCGCCAAAAAGGCGGCAAAGCCGTCCCTGTCGGCAGGGGAGGGGGTAACGGTTTCGCCGGCAGCCTGGGCAAACACGCGGGTCTGCAGATAGTTTGCCAGTGTTTCGCCGTCCCTGCGGTGCAGGCGGTATGCCGCCAGCAATGCCATGCCGTAGGGCCCGCCCTCGCCGGCGGTTTCCAGACAGGTAACAGGTACCCCTGCCGCCGCTGCCAGATACCGCTGGGCAACGCCCGGTGTTTTGAAAATACCGCCGTGTCCCAGCAGAATGTCCAGCGCGACGTTTTCTTGTTTCAGGATATCCAGCCCCAGCGCCAGCGTGGCAAAGGCGGCGTAGATTTGGGCGCGCATAAAGTTGGCAAGGGAAAATTCGCTGTCGGGGCGGCGCAGCAGCAGCGGTATGCCGGCGTCAAAATGGGTGACACCCTCGCCGGAAATATAGTTGACCGAGGCAATGCCGCCGCAGTCGGGCGCACCCTGCAGGGACAAACGGAACAGCGTTTCGTACAAAGCCGATTTGTCCGGCGTTGCCCCGCACAGGGCGGCGCTTTCGGCCAGCAAATTGACCCAAGCGTTCAAATCGCTGGTGCAGTTGTTGCAGTGGACCATCGCCACGGCAGCGCCGTCCGGCGTGGTGACCACATCGATCTCGGGGTAGACGCGGGACAGCGGCTTTTCCAGCACGACCATGGCAAAAATGCTCGTCCCTGCGCTGACATTTCCCGTGCGCGGGGCAACGCTGTTGGTGGCTGCCATACCGGTGCCGGCATCGCCCTCCGGTGGGCAAAGCGGTACGCCGGGCTGCAAAACACCGGTGGGATCCAGCAGTTTTGCGCCGCTTTCGGTCAACGCACCTGCGTCCGCGCCCGCGGGCAGTACGGCGGGCAACAGCGCCCGCAGGTCGAAAGGATACCCTTGTTTTGCCGCCAGCTCGTTGAATTTTTTCAGCATGGCGGCGTCATACTGCCCGGTTGCGCTGTCGATGGGGAACATCCCGCTGGCGTCGCCCACGCCCAGCGCATTGACGCCGGTCAGCAAAAAGTGCAGGTAGCCTGCCAGGGTCGTGATGTGGGCGATCTTTTTAAGGTGCGGCTCCCGATTCAGCATAGCCTGATACAGGTGCGCCACGCTCCACCGCTGGGGAATGTTGAACCCGAAAGCGGCGGTCAGCTCTGCCGCTGCGGCGGCGGTCATGGTGTTGCGCCAGGTGCGGAACGGAACCAGCAGGTTCCAGTTTTCATCAAAGGCAAGGTAGCCGTGCATCATGGCGGAAACACCGATGCAGCCCACGGCGGGCAGCGCCATGCCGTGCTTGGTCCGCACATCGGCCGCCAGCGCCGCATAGGCGGCCTGCACACCCTGCCGGACTTCCTCCATGGGGTAGGTCCAGATGCCGTTTTGCAGGCGGTTTTCCCAAGTAAACTCGCCCTGCGCAAGGGGAGTGTGCGCTGCATCGATCAAAACTGCCTTGATACGGGTGGAGCCAAGCTCCATGCCGAGGGAACATTGCGGTAAATCTATCATGGTGTATCTCCTTGACAAAATGGGGGCTATTCGGTATCATAAAACTATCTTATTGTTCAGAAAGGGGGCGCTGAGGTGGGAACCGTTTTCAACAAAAAGGAGCTGTTGGTTCTGCTGCAGGACTTTCACTGCCTGACCGGGCTGCGCTCGGCGGTATTTGACTCCTACGGCATCGAGGTGCTTGCCTATCCGCCGGAGCTTCCGGCGTTTTGCAGCCTGATCCGCAGTGTGCCGGAGGGCAAAACCGGCTGCTATCTGTGCGACCAAGCGGCGTGCCGCAATGCGACCCGGCAAAAGAAAACCATTATCTACCCCTGCCATGCGGGGCTGATCGAGGTCATTACGCCCATCCAGATCGACGATGCGGTGGTGGGTTTTTTGCTGTTGAGCCACATCGTGCAGGGCGAGGATGAGAACATCGAATGGGCGTATGCGCAAAAGTGCTGCGCTGCGTACAATCTGGACACAAACGCCTTGCACGAAGCCTACAATTCTCTGCAGCGCACGCCGTACCCGGTGCTGAAATCGGCAGCCGACCTGTTGGCGCTGGCAGCAGCGGCGCTGTACCAAAAGGGAATGACGCGGCTGGCGTCGGACAGTATGCAGGAAAGGCTCAGCCAATATCTGGCGGCACATCTGCACGAAAACCTGACAAGCGAAATCATCTGCCGGGCGCTGTCCGTAAGCCGCACGGGGCTGTATTATCTTTCCCGGCAAAGCTATGGCTGCGGCATCAATGAGCAAATCACCCATCTGCGCATCCAGAAAGCGATGAAGCTGCTTTGCGATACCTCTTTGTCCAACGCGCAAATCTGCCAGCAGATCGGTTTCCCGGACGACAACTACTTTTACCGCGTATTCCGCAGGCAGACCGGCCTGACGCCCCGCCAATACCGTGATTCCATCATAGCAGACAATGTGAAACCTGAGTAGGGATTCCTGTTTGCAATACTGGATTTTTGTTCAAAAATTTTGATAAAATGTCCGGCAACAGCAGAAGCCCTCGGTTCAAAAGAACCGAGGGCTTCTGCTGCTGGTGTTGGGGCAGCATATCCAGAATAACACGGAATGCTGTGCCTGCACCCCCTTTTATTTTTCATAGAAGCTGTCCGCACCGGAATATACCGGCATATTTCAGCCGGACGGCGCGGCGTCTTTGCTCAGGATACCGCTCATATATCCCAAAAAATCATCATATCCCAAAGTCCATTGATACACGCCTTTGGCAATCTCTTTCTGATTCCATGCCTCGATTTTTTTGCGGTGAATGGATACAGATTTTTTCTGCAGCGCACGCCAATCGCCTTTTCCTCTTGCAATCGCATCTGCTAAGGAAGCATCAATAACTGCCGGAACGGTATCAGAATCAATTACCTTGAATTTACTGTCAATCGTCCGGAATTGTTTTTCACTTTCTTGTTCCATTAGAAATTGAATCTCTTTGATGCAGCTGTTATTGAGGATAAGCTCAGCATCCATAGCCTTAGTGCTAAGTTCTGGAGTGATTGAAGTACGCTTCTCAAAGTAATCAGCCAAAACGGTAGCAGAGGATTCTATGTCTTTATTCCGCGTCAGCATAGAATCATCCCGCAGAGAAAAACTCCACATATCAGCACTGGCAGCATCTCCATGGCGGTTCACGCGACCGGCTGCCTGCAGCAGCGAGAGCAGGGAGGAAATCTCCCTGAACCCGGTTCGAAATGAAAAATCGACACCTGCTTCCACGCAGGATGTAGCCACCAGCGTCCAATCTGTATCGGATCGGTCGTTCAGACGCTGCCTGATCCGATCAATTGTCTTGCTGCGATCTTCCGATGTCAGTGCTGTTGACAGGTGTTCAACGTGGATTCTTCCAAACATTTTGCTCATATCCGAAGCAACAACCGCAGCAGTTTGCACCGTATTCAGGATCAAGAGCCGCGGCCCTGTCGCCTTTTGTACCCGGTCAATCAGTTTCTGACGGCGCATAGGCTCCTTGTACCAGCGAAACACAATACGACCATGCTCGTATTGCAGCAATTTCTCACGCAGGTCGTGATTTACTAGCTCGGAAACCACCGGACGGGGCATTTCTATTTCAGCCAAACGAGTAAGGTTCCAGTATCGGACGAGAGAACCCGAAGCCAGTACCCAATAACAGCTCCATTCATTTGTCAGCACGTTCATCCAATGCCACGCAAGAGGAAGAAGTTTCAACGGCAAGGCGTTATGAGCTTCATCTATAAAAATCATGCTGCCCGGCAGTTCATGCAATCTGCGCAGCGTGGACGGACGATGGGAGGCTAACGTTTCAAAGAAAGCCACCGCTGTCGTAACGACAATGGGCGCACGCCACAAAGAGGTAAGATAGCGGGTTTCATAGTCCTGAAAATCAGCGCGGGAATGCAATTCCGCAACAACTTCCTCCGGGTTTTCATCGGGAAGAACCAGTGCCTTACGATACACCTCCACTGCCTGCTCAATGATGCTGGTATATGGAAGCACGACAAATATGCGTCGTGCCTCTCGGTTTATCGCCTGTTGAAGCAGATGTGCCATAACAGCGGTTGTTTTGCCGGAGCCTACCGGGCTGTCACAGGCAGAGAATCCCCCGTCGATTTGTGCGTCACGGCAGGCATAGTACGTCTCACGGCGCAGACAACTGCGTTCGTCATCACCACCGAGATGGCTCACATATTGATTCAGTGCGTCAAGCCGCTCATCGGCACGAAGCCGAGGTAAGCGATTCTCTTCCGGCGCCTGTCCGTATGCTGCAGCCGTATCCGTATGATCAGCATCGGCAAGGCAGGACAGTGCCATCCGAAAAAATACGCACAAATCTCCGTCATACTGCGATGTTTCACCGTCGAATGGAGCGGGAAATATCCCGCAATGCTTGCAAAGAAGATTGTTCAGCACGGCATCCGTATGAGTTCTCGTTGCTATATGTTCGTCCCGAAAGATGGACTCTACCTTCTTATTCAGCTCTGCAGCCATATCCGGAAGACCTATGTGATGCGCGTATACCGTCAGTGCAGAATACAGGCAGTTTTCGGCTTTCAAAGCCGCACTACCTGCATCTACATGGTTGATTGGCAAATGCTGCTGCTTATTATCCGAACCCCGCAGAACCTTCTGGTTCTGATCCTCCAGCTTTCCTAAATCGTGCAGAGACGCACTTTTTCTTGCCACAGCGGATAAAATCCCGCTTCCGTCGACCGCATAGGATTCTGCTTCTTTTGCATAGCGCACTGCCTTTTCGCAGACACCACGGATATGTTCTTCATAGGATTGCGCTGGTATGCCATCTTTCGCACTATGTGCCAGGAATACTTCCATCACAGGCTGACCAAATCGACACAGCTTTCCACACGGGCAAGAAGCTCCTGCGGCAAGGCGGTCTTGTCCTCATAATCGTTCCAAGACGTCGATGGGTCGGTCTTGTTTCCACGTTTTTCCGGTGCCAGAGCATCCAACAGCAGATATTCCGGGCAACTTCCCAAGATGTTCTTATGCTCTATATACCAAGCGTGGCGGATGCGAACATCGGGTCGGATGGCAGAGCGATTCTGCTCATACGCATGAGGGATCAGCAGCTTCAAAAGCTCGATGTCATCCGCCGTGCAGCCGCTTTTTGCAGCGTAATTGGGGTTTACAAAGAAAGGCATACAGTATACGCCGTGTTCTACAATGCGGTAGGCAAGAGGAGCCATACCTGCGTTTTTCCCTTCCTGTACACCCGCCTTGTTGGTGTTGGTCTGGCGGATAATATCGATCGGAGCAAGGGACACGCCCATTCCGAACTGAACAACGCCTGTCTTGATAAAGCCTTTATCGCCGCCGTCTTCCAGAAAGGTATTTCCAAAGACGCGGGCATCCCAGTATTTCCTAACAAACTCGCTGTCCAGAAACTGGGAAGGGTCTTTGCCCATTTCGCTCTTAATCTGCGCTCTTTCACGACCGCGATGCTCCAGAATGTAATAATGCTCTTCATTTTCTCTGAATTTTTCCGGAAGCGCCTTAAAGAACGGCGCATCGTGGTCATCCAGCAAATCGCGGAGTTTACGCTTGAACGAAACCGGGGAGATTTCTCCGCAGCCGTTAGGGCGCTGTCTGGGATCGCTCTCACGGTCGGGGTCGCCGTTGGCGTTTGAATTGACGACCTCTATCACCAATAGACCGGTGGCACGTTTTATTTCGTTATTCATGTACTGCTTCCTCCTCAACATTCTGTTCGGTTTGCTCCTTCTTTGGCAAGGCGGCCAAATAACCAATAAACAGCTGCGCTTTTTCTTCATCGTTGAATCGCGTCTGTACTGTCCAGTTTTCCTGCAGCTTGACCATAATTCTTTCGATGGAGGTATATAGCCATCCGGCACGCCAACTTTCTTTTTGGGGTTCCGTGATGTTTTTCAGGCGATAGCTTTTCGCCCACGAATAGTACGGCATAAGTCTTTGACTCAGCATCTGCATCGTGCGGACCGGTGCTTCTGCTGCGCTTTGAAACAGGCTGCTTCCCACAAGCTGCGGGGGAATGTCACCATTTCGCACAACCTTGCAATACAAGGCGTGCAGTTCATCCGCTGTCTTCAGCAGCTGCCCATAGAGGTAGGGTAGATTCTCCATATACTGATCCTTTCCGATGTGCCTGCGATGTAAGAAAAGCCCCAGCATCGCCAGCATATCTTTTGCTTTTTCGAGAACAGGGGGATGAAACTCTTTTTTTGCACACAGATTTCCTAGGTGCGGACCAAGATTCATCGCGCTCTCTGCCACCCTGTGCAGGTCGGAAGCGACCGACAGATTGGAATCCATCAGAAGTTCTAGCCCGTGGTATTTGGGGAAGGGCTTAAACTTATCTGTGGCAATCTCGCCGTTTTGCTTCCAGAATCGATTCAAAATATCCGCAGACTCCAACGGATAGGGCGTTTGCGGACTGCCAAACGGAAATGCGGGAAGATTGGTACAGCCCTTTGTCCAGGCTAAGCTGCATTCTTCCAGCTCGCAAGCGTCAGTCTGGCGGGTGTAGACAACTTTTGTGCGTGCCTTGTCAATTTTTCGAAGCACAAATATCCGGATTTGCTGTGCATGGGAGTCTGTACCGGCTTCTTTTGTCTGCCGAATACTTTCAATGAACTCTTCTGCCCTTGCAGAAAATGCTGTTTTTTTGTCTTCGCTCTGCTTGAACATTGCCGTATAGGAAGGGGGAACGTCTGGCAGACGCGAAGGATAGGCAAGCAAAATCTCGTTCTGGTCGGTATGGATCCATGTCTTTTTCGCTTGGTCGGTACTGCCTGCCCATTCCAGCGCAGATTGAAGCTGCATACGCATGGAAGGGGAAATCGGATAGCTGGCATTCTCAATTCGTCCGTATCGGGTCTGGCATCGCTGCTCTTTAAACATAGTACGAATCGTGGCATCAAAGCCGCCCGCGAGTTTGACACTTGGCATCGGTTCCTCAATGGCTTGAAAGGGTACACCGAATGCGTCAATTGAATCTGCCGTTTCTTCGCTATTTTTTTGCGCTTCCATTTCCAGCAAATGCCGGTTGAATCCGCGAACGAAATCATCACTTATGGCAGGTTGCCTGATGTCGATCAATTTCTGGGAATCAAACGCGACGGAAAGTGAGCCGTAATCATCCTCTGTGGTTTTACCCTTTTTCCCTTGATAAAAAAGAACCGTCAGTGCAAGTGCGACGTTTTTCCCTGCTTCGATCATTTGCCAAGCAAAATCTTCAAGCTCACGATGCAGGACGGATGCGTCAGTGAAATAATTTGTCTGATCTATTAACACCCGCAACGGCTCATATTGAGCGGACACAGGCTGCAACTCGGCGGGTGTTTTTTTCATAGAAATCTTGTATTTTCCGCAGAATTTGACACCCCAGTTGTTCTCAATACACCAAGTCTTCATAGTATGGATAGCGGTATCATCTATGCGTTCCGGGTACTTGATGTAATCCGTCAACGCAGCCTTAACAGATTCGTCGGTAATTCGATATAACGGGGCAAGATTCATACAGGGATAGCTTCCTTGGTTGGAGCCGTATTTCCGCAGGGTCTTATCACGCTCTGCCTCAAGCTGCGACAGGCAGACAATCTTCCCGTCGGAAATAGTAATGCAAACACATGGCGCATTACTGCGAATATTAGGAATTGGTTTGTATTTTCTGTGCCAATTCTGTGGTTGGAACTGACCGCTGTCAAGTGCTCTGGAAAGGTCGTACAGTTCGTTAATCACAGGCAATCACCTCTTTCCGGATATACCAAAACACCGTGGTGAATGCACAGATCTGTGTCATAGACAGCCTGATAAGGGGACGCATATCCCTTCTGGAACATTCCGCGAAGCATCGAGGAAATGTTGATGTCCGGAAGTTCCGTGCAGACGCGGGTCGTATCACGGAACGGTCCAAAATAGGACGGGGTAAATTCACTCCATCCCAAGGATAGAGTGGCATAGGACTGTCCTCGTTTCAGACGTCGATTGAAAATTTCCTGATAGGCGTGCCCGGGCGAACTGGTTTGACGATCCCACCGGATTGCACTTTCCGGAAGGTGTGCCTTATTCGGGTTTGGCACAACATCCGCGTAGAGCCGATAACAAACATCGGTCAGGACGGTTGCAAATAGCTGATAGTTATTATCTTTCTTTATGGAATCTGCTTTGCGCAGCGGTCCGCCATAGTTGGTTGCATAAGAATGAAACTGCGGCACAGAGCATAGCTCGACTTTCTGCGGTATTACGAGAACCGCCGGTCCCCAAAGGATACTTTCAAATAGCCCGCGAACCGCTGAATAGGTTGGTGCCGGATAACTGCACGGCGAATCCCCTGTGTCCGGTCTTGTCCACATGGCAGTGTTGCCCGCAATCTCCATAGAAACCTGATATGTTTTCAAATGCATAAGAAGTCACCCTTTTCCCTTGGATAATCCAATCATATCCCGTATAACCCAAATCCAGAAAAATCTGTGCGTTGCTATCCTTGACGGTTTGCAGTATGGCATCTTTACCACATAACAGAACACAGAAGCACTCATATTCTGTACACATTATACAACACAATCCTGACTGTTTTCAAGACCCGAGATAAGGCTTTTCGGGTCTATTTTATCAGTAACGGAGGTTGTTTTTTACCCCATCCGGCGCACTGCACGCCATCTGTTAAGACGCAGAAAAACCTTGTGCCTACAATCTGACTATACAAAAAGCAGCCTGTTTAGCATACCTGCGTAGAATTTTGCTCCGCAGCGGGCTTGTTAAACAGGCTGTTTATGTTTGTGCATAGAAAAGTAAAAAGGGTACGCGGAGTTCGTGGCAAACAAAAAAGGGCTTGCGGCAGGGTGCGCGCTTACCGCTCGTATCCTTTTTCGTCGTACTTATCCTTCTCCGGTGCGTCAAGCAGAACCTGCGCATAGGCACCGCCCAAGGTTTGCAGCCCATCGGCAACAAGCCCGGTGAACTTTACCGCCCCCAAATACCGCAGGTGGGTATTGTCGGTTTTGCCCTCGGGATAGTTGGGGTAAAGGTCGGGGGCAAAAACCATATACAACTCCCGGCTGGCAGGCTCGCCCAGACGCTGCACCAGCTGGGCGCTGGCGGCGGTAAGGTCAATCAGCGGCAGACTCTCGCGCGCTGCCAACGCGCGCACCACGTCGGGGTAGGCACCATGGGTCGGGGTCAGGGTATCTCCCTCAAAATGACGGCGAACCAGCGGTGTAATCAGCACCGGCAGCGCACCCTTGGCTTGTGCGGCGTGGGCGTAAGCCAGCAGGTTGGCGGCAAACTGCTCCGGCGAAGCGTAGCGGGTCGGGTCCTCTATTTTCTCGTCGTTATGACCAAATTGCATCAGCAGCAGGTCACCCGGGCGCAATGCGTCCTCGACCGGTGTCCACAGCCCTTCCTCACGAAAGCTCTTGGTGCTGCGCCCGTTGCGGGCGTGGTCGTACACCGCAATGTCGGGGCGCACAAACAGGTCTAAAACCTGCCCCATACCGCACTGCGGCCATGTGAAAATCGTATTGAACTGCACGGTGGAATCACCGATCCAAAAAATACGCGGTGCCATATAAAAACCAAACTCCTCTTTATATAGTATGAGCGATTTCCATTTTATGAAAGCAGGATATTCAAACCGTTGCACAAATCCTACGGTGCTTTTTCGCTTTCGTCCAGATGGTCGATAAAACTGGTCGGTTTTGCACCTCTCAGCGGATGACCCCAAAACGGCTGTCCGCTATTTTTATACCCGCGCGGCAGGGGAGAGTTGCCCGACAAAACCGCCACAGACGGCATATGAACTGGTCATCGGGTCAACAGCTCAAAATGATTCCGCTTGGTGACCAGCAGCCCTTCCTTTTGCAGCTTGGAAAGCTCCACTGACATGGCGGAACGCTCCACGCAGAGAAAGTCCGCCAGCTGCTGACGGTCAAAGGGAATGTCAAAGGACAGAGAGGACTGCCGGATGGATTCGGCAGACAGGTAAGACAGCAGCTTTTCCCGCGTGGTTCGCTTGCTGACGTGGGTGATTTTGTCGTTAAAGAGCAATATTTTGCTTGCCAGAACGCTGACCAGATTACGGATGAGCTTCTGGTGATGGTCGCAGGCGCTGGGGCAGGCGGTGAGCAGCCGCCTGACGTTTAGCAGCAGAATTTCGCAATCCTCCTGCGCCACCACGCTGATGTTCAGGATAGCACCGGGGGGTGGCGGCGTAAGGCTCCCCAAAAAAGTCCCCAACATTGCACTTGGACAGAATGTTGCGGTGTCCCCAAGGGTCTTCCTGTATCACAAGAGTGGAGCCGGACAGCACAAGCCCCATGACCTCCGTGGATTCTCCGGCACGGAAGATATAGGAACCGCGGGGTCGGACGCTTTTTGCGGCACTGACACAGTGCAGGATGGACAAAATTTCATCATCGGTAAGCCCGCCAAAGAAGGGGCAGCTCCGCAGAACGGGCAGATATTTTTGCATAAAGGCTCTCCTTGTTGGAAATCAAACATACAAGATAGGTTTATTATACTATAATAAACCTGCAAATGCAAAAAATACCCACAACAGGAGAGAATAGATATGATTCGGAAGATCATCCATATTGACGAAGAAAAATGCAA